>Ga0182015_10000642_pt1 | contig 49794 bp, 41 predicted proteins | sample 712P3MmetaG_FD_120478 | JGI IMG/M metagenome (GOLD analysis project Ga0182015, IMG submission 120478) | Permafrost microbial communities from Stordalen Mire, Sweden - 712P3M metaG | ecosystem: Environmental > Terrestrial > Soil > Wetlands > Permafrost | place: Sweden: Stordalen | collected...
CGACGGACTCTTCACCTTTGTGAACCTTTTCCCCGCCCAATACAGGATTGACGTGGAAAAACAAGGGTTCAAGCACTTCGTGCGCGCGGACCTTATGGTCCAAGTGCAGCAGGACACGCACATTGATGCCGCCCTGCAACCCGGTGAGGTCAGCCAGGTTGTCGAAGTGACCGGCGAAACCCCGTTGCTCCAAGCTGAGACTTCCTCGCTTGGCCAGGTCGTGGAACAGCGCCAGGCCAACGAACTCCCCTTGAACGGGCGCAATATCTTCAACCTGATTACGTCTTCCCCCGCAGCCGTCGCTCAGGGCGGCTCCGGCGGAACGCCCGTGAGCCAGAACCCATTCAGCTGGGGCAACTACCAGGTCGGCGGTTCTTTCGGTAATCAGAGCGCCGAGTACCTGGATGGTCAACCCCTCAACATCGGCTACATCAACCTGCCGATCATTATTCCGACCCAGGACTCGATCGGCGAATTCAAGGTTCAATACAATGACCTGGGCGCGGACTGGGGAAAGTTCTCCGGTGGCGTGGTCAATCTGAGCACCAAGTCCGGCAGCAACAAATTCCATGGTTCCGGTTATGAGTACCTGCGCAACAAGGCGCTGAACTCCAACGAGTACTTCAACAAGGGATTAGAAATAGCGAATGCCCAGCCCAATACCCCGCCGCCCTATGTGCAGAACCAGTACGGGTTCACTTTCGGCGGACCGGTGATCAAAGATAAGACCTTCTTTTTTGTGAGCTGGGAGCAATTCCGTTTGCGAACCGGCTCGGTGCTTACCACCACGGTTCCCGTTACGGCGTCCAGCGCTTTCGCCACCGGCGGAATGCGGCAAGGCGACTTCTCCTCCTTGTGTACGGCAGGCTTCACCGCCGGTATCTGCGCCGACCCGACTCAGCAGATTTACGACCCATACACGGTAAACTTGACCACCGGCATTCGCCAACCCTACTTGAATAACCAGATCCCACAGGCAGAGTGGAGCCAGGCAACGACAAAAATGTGGGACACGTATTTTATTCCACCCAACCTATCCGGGAACGTCAACAATTTCACCAGCGCCAGCAGTTCCGGTGGCAACACCAACCAATTTGTAGCCCGCGGAGACCAGGTTATTTCCAGCAACACGCGCCTGTTCGCGCGCTTCAGTTATTTTGGCTTGCTTGATTTACCCACCAATCCATTTGGTACGGGCCTTTGCAACGATCGTTGCGCCGAGGATTACCACACGAAGGCCCTGGCGATTGGTATCAACCATACCTTCACGCCTACCACCATCCTCGACGTTAATTTTGCAGGCAGTCGATTTATCTATGCCCGAGCTCCTATCCTGTCAGGTTTCGACCTCACCAGCCTTGGCTGGTCGGCAGCCTACAACAGTCCCGCCCCCGCCATCCGTACCCCTCCGACGCCGGCTTTCCCCTTCCCTGATGATGTCGGCAGGTCGCAGGGCAACAGCGCCATTGGAGATCACAACACCCAGTACAATATCTCACCGCAACTTACTATGATCCGCGGCAAGCATACGTTTCAAGTGGGTGGCCAGTACGAGTTGGGCCTGGATAACTACTATCAAACCAACATCGCCAGTGGAGCTTTCGGCTTCGGCGGCGTCTGGACGTCGAGCACCGGCGGAAGCAATCTTGTGACTTGCACGAATTGCGCATTCGCGGATTTCCTGCTGGGCCTTTCCGAGAATCAGGGAACTTTCGTCAACCAGACCGAGGGTGCGGCGCAGGTGCCAGCTCTCACCGCTGGCAAGCAAACCTATCGTGCCTTGTACGTCAATGACACTTGGCACGCAAGAAGCAAGCTCACCTTGAACCTTGGGCTGCGCTACGAGCTTCCCGGTACATGGTCGGAGCGCTACAAGCGGCTGAGCTACTGGGATCCCGCCGCCACCAACGCCACGGTCGCGGGTTGCGGCGGCACAGGAACAACGTGTCCCGGCGATGCCGAGCTCGTGGGAACTGGCCCGAACTCGAGCGACAACAACCTTCCCTTGGATAAGAAGGCGTTCTCGCCGCGGCTCGGCTTCGCCTACAGCTTGAACGAGAAAACCGTAATCCGCGGCGGCTACGGGGTGTTCTTCATTCCGAACTATGTGTCGTTCGGGCTGAATCCGGATAACGATGTGATCAACCTCGCAACCACGCCATTTGTCGCTACCACCGACTCTTACATCACCCCCTTCAGCACGTTGAACGGAAACAACTGCGCCTTCACCGGCACTCCCAGCTTGGCCAACTTTAGTTGCGCGAGCAACGCCGGACCGTTTGGTGCGGGAGGCATCGGGCTGCCGCCGGGGCGGAGTGTGAGCGCTTCTATCACCGCCGCCGCGAACGGTTCACCCACCTTGGCGCCGTGGGCCGATCCAAAGTACGGATACGTCGAGCAGTACAACCTCGACATTCAGCGTCAGTTGCCCGCCGGGTTCTTTGCCGATGTGGCCTACGCCGGCTCCCACGGCGTGCATCTGGAGCAATACAACACGGATATCAACCAGATACCCGACTCTTTCCTGTCCCAGACCACGGCCCTCACCACACCGATTACTAACCCTCTGGTTGGAAGTCCCTACTCTGGCCTGAACGGACTGACAATCCCCGCAGGCCAGCTTGATCGGCCCTATCCGGAGTACAACAACATCTCTCTTGCCGGATACGGCTGTTGCAGCAGCACGTACAACTCACTGCAGGCGACCGTAACCCGAAGATTCCAGGGCGGCGGCACGCTGCTGGCGGCCTACACTAACTCCAAGCTGCTCAGCAATACCGACACACTCACCAGTTGGTTGGAAGGTGGATCGTCGGGAACGGGAGGCGTTGGAGGGGTCCAGGACTGGAACAATCTGGCGGGAGAAAAATCACTTTCTTCCCAGGATGTTTCGCAACGGCTAGTCATCAGCTACGTGCTTGATCTGCCTTTCGGCCACGGCAAAGCGTACCTTGCAGGAATGACCGGCATTGCCGACAAGGTAGTTTCCGGTTGGGGCGTGGACGGTATCACCACCTTCCAGAGGGGCTTCCCGCTGAAGATCAGCTATTCCGGCTCCACGCCGGCAGAAGCAGCCAACCTGGGCATCGCAAACGTACGTCCCGATGTCGTTCCCGGATGTGACAAGAAATCGAACGGCGGCACCGTTGCTCAGTGGTTCAACACCAGTTGCTTCCTTACTCCGCCAGACTGGGGATTCGGCGACGAATCGCGGGTAGACTCAGTCCTTCGCGGTGACGGGGCCAAGAACTTTGACTTCGCCATCTTCAAGAGGACCACGATTGCCGAGAGAGTCGGCGTCGAGTTCCGGACAGAATTCTTCAACCTGTTCAACCATCCCCAGTTCGGGATTCCAGGAGAGGGATTCAATGGCACCCCCACGGGTTCCGGGAACAACGGCTTCGGAGTGGTAAATAATACCTATGGCAATCCACGTCTGATTCAGTTCGCGATGAAAATCGAGTTCTAAGTGGTCGCGCATTTACCGGGCTGGGCATTTTGCCCAGCCCGTTTTTTTGTGGCTCTCGCAGGCGCTATCTCACTACCGAGGCGAGGGAACCGTTGTATCCTTCCCACGTATGAGAACACTCCAAACCCTCGACTACTCCGAAGCCAAACGCGCCCTCGATCTCGTCGTCGAAAAAGCTTTGCAGATGCAGAAGGCCGCCGCCGTCGCCGTCGCCGATTCGCACGGCGACCTTATTTGTTTTGCTCGCATGGACGGTGCTCCCGTCTCTTCCATCCGTATCGCCATGAATAAAGCCTGGACCGCCGCCCGCGAGCGCAAACCAACCAGGGAAATCGGAGAGAAAATCAAACACCCGGAAAAAGGCCACGACATTGCCTACTACGGCGATCCCAACTATGTCGGCTGGGGCGGCGGGATTCCAGTCAGGAAGAACGGCGAAGTCGTTGGAGCGGTCGCCGTCAGCGGCCTCTCCTCGACCGAAGACATCACCCTGGCCACACTCGGCGTCGAACTGCTAGCCAACTCTTAAGTGCCGATCTAACAAACTTTGGAAAACTTGGGAATGCTGGCAGTACCATGGAAGAGCAGCACTTCAGCGCTGCGTAAAGTTGATTTGGGTGGCGCAGCGCTTCAGCGCTGCGAAAGGTGAACCCTCCCCCTAACTCCACCTCCAGCCCCGTGTTCGCATTTCGTAACACAATTCACTTTCTAGCGCGACGCACAGCAATTGATGAAAAACTCAGTGGCAACTGAGGGGGATGAGTGGATCCGAACAACTGCTGCCCGCGCTGCGGCGGTACCGGATACATTGCCCAGCCGGTGGACATCAGCGGCAAGTCCGAGGGCATTGCATTTATCCGGATGAAGTGTCCGGCCTGCGTCGGCAGTGGTCGGAAAAACTCGATCCCACCTCCTACCGCGGGCTGACCGCACGGCCTGTGGTGCTTGCGAAAACGTACGAGCCCGGGGCGTCATGCTTCCCGCCCTGAAGTGACGGTCCGGGCCGGACGTTTCTCACGCGCACCAAATCACCCCTACGATGAATTGACTTTCATCCGCCGCCGCACCAGTCCTACTTCAAGCGATGCCGGCGGTCTTGCTGCGGACTCCGCGTCGGCGCGAAGACGCGGTTTCGACGCGATTGCGTCCTGCGGCCTTGGCACGGTAGAGAGCTTTGTCGGCTGCCTGGATAACTTCTTCCGCCGACGAATTCTCCTGCCTTGAACTAGCAACCCCAATGCTGGCCGTCACCGAAATCTCCGTCGGCGAGGTGGGACGCGAGAGTTGCCGGATGGCATGCCCGGTTTGGATCCGCCCAGCTTGGATCCGCGCTCGAGTGCCCATGTTTCCCGGTCCTGTCCTTCGGCGGTCTGGGCCGCGCGCCTCCTGCCGGCGCTCTTTGCCCCGGAGTCTGAGCGTGCCGGCTTCAATGTCGGCGCGCAGCTTTTCCAGAGGATCCAGCACGTCAACCGTCGTCTTGCCGGGAAACAGGATTGCAAACTCTTCTCCCCCGCACCGGTAGGCTTTTCCTCCGCCCGACACTCTCGCCAGCTTTGAGGCAACCAGACGCAATACCTGATCTCCCGCATCATGACCGTAGGTGTCGTTGCATCGTTTGAAGTGATCGATGTCGACCATGGCAATGGAATACGGTGGATCGAGGCGAAGTAGGGCATCGTGGAACGCGCGGCGCGAAGGCAGCGTGGTTAGTTCGTCGTGATAGGCCAGCAGGTAGGAAGTCTCAACGATAGAAGCCGCCAGTAAGAAGGCGGCGGTGGCGAAGTAAGCCGCCGGGATTCGCCCCGCTCCTCCGAACCGCAGCGCCAGAAAGCAGCTCGCCAGCGCCCAGAGAAGGCCGTTCTCCACCGGCCTGTGAAATAGCAGAAAGCGTATGAGCAGCACCACGGCTGCGCCTGCGAATGCCAGCACCGTGGCAAAAGGCAACGGAGCAGGCGCAGCAGCATGGTGCAACCCATGCGCGCCGCTCAGCGCATCCGGCCGGCAAAGCACGGCTACGATTACAGACTCGACAAACAGCAGCAAGGCTGGAGGCGCGCCGCTCGAAAAGGTGAATCCCTTTTCGTGCTCAAGTGAGAGAAGAACAAAGTTGAAAGGCAGGAGCAGACCCACCGCCGCAAGGGCGATGCTTCCCGGTCCGCTGGTTGCGGCATGCCCGGAAGAAAAGTATGCGATCGCCTGCTGCCCGAGGAACAGAACCAGCACGGCGAAGAAGATGCGGCTGGAATGAAATCGCCAGGCCATCAGAAGGCCCGCGATCAATGCACCATAAAGCGCAAAAGTGACGAGCGCCGCGCTGGGGGTAACCAGGCCGGCGTGCAGCAACACCGCCGCCGCCAGAAGACAAATCCCGGGCGTCAGCAGGGACTTCATCGATGTTGGGCTCCAGCAGTCAGTTGCGCGGGTCTCCGGCTGCAGATTCTCTTCTTCAGATTATCTCTGGACTGCGGGCTGAGAGGAATTGGCCGCGGGGGTTCGGCGAGCCTCTGGACCGGCCTCCACAACATGCAAATTATTTCATGCTGTCAGCAACAGCCAGATGGGGTATGATCACTGCCGTTTGCCGCGTACTGGTAAGCTTGCACGGCAATTCTCGCCAGCACCCGCCACCCCCCAGCGAACGCTGGATTTGCAACGCAATCGCTTCATCTGAGTGAGAAGATTCTTGGTTTGGCGTCAATATTCGCTCCGTTCACGACTGGCAGTCGCGAGGTATGAAACGCGCCAGCCGATCTCAGCACTATTCAATCGAGGAGTTCAAATGACCCGTAAGTCCCGGATATTGGCAGCAGTGATCCTGGTTCTCAGCCTTCAGTTCATTCACGCAGTTGCACAGGATGCTCGCGGCACGCAGGAAGCTGCGCGGCCCGGCGCGGTTCAGCCCCTCGTCGTCGAGGCAATCCCAGCAGAGTTGGTCCTCAAATTTAATCCCGCCGCCGTCGGTATTGCAGCGTCTTCCGCGCAGAAGCTTACCGCCAGCTTCGAGGTCTCCGGCTATAGCGGCAGCTTCACCCCGACGGCAACCCTGCATTACGGCCATGATTACTCACTCGGCGCAATTAGTTGCAAAGTCAGCGGTAGCACAGAGACTTGTAAGGTGACGGTTTCGTTTCTGCCCACTCTGCCTGGCGCTCGCAAAGACGCTCTGCTTCTGATGGACGGTGCCGCTACCCTCGCCACCGTGCTGCTCGGCGGCACCGGCCAGGCCCCGTTATCGCTCATACAGCCGGGCATCGTGACCAGCCCCGTGACCGACGCCGGCAGCTCCGATTACATATATCAATCTGTAGTGGACGAGAACGGGACGGTGTACTTTGTCTCCGACGACAGCAATGCAGTTTTTAGCTACACCAAGGCGGGCGTTCTGACGCCGTTGCCAATCACTGGGCTCAACTCCCCGCATGCCATCGCCATTGATGGCGCCGGAACCCTCTATATTGCCCAGAATGCCTTCGGCACAGAGATTGTGACCTACACCGCCGGCGGAGCGCAGGGCACGATCACCGTAGTTCCACCTGCGCCGCCATACGTTCCTTGCTCAAGTTTTGAATATCTATATTCCGTGGCCGTCGATCAGGCGGGAAATCTCTTTGTCCTGGAAATCGAGTGCGGTGAGATTTTTGAGCTCAAAGCGAATGGAACCTACGTGACGACCGCAATTAATCCTTCGATGATTCAACCTTCCGAGATTGCCGTCGACGCAAATGACAACCTCTTCATCGGCGGATACGACATTAATAGGCTAACCGCCGGCGGCGTCCAGACTCAGATCAATACCGTTGGCGCCCTCGATGGTGTTCCAGTCGACGCAGCCGATACTGTTTATGCCACCAGGTACACCGGCTTTGGTGGCGTGGTGGAGCTGCCGGCATCGGCTTACTCAACTCCAATTACCTCCCTTGATTCCGCTGCTTCCCCCCTGGGTGATTCCGTAGCCTCCGACGGCACGGTTTACGTCGGCAACTATTACAACCTCGACAAAGTAGATCGCTCACAGGGCGCGATCGCATTCGGCGAGCAGAGTGTCGGCGTCGCTAGCGCCGCGGAGGACGTCGGGATCTACAACGGAGGCAATAAATCTCTCACCGTTTCCGCCATCGCCCACAGCGGCTCCGCCTTCGCGGTAAAGTCCGCCTCTGCGCACACCTGCACCCCAGGCAAGGTAATCGCCCCCGGTGCATATTGCCAGGTTGCCGCCACCATGACCGCGCCGCACGCAGGCATTTTCTCGGGATCCATCACCTTCACCACCGATTCCCTGAACACCACCAGCACGGCGCAGACGGTTGCGCTCTCCGGATTTGTCTACGGAGTCTACGCCACGCCCTCGCCGTCGTCGCTGACCTTCCCGTCACAGACCGCCGGCACCACCAGTGCTGCGGCCACCGTGACCCTTACCAATCACGGAGATCTCTATTCCGCCTTCTTCGGCACTCCTGTTTCCAGCAATCCTGTTTTCAACGTCGGGCTTGGCACCTGCACGGCCTCCGTCGCCGTGGGCGCAAGTTGCAAGCTCAGCGTCACCTTCAGTCCGGCCCTGGCGCAGCCTTACAGCGGCACCGTGACCGTTCCTGTCAGCAGCAGCGGCGGTGGCACCACCCCCTCGGTCACCTTCAGCGTTAGCGGAACCGGAGATTAAGTCGAAGTGTGGAACAGCCGAGCTAAGGTGGGAACAGCCGAGCTAAGGTGGGAACAGTCGAGCGAAGTGGAGGGTCGAGCTAAATGTGGGGACAGCCGCCCTCGGCTGTCCGGTCGAGCGCAGCTCGACCCTCTCTTCGCCGCGGTCGACAACGCGAGTCAGCCGTCGGTAGTGGTGCAGTTTGAAACTTTTCAACGATTGCACCGCTCAGGCGTCATCCCGAAGTCCCGCGTTTTCACCAGCGGGACGAGGGATCTCCCGTGCGCACACAGCCGCCCCTTTCAAACTGCACCACTACCCTTTGAGTGTTGCTCTTGATTTTGGGTGGCGCAGCACTTCAGCGCTGCGATCACTGCCCTATTCCTAACTGCGGCTTTAGCCGCTGGGGTAAGCCCCGCTTTTCGCTCCGGCATCGAAAACTTGTCAAGAGGCAGAACCCACATCATCGGGCTTAAGTTGCTGACAATATTGGCCAAATATTTCTGGAAAAATGTCACATTTACCCTCCAGATGTGATATAATAGTAATATAAGCTAAAACTTTAAGAAAACAAGGCGCGGCCCCTGGGCCGCGCCTTTTCTTTTGGCGAAATGAGGCGGCGGGAATGCGTAAGTGCAAGGGTTTCAGGAACTTCAAAGAGCGCGGCGAGTGGGTGGAGCTGCAATTTATGGCGCGGGCCCTGCGCAAGCGATTCCGGGTGTCGAAGCCGTGGGGAGATTCGTCCGCGTACGACGTGGGTGTGGAACACGGGCGGCGTTTTCTTCGCGTGCAGGTGAAGTCGACCAGCTACAGACTCGCCAACGGTTATCTCTGCGGATTCCGACCCAACCAGAGGCGGAAACGATACGCCAGGCGAAAAGTCGATTTCTTCGCCGCCTACATCGTCCCGGAGGATGTGTGGTACATCCTCCCCGCATCCGTCGTCCTGAAAACCAAAAGCTCCGACCTGATGCTATGTCCCGTGCAGCCCATGCGAAGGAATTGTTATCGATATGAAGCCTACCGCGAAGCCTGGAAGCTCCTACGCAGCGGGAAGAACCAATCCACCGTCTTGTCATCCTGAGGCAGCGGAGTTCTCGGCTTCGCCGAGAACTCCCAACGAAGGACCTATGCAACTTGCCGGCGGTATCGATGCTGCCGGCGAAGTACAAAGCTCAGCCCGCAAACCCCGGACCTCAGGATGACAAAAAGACCGAAGTCACGAGGCTTTCTGGGGCTCGTATTGATGGCCTTCATACCACTCCGCGCTCAAGTCCTTCCACTCAGGATTCACCGACACGACCAACGCAATTTTCCTGATTCGCAGCCAGCCTTTGATTTCCTTTTCGCGCTCGATCGCATTGCGTATGTCGTCAAAGCGTTCAAAATACGCCAGGCGGTCGAGCTTATACCTCGCGGCAAAGCTGGAGCCGATTCCGAGTTTGTGCTCGCGCACTCTACGCATGAGACTGTTGGTAACGCCGGTGTAAAGGGTCTTCGAGCAGTTCGTCATAATGTAGACGAAGTACTTTTTCTGCGGTCGCGGTGGCATAGATGTCGAGTTTTAGAATGACAAGACCGGGGAGCCCGCGTCTGTGACGAATGAACATTGTTTTCCTCCTGTCATCCTGAGGCAGCGGAGTTCTCGGCTTCGCCGAGAACTCCCAACGAAGGACCTATGCAAGTTGCTGCCGGATTTGGTGCTGCCGGCAGAGTCAGCGCTGCCGGCGAGTACATAGAATGACAGAGTGAATTGAACCGCTCTGGCTACGCGTACCGGAACGGCCGCTTTCCGTGGCTTCTCCAAAAGTAGACGAGGATAATCACACTCGCGATCGCTGCATACGCACACCAGAGCGAGGTGAAGGCGTAGCGCTTGAACTCCATTACAACCAGGAGAATCGCCAGGTTTGCGGCGCCGAAGATTACCATCATTCTGATCTTCGAAACAAACAGCGATCCGCAGGTTGCGATCACATACAACACCGCAACGGCCATATTGTTGGTCGCTTGGTTGATGTACACAATGCTGTTTCCCTTGACGTTGACCTGCAAGGGATAAGCTGTCAGCGCCCATAGTATGTAGAGCGTGGTTGCTGCGCCGAGCCCGAGGAACGGCAGCATGCGTTTGCGGCTCTTCGCGTCGGGCTCAAACAGCAGCACGCTGAGCGGCAGCAGAAAAGGGAGCAATCCTTGCGCATAGAGCATGAACGCCGCGCCCATGTTGTGCGCCACGGTGCGCGAGAGAATGCCATCGAGTCCCAGCCAGACGAATCCTTCGATGAACTGATGAATGGCGAAGAGCGTGGGCAGCGCCGCGAACAGCAATTCGCGGCGGTGTTTCACTTTCGTCAGTGTAACGACGCCAATGCCGCCGAGCACTCCACTGCCAACAAAGTTCGCCACCGCCGAAAAACACATGCCACATTTTCTCCGTGCGCGAAGATTACACCTATCCCAATCCCCTTGTCATCCTGAGGCAGCGGAGTCCCTGGCGGAGCCAGGGACTCCCAACGAAGGACCTGTGCAACTTGCCGGCGGTGTCGGTGCTGCCGCCTATTGCAGAGGTCCCTTCGACAAGCTCAGGGCAAGCTTACGGCGGCAAAGAGCGCGAACCTCAAGGTGACAGCCTTGCTCGAACGGCGCCGAACTTCTCCCCTTTTGAACCCGCGCCCCTTTCCCGGAAACACTCACTTTCGTGCGAAACAGTTTCCGTTTCAACTGAGTCTTCTCTAACTAGAATCGCTCTGTGATTAAGGCCCACTTATGAGGATTTTGATTGCGGAAGATGATACGGCTCTGGCCGGCTTTGTGCGCCAGGGTCTGCAAGGAGAGCACTACGCGGTGGATGTTGTGGAAGATGGCGAGCAGGCGCGAAACATGGGCAGCGAGTTCGACTACGATCTGGTAATTCTGGATCTGAATCTGCCGAAGCTCGATGGCGTGAGCGTGTTGCGCCATTTGCGGCTGAAGCGGCCGAGTCTGCCGGTGCTGGTGCTCACCCAACGCGGCCGCGTCGAAGACCGCGTGCAGTGTCTCGATACCGGCGCCGACGATTTTCTTCCGAAGCCATTTTCCTTCAGCGAACTCTCTGCCCGCATCCGCGCCCTGCTGCGGCGCAGCCATCTCCCGTCGGAGTCCGTGCTGGTGGTGGAAGATCTGAAACTGGATCGCGTGGAACGCCGCGCCGAACGCGCCGGGCGGCGCATCGAGCTCACCACCAAAGAGTTTTCGCTCCTCGAATATCTGATGCGCAACGCCGGCCGCCAGGTCTCGCGCGCCATGATCATCGAACACGTCTGGAACCTAACCTTTGACACTACTACCAACGTGGTGGACGTTTATATCAACTACGCCTCCTCGCAGGTCGATCAGCGCAAGGTCGGCAGACTTGCCCTGGCCATCCAGGTTGCGTTCCAGGAGATGGGTGTCTTTCCCGCGTCAACCACGCAGATTCCGCTGGATATCAATGAGCCAATGCCTTTCAGCACGGTACAAGCCATTCAGAACGTGAAACACAACACTGAACTTGGATCCATCGCTTCCGCTCCAGAGGATTCTCTGGCTGCCGCTACCGATGACACAGATCTTGCCACCCTGCAACATGAATTGCAGCAGGCGCTCCACAATGAAATCGCTCTGCATGAGGTGGCCCTGCACCGAGAAAACGATGGCTTGGTAATCAGCCTCCGGGAATTTGGTTTCTTCGATAGCGGTTCGGCAACCATCAAACCCGGGGCTTTGCCGGCGCTTGATCGCATCGCGTCCATTCTGGCAATCCGCACCTGCCGGCTGCGGATCGAGGGCCACACCGACAACATCCCGATTCACACCGCCCAGATAGCGTCCAATTGGGAACTTTCCACCGCTCGGGCCACGGAACTGGTTCGCGTTCTGATCATCGGCCACCGCTTCGCGCCGGAGAGGCTTTCGGCCGCCGGCTACGCGGAGTATCACCCCGTCGCAAGCAATCTCACCGCCCAAGGACGGGCGCAAAACCGCCGCGTAGACATTGTGATCCTGGGCGGGCAAGTTGCTGCGGTCGCCTCGTCCCTTGCGGGGGACTCCGAGCCAAAGCCATCCCCGTCGCTGAGGTGAGCGCCCAAGGTTTCGGCTGCTCGAGTCACTCTGGGCATTGAATCCCAAATTCGGTGCTCTTCGTTGCCCCGCCTCTGCTCCAGCTAAAGCACATCCGTCTCGTGCCGATGGACTTCATGGATCTTTCCATGGACGAGGTACACAGACCTTGTCCGGGCATACGCCGCACGTGAACCCGAAACGCAACAAATCGCAGATACATGTGCTCATTGTGGATGACAGCGCCTTTATGCGTACGGCCCTCTCTCGCATGGTCGCTTCCGATCCTGATCTCTGGGTCGCTGGTACCGCGGCCAGCGGTCCCGAAGCCTTGCAGAAGGTGGTGTCCCTCGATCCCGACGTCGTTACCCTCGACGTAGAGATGCCGGGGATGGATGGGCTGGCGACCCTTCGCCGCATCATGGCTCAGTTTCCGCGTCCGGTCATTATGGTGAGTTCGGCCACGGTGAAGGAGGCGGAAATTACTCTCGATACCCTGGAAGCTGGGGCGTTTGACTATGTGCCTAAACAACTCTCCTCGGCCTCGCTGGATGTTCTTCACATCCGCGAAGATATAATCGCCAAGATCAAGGCCGCTGCGGAAGGGCGGCGCAATTCGAAGGATCATCTCAGCCTTGAGCGCAAGCCGCCCCGCGCAGCGCATCTGCTTGCGCCGCAACTTCCGCACGCCGCCCCGGCTATCGTTGCTCTCGGAGTCTCGACCGGAGGCCCCAAGGCCTTAGAGGACATTCTTCCCACTCTTCCAGCCGACCTCTCGGTTCCGATTCTGGTGGTGCAGCACATGCCGCCCGGCTTCACCGCTCCGTTTGCGAAGAGGCTGAACAACCTGAGCGCGGTTTCCATATGCGAGGCTTCAAACCAAGAGGTTATTCAGCCGGGGGTGGTTTACATTGCTCCCGCGGGGTCGCATATCACCGTAGATCGCACGACCAACTCTCGAACCGTGATCTGTCTTTCGGACAAACCGGATAATCAGCCCCACATACCTTCGGTTGACGTGATGATGCAATCCGTGGCCTCCGCCTTTGGCTCGCTCGCCATGGGAATTATCATGACCGGCATGGGATCAGATGGAGCGCGAGGGATGGATGCCATTCATCGGGAGGGTGGTTTGACGGTGGGTCAGGACGAGGCGAGTTGCGCAGTCTACGGTATGCCTCGCGTCTGCGCGGAAATGGGCATCCTCGACCGGGTCGTGCCGCTATCGAAAATTCCGGATGAAATCCGGCAAGCCACGCGCTACCAGAAAACGAGCGTGGGTTAAGCCAACGCGCGGCAATCGAAGGGATCTGTGTCCAGGACTTGACGCACTCGCCGCAGGAGCACGGGAACAGAAAAAGGTTTGGCCAGATATTTCTTGCCATAAGAAGATAGCTGACACAATGCGAGCTGTTCCGCATAGCCGCTCATCAGTAGAACCCGGAGTTGAGGACACAAAGCCACAAGTTCATTCGCGAGTTCGTGGCCGCTGATACCTGGCATGACGAGATCAGCGAGAAGCAAGTCCACCTGTTCAGAACATCTGCGGTGAACCTCCAACGCCTGAGCTGCGCTGCCAGCGATGACGACTTTGTATCCCGCCGACTCGAGGACTTCGCCGGTCGCCTTCCGTACAAACGCCTCATCTTCGGCCAGAAGAATGGTCTCTTTCCCGGCCCACTGCTGAGTGTCCGCAGACGCGGCGCCGATCATCGCTTCGACGGAGACCAGAGACGAGAGGCCAGGCATGTCCGCTGCTTTTTTCTGGTGACGTGTATCCTCGACCTGCGCAGGAGAATTCAAAGTTTTCACTCCTTAACTGCAAATCGTGCACAGCAGATTCGTTGCCATCCCCTTTTTTCAGAGCAATGAGATGTAAGCGAAAGAACACCCGTCACTTAGCTGCGTTGGCTGCCTTCTCCAGGCGTGGTCTTTCTCGGGCACATCGTCCGTTCCGGGAGCTGCGCCGCCCAAGCGGTTCCAATGTGGGAGACCGGAACGTGCCGCAAATATTTCCCGCGAACCCTTGGCGGGTTCATTATTTCGGACTGCTGAGGATGGTTCCCTTCGGATCGAGCAGGAGCTTGTGTGTTCCCGCCGGCGCGGATAAGCGAAACGAAGTTTCCGCCCCATCGGCAAACACTCGGCCTAGCAGCACAGGAGGCTTGCCGGCGACCACTGCATAGAGCGGGACGGACGTGACCAAATCTTCCGGCGCGTCCCGTTGCCGGATAACCCCGGTCACAACCGTGGTGTTCGGCTTCACTGCGAATTTGACGCCCTGCAACTCCAGTTTAGGCAGAGAAGTGCCGTTCACCCAACCCTCCAGGAACCAGTCAAGCGAGGCTTTGCCTTCGTATCGCAGCGAAGGTGGAAGATCTTCCGCAAAAACCTCCAGCAGTTCACGAGTGCTGATGGTTTTTCCCTCGTACCGCTCGCGAAGTTTGCGCAGGGAACGCACGAAGGGCTCCTCGACTCCGCTACGGCTCGCGTCCTTTCGCTCAACCTCTGCCGAGTCCTGCAACATCGAACGCAGCATGTGGAACAACCACGTCCCACGTCCATAAGTGATGGCTTCGTAGCCTTCGGGAAAGTGCGAGGAAAGCAGTCGGCTTCCCAAGGTTACGGGACCGGCATCTTTCGGATGATTGTCGTTCTTGTCCTTCGTGACCAGGTCCTGTCGATATTTTTCCATGGTCTGGCGGAAACTCGCTGGGTTGTTGTCGCGTACCATCATCAGTGAACAATAATTAGCCAATCCCTCCGAAAACCACTGATCGCGATAGGTGCTCCATGTGATCAGGTCTCCCCACCATTGATGCGCGGCTTCATGCGCGGGAACCTGCTGGTCAAGCAATGTGCCCGAAGCATTCATGTGGAGTTCTTCGCGTTCCCCTCGGTTCAGGAAAGCGTAGGACGACAGGAAGATCAACCCCGGCCACCCTTGGCTTTCCCGCCCAGGCAGTTGGGTCAAAGCGAGTTTGCTATAGGGGAACGGGCCGAATCGTTCGGCGTAGTAATGAATCGCCCGGGCTGTAAACTCCGCCACGGCCGTCGCGTTCCGCGCGGGTGATGGTGCGTGCGCAGCCATCAATGGCGCAGGCATTTTACGCAGTGACGGCTTCGGCTCGGGTTGAATCTCCTGCGTTAGTGCAGGCGTCGGGAAGTCTCGCTCCACGCCAAGCGTGGCGTAGGCTTCCACGCTGACATCCCCGGCTTGCGCCGAACCTCGAACATACTTGCCCAGGTCGAACCCAGCTACGGGGATGGGCCGTTCCGAGACCCAACGCGTCACTTGTTCTTCGCCGGCGTTCGGCGGCGCACTCTGTGCGGAGGGTGTGGAGGATGTTGACGGGGGAACCGGCTTGCCTGTCGCCACCAGAGTCCAGCCCGGCGGATAGTGAAAAGTAAGATCGAAATCGGACATAACCAGCCCACGATTTGGATACCACATGCCGCGCGCACCTACGTAGAGCAGGCCATTGCCGGCTTCGGCCAGCACTTCTCCACCGTAGACGAAGCGCAGGCTGATGGTTTGTCCTTTCTTTGCAGGTTTGTGCAGAATCACGGCTACCTGGTCATTACCACTGCGTGCCAGCTGCGTGCCCTCTACCGCTGGGTTCTGGACGAATTCCACGGCTCTCCCGTCCTGCTCCACGGTTTGAATCTTCAGAAAGCGCGACAATTCGAAGACCAGAAAACGCGATCTGTCGTGTACCACGTCGAGGTGCAGTTTCACTTCTGCGTCGAGCTGCTTGGGTGGTCTTACTCGTGCATCCACCACATAATCGCGCACAAGGATTGAATCTTCACGAGGCTCTGATTCTGCTGGCAGCGTATGGGGGTTATGTCCTTCAGGCCGTGAGACCTGCCCCGCATCTGGGACTGAGAATGACGTCCAGACGTCGTAATATACGCCTCCGTTTTCAGTAGTCTTGGCTTGCCCGGCTTCAACTTGTTCTCCGGCGGTTGAGTCGAAGAGAATGTCGAAAACGCCGAGCTTGTTTCCCTGGAGCCTGGCATGCAACAGCCGATCCGCAGGATCCGTGGCTTTCGGGGCGGCAGAATCCTGGGAGATTATTCCCTGCGTGGGAAGCATTTCGCTGAAACTCGCCAGCAATCTCATGGCGTCCACCTGGGCCAGATTGCGCGCCGACTCGTCCCACCGGGCAGCAAACTCCCGTGCATCTTCCGGCGCTCTGAGGCCAGGTTGCAACTCAGCGGCGGTATTGTCGTTGAAACGGAAGTAGGCGGTCGTGAAGCGCTCTTCCAGAATGGCCATCCCGGTGAACAAGCCCATCGACCTTCTTTCCACCTCGTTGGGAGGAACCAGCAGCACTTCTCCATCGCCCTCAAAGAATGCCCCGGTAATCTTGCCCAGCACATCCTGGGTAAAGGCAATGGTGCCATCCTCCAGCGTGATGTGGATCGAGGGCCGATCCAGTGAACCATCCCGCACCCGGAAGACTCGCGTAGAATCCAGCCCGGTATTACTTAGTTGCAGATAAAGCGATTCCGCCGGTCCCGATCGGCGTGCCGGTGCTGGAACTGCTGGCGACGGCGTTGCTTGGGCACCGCATGCCGCCGGAAATGCCAAAGGTGACAGGCAGAGCGCCAGCACGACGCTAAATCTGCGCAGTGCGATCAGTACTTTCGTCACGTAAATGGGCGCGGCCACGTTGCTAGAATGCGCTTGAATGCGTTTCCGTGTCACTATCTTCGTAGCAATCTGTATGATGCTGGCTTTTACGGCGGCGTCGGCTGACACCATCCATTTAAAGAACGGCCGTACCATTCTTGCCGACTACGTCCGCGAAAATGGCAACCGCTATGAATACGACATCGGTGACGACAGCTATGCTATTCCCAAAAGTTCGGTAGACCGGATCGAAGCCGGTGGTATGCCTGCCGTGTCATCTTCCAGCGCCAATAAGGGTGCCAGCGATCTTCCAGCTTTCACCCCGGCTGACAGTCTCGCGAACGAGGGTGATCTTCCCAAGACCATTGTGAAAGATGGCAAGGTTGACCCCGATGCTCTGGCGAAACTTGAAGGCAAGGGCAATGTGGAGTTGAGCGCCACGGCTGATTTCATTGCCGGAAAATTTGAGTTCGAACACGGCAACATCGCTCAAGCCCGCAGTTATTTCGACAGCGCCCTGCGCTTCCAGCCGGAGAATTCGACTGTCCTAATCTATTATGCCGCTCTGCTGGTGCGCACGGGGAACGCTTCGCAGGCGCTCACCTACGCTCAACGTGCCGTGAGCGCGGCGCCCCAGTCTCCCGATGCCTATACCGTGCTGGGCTATGCGCAGCAAGCTTCCGACCGCACAAAAGACGCCGTTGCCTCGTGGAAGCATTCCCTCGATCTACGGCCCGACCCAACCGTTCAGCAGTACCTGGCAAAAGCGCAGCGCGAACAGAACGTCGAGACCGATTTCGCCCAGCGCGAAAGCAATCATTTCGTTCTGCACTACGAGGGCAAGCAGACTTCCGAAGTATTTCGTGGACAGATCATGGCCGCGCTCGAATCCGACTACGACGATCTGGCTCGCGACCTGGGCACGCCACCACGCGACAACATTCTGGTGACGCTCTACACCGAGCAGGCTTTCTTTGACGTTACGCGCGCTCCTTCCTGGTCGGGCGCACTCAACGACGGCAAGCTCCGCATCCCCATCAGCGGTCTCAACTCCATGACGCCCGAGTTGGCGCGGGTTCTGAAGCATGAACTGGCTCACTCTTTCATCAATCAGCTTTCCGGCGGCCGTTGTCCGCCCTGGCTGCACGAGGGCATTGCCCAGCTTCTTGAGCCCAAGTCCCTGGGTAGCGATGGACACCAGTTGGCTCAGTTATTCAAGTCGCAGCGTAACATCCCGCTGAACGTGCTGGAAGGCAGCTTCATGCGCTTCTCCGGCGTCGAAGCCTACCTGGCCTATGCGGAATCTCTGGCCGCGGTTTCCTACGTCAACGACTCTTACGGCATGGGCGATATCCAGAGAATTCTGCAGCGCCTTAGCGAGGGCAGTTCCACCGAAGCCGCTTTGCGGGCAACCATTCACTCCGACTATGGGCAGCTCGAGTCTGAGGTCGGCAAGTATCTCAGCGACAAGTACGGCGAGTAGCCGGATTTGCCCGCCGCCAGCGCTTGTGCTAGTTTCGGTTCTAAGTCCTCGCGTCGAATGTGCGCCCTATTTCATCCCCGTGAACATGAACCGCCGCCAGCCTTGGAGCCTGTGGCGAGCGAGTTTCCGAAGATTAACGGGGCGGAGATCGCCGCAACCACCTATGGACAGCGAGTCGCGGGAGATTTCTACGACTCCTTGCGAGTCAGCCCGGAAAGAATCTTGTTTGGCCTGCTCGATGTTGCGGGACGTCGCGAGAGCAATCAGCTCATCCTCTCGGCCGCGCAGAATATCTTTCGCACGCTCGGAACTGAACTGTTTTCGCGACCCGATATCAACGAGTCGGACGCCATGAGCGAACTCTGTCTTCGACTCAACCGTGGCGTGATGGAAGCGGCAGCGGGCATTCACTCCTGCCCGGCATTTCTCGGCTGTTATCACGAAAAATTCGGGACCCTCTGTTACACCAATGCCGGACACACGCCAGCGCTCCTCCGCGATAGCACAGGCATCGCCGAACTCGGGTCTACCGGACTGCCGCTTGGCCTTTTCTCCCACGCCACCTGCGACGCTCCTACGGTTGGCTTGGAGAAAGGTGCGGTTCTTCTGCTGGTTTCGCGCGGAGTCGTCGAAGGCAAGTGCAAAGACGACAAGGCTGAGGATTTGGAATTCGGCCTGGAACGCGTAAAAGAGCGCTTGCAGGCTGACCGTTCGCTTACCGCACAGGCGGTTGCTGGGGTAATTTTGAAGAGCGTTGGGGAGTTCATCTGCGAACCCCTGGTTCCCGATGACATGACAACCCTGGTCTTCATGCGGACCGCCTAGCCTCTCCAGCAACCTGGAAAATCAGCCTTGCATCAGACGATGAAGGTCGGGCCCGGCATGGCCGGTCGTAGTAAAATATCCGGAGGCCAGCCCACGCCCGTAAGCTCCGGAAGAGCGGCGGCCCACCATGAATCCTATGAAGAGATTTTTTCTGATATCCATTGCTATGGCATTTCTGCCCGCCTTCGCTGCGGGGCAGGTCGTCGAAGAGATTGTCGCGCGGGTCAACAGCCAGATCATTACCCGCTCGGAGTTCCTGCGCAGCAAGGACCAGCTCAAGGATGACGTCAAGCAACAGGACGCGGCCAATGCGGATAAGCTTTTTGAGGAGCGCGAAAAGGACATCCTGCGCGATCTCATCGACCAGCAGCTCCTGCTGGAAAAGGGCAAAGACCTCGACATTACCGGCGATACCGACCTGATTAAGCGCCTCGACCAGATGCGCAAAGACATGAAGCTGGAAACCATGGAGGAGCTTGAAAAGGCCGCCACCAGCCAGGGCATCTCCTACGAAGATTTCAAGCAGAACATGCGAAACCAGATCATCACGCAGAAAGTGATCGGTGAAGAAGTCGGCTCCCACCTCACCATCCCCAAAGAGGAAGAGCAGAAGTTTTACGAGGCGCACAAAAACGAGATGGAGCGGCCCGAGTCGATCAGGCTTAGCGAGATCCTCATCGCCCCGCAAAAGCCCGCTATGGATAAGCCCGCCGCCCCGGCTAAGCCGTCCGACAGCAATGCCGGTGATTCCGGCGTCGCCGACAACTCAAAGAGCCAGGACGCCATCAGCGATGCCGCTAAGCAAGCAGCCGAGGCTGCGGCTCTTTCCGTGGCCGAAGCGAAGGCCAACGATGTGCTCAAGCAGATTCGCGCTGGAGCCAGCTTTGATGATCTGGCGAAGAAGTATTCCGAGGGTTCTTCGGCGGCACAAGGCGGCGATCTTGGCGTGTTTAAGCGCGGGACTCTCGACAAGCAGCTTGAGGAGAAGACATTCGCCATGAAGTCCGGCGAAATCACCGACGTAGTCCGCACCAAACCCGGCTACATCATCTTGAAGGTTACCGATCACCAGATGGCGGGCATTCCTCCGCTGAAGGAGATCGAGCCTAAAATCCAAGACGCGTTGTACTACGAGAAGCTGCAGCCCGCGCTTCGCGCCTATCTGACCAAGCTGCGCGAAGAAGCGTACATCGACCTCAAGGAGGGTTACGTTGATTCCGGCGCCAGCCCGAATGAGACGAAGCCGATTGAAACCGCCACTGCCAAGGCCTCCGACACAAAGAAGCTCAAGAAGAAAAAGAAGCTGGGAATTCTCTAGCAGGCTGCGGAAAAACTCGCGCCCGACAATAAAGTGCGACCACCGGCTGAAGCCCGCATTGGTTCCGGACGCTTTAAGCGGCGCTGAAGCGCCGCTCTTCCCCGTTACTACCAGCGTTGCTGGCTGATGGCTTTGGCCGTTGAGATGCCGATGCCCGGAGTTCTTCTGCCCGCAAGACCGCACTTCCGCCGACCGTCCTGCAGCACCTTCCCCGCCGCCTCCGTGCTTTCTGATTTACACTGATGGAAAGGAATGAAAGAGTTCTACATCAGCGATTGCACCCGCCACGAGAACAAGATCATCACCGCCAACTTCGTCGTGGTCAGCAAGCAGATCAAGCCCAAGAAAAGCGGTGAGCCCTATCTCGCTCTTACCCTAGGCGACCGCAGCGGGCAACTCGAAGCCAAGATGTGGGACAACGTGGAAGAAGTGCTTAATGCCTTCGAGCAGGACGATTTCCTCAAAATCAAGGGCCTCGTCAACAAGTACAAGAACCGTTTCCAACTCACCGTCCACAAGCTGCGCAAGCTGGGCGAATCGGAAATCGATTTTTCCGACTATCTTCCCAAGACCACCAGGAATGTCGACGAACTCTGGCAAACCTTGACTGATTTCGTCGATTCCTTTCAGAATCATCATCTTAAGTCTCTCGTGCGGGCCTTCATGTCTGACCCGGAGATCGCTGCCGCCTATCGCAATGCTCCCGCCGCCAAGACCCTGCATCACGCATATATCGGCGGCTTGCTTGACCACGTGGTCTCGCTCTTTCGTGCTTGCGACTTGGTTTGCAGAAACTATCCTCATGTCAACCGGGATTTGTTGCTTACCGGCGTATTTCTCCACGACATTGGCAAGATCCACGAACTTGCCTACAATCGCTCGTTTTCCTACACCACGCGCGGCCAGTTGCTCGGACACATGATCATTGAACTTGAGATGTTGCAGGCTAAGCTCGCGCAGGTTCCCGACTTTCCGCCCGAACTCAAGACTCTGCTGGAACACCTCATCATCAGCCACCATGGCGAGTACGAGTTCGGCTCAACCAAGTTGCCCATGTTTCCCGAAGCGCTCCTGTTGCACTATATGGACGATTTGGATTCCAAGATGGAGGCTATGCGCGCCCACTTTGAGCGAGAAGCTGACCTGGAGAGCCCTTGGACCAGCTACAACGCATCGCTCGGACGCCCACTGCTTAACAGCGCGAAGTTCCTTGCGCCCAAGGCCACGCTTCAGGCGGACTCTTCCTCTACGGCAGAGGCTGAGAAGGCGGAGGCTGCGGGGGAATCCCGCGAAGAAGCTCCGACATTGCCCGGCTTTGAATCCTAGCTTTCGCGCCGGAGAGATTTTCTACCGCACCATGCTCGACTTCAATCGCTTCGAAATTCTTACCTTCGATTGTTACGGCACTCTCATCAACTGGGAGGAAGGAATTCTCCGCTGCTTGCATCGCGTCCTCGCAGCCCACGGCAAAGACGCAGACGATATCACCATCCTGCAACACTACGGCGATTTCGAAGCCTGCGCCGAGCAGGGCGAGTATCGTTGCTATCGCGAAGTCCTTCAGTCTGTGGTGCGGCAGTTCGGAGAACAGTCCGGATTCACGCCGACGAACCAGGAAGTTCGTTCGCTGCCCGAGTCACTGGCAGAATGGAAGCCGTGGCCCGATACCGTGACTGCGCTCCGCGAACTCCAGCGCCGTTTTCGATTGGTCATCGTTTCCAACGTGGATGACGATCTCTTTGCCGCCACGCGGCCTCAGCTTGGAGTGGAGTTTGACCGGATCATCACGGCTCAACAGGCAGGCGCCTACAAGCCATCATTGAAGGTTTTCGAGCTCGCGTTAAGCCGGATCGGCGTTCCTGCGCACCGTGTACTGCATGTTGGCCAGAGCCTCTACCATGATGTGATTCCCGCGCAGTCGCTCGGGCTGGCCACGGTCTGGGTCAACCGTCCATCGGCGCGAACCGGAGTTGGCGCCGTCAAGGCAGTGGAAGCGCATCCGGATTTGCAGGTTTCCAGCCTCGCCGACCTTGCCGCTGCTTGCGTCCCACCGTGATTCTCTAGAAGTTGGCCGGAATCTTTACGACCCGCTTCTGAATCGCCCACATAACCAGTTCGGCCTTGTTGTGGATGCCAAGTTTCCGCATCAGATTGAACTTGTGCGCGTCCACGGTCTTGCTGCTCAACCCTAGAACCGTTGCCGCGGCCCGCACCGTTCTTCCTTCCGCCAGCAGCTTCAGAACTTCTCGCTCGCGGGCGGTGAGAGCCCGTTCTTCTGCGAATAGAGTTTCGGTTGAGCGGTGCGGTTCACGTCGCGAGAACGCTTCCTGAGTCCGGCTGTTTGAGTGCGTCGCGTCACGGTTCGATGCATTATCGCCCGTTGCATTGACGCGGCACGAGTTCCGCACCATCTCGACCAGTTCTTCCACGGAGGTTTGCCGGGCCGTGCAGCTTCCTGCCGCGGTTCGCAGCCCGTCGAACGCAGAACTGACCTGTTCCTGCATGCTTAAGAAAACCAGTTTTGTGAGCGGAGATTCCCGCGACAGCAAACGCTCCACATCGGCCGCAGCCAGCCCAAACGTACCGGCATCGGCGATTACAACGTCCGGCCGAAACTCATAAACTTTACGCAGGCACTCGGCCGCATTTCCGGCTTCGGTCACGACCTCAATATCGGGCTCGTCTTCCAGCAGCCGTCGCAGACCTTGTCGCAAAAGAACATGGTCATGTGCGAGCACACACCGAATCATTCTGCCGGGGGAAACTATTTCCTTTGGATCCGTGCGGGGGGGCACAGTTCCTCCAATTGGGCCAGAGAATTTATGAAGCAGCGCAGAACTCCAAAAAGGAGCCGAAACAACGGAGACACAAACGATGACTCGTTATTGTAGCAATCATTCACCCCGCTGCGCACGCCCGGTAAGCTTTTTTTTGGCGACTCGTCCGGAAACGCAACTTTCTTTCTCTCCCCGGAAACTCCAGGGCGAGGCCGCATCAGGTAGAATCGAGCACTTATGCTGCGCTACTTCACAGCCGGAGAATCGCACGGCGAAGCTCTGGTCGCTTTCCTTTCTGGGTTGCCCGCGGGGCTTAAAGTGGACCAGACTTTTCTCGACCGGGAACTCTGGCGCCGCCAGCAGGGGTACGGCCGCGGCGGCCGCATGAAGATCGAGCGTGACACTGCCCACATTCTCTCCGGCGTCCGCCATGGTATGACAATTGGCTCGCCCATTTCGGTGCAACTGGAAAACCGGGACTGGAAAAACTGGCAGGAATCCCTGCCCGTCGGCGAAGGCGATCCTGCTCGCCACAAGCGTGTATCTTCTCCGCGACCCGGACACGCCGACTTGGCCGGAGCTCTGAAATACAATTTTCCCGAGGCCCGCTATGTCCTGGAGCGTGCCTCCGCCCGCGAATCGGCGGCGCGCGTCGCCATCGGCGCCCTCGCCAAGACCTTTCTCCGCGAACTCGGTATCGATGTGCTCAGCCACGTCGTGGCCATCGGCAACGTGGCCATGCAACAAGAAGTCCCTTGGGAACAGATTCAGGCTCTTTACAACCAGGAAAATATCTTGCTGAATTGTGCCGACACAAGAACCGAGCAGCGCATGAAAGACGAAATCGACAAGGTCTACAAAACCGGCGATTCGCTGGGAGGCGTCTTCGAGGTGGTTGCCCGCGGTGTTCCACCCGGCCTTGGGACTTATGCCCAGTGGGACGAACGCCTGGATGGTTTGCTTGCCGCCGCCATCATGTCGTTGCAAGCGGTGAAGGCGGTTGAGATCGGTTCCGGCATTACTTCCGCTGCTTCTCCAGGCTCTGCGGTGCACGATGAAATCGGCTATGGCAAACCCGAAAGTCTTAGCGGGTTCACGCGCGCTCGCAACAACGCTGGCGGAGTCGAAGGCGGCGTTTCCAATGGAGAAGAGATTCGCCTGCGCGGCTATTTGAAGCCGATCTCCACGTTGCGCCGCCCCCTGCAATCGGTCGATTTCTCTACCCGCCAGCCGGTAAGCGCCGCCTATGAGCGCTCCGACGTTTGTGTAGTCCCGGCCGCAGGCGTCGCTGCAGAGGCCATGGTCGCGCTTACTCTGGCCCGCTGCGCTCTCGACAAATTCGGCGGCGACTCAATGGGAGAAACCTCGCGCAATTTCCAGGGTTACTGCTTACAACTGAAGAACTACTGATGATCTAAATTTCGATGATCTATCCCATCGTAAAGTTCGGAAATCCCGTCCTCGAGAAGCCGGCCGAGAAAGTCACGGTCTTCGATGAAGAATTGAAGAAGCTGATCGAGGACATGTTCGAATCGATGTATGCAGCCCGCGGTGTGGGCCTGGCAGCGCCGCAGATCGGCATCTCACGCCGCATTGCCGTCGTCGACGTTACTTTCCAAGAGGATCCCAATGCCAAACTCGTCCTTATCAACCCGGAGATTCTCCACAAAGAGGGCCGCCACTCACAGAGCGAAGGCTGCCTCAGCATCCCCGACTTCCGCGAAAATGTGAGTCGCGCCAAGGAAGTCACGGTTCGCGCGCAGGATATAACCGGGCAGGTTTTCGAAAGGACCGGCGACGACCTGCTGGCCCGCGCATTTCAGCACGAAACCGATCATCTCAACGGCAAACTTTACATCAGCCACATCAGCGCATTAAAACGCGACCTAATCAAGCGCAAAATTCGCAAACTGGTCAAAGCGGGAGAGTGGTAAGAATTTGTAACTGGGCAATTGAGCGATTGTTTGCTGCAGTTTTCGCTCATCCCAATTGCTCAATCACCCGATCGCAAAATCGCCCGATGTCTTCCTCTCTTAATCTCGTCTTGTGCGGTACACCTCGCTTTGCCGTGCCCACGCTCGACAGGTTGGTCGAGGCTGGCTTCCACATTCATCTCGTGGTCACGCAGCCGGATCGGCCCAAGGGGCGCGGTCTCGAACTCGTTTCTTCGCCAGTCAAACAACGCTCCTTGCAGTTGGGATTGCCGATCATCCAACCTGAACAGATCAAGCACAACGAAGCCTTTCGCGCGCATCTCAGCGCCCTTAAGCCCGATGCCGTCCTTGTGGTCGGTTACGGCCGCATCATTCCGCAATGGATGCTCGACCTGCCGCCTCTCGGCAACATCAACCTGCACGCTTCGCTCTTGCCGAAATATCGTGGCGCTGCGCCCATTCAGTGGGCGATTGCGCTGGGAGAAACTGTCACCGGAGTCACCACGATGAAAATTGATGCGGGCCTCGACACCGGTGACATCCTTCTGCAGCAGGAAGTTCCAATTGCTCCCGACGACACGGCCGAGAAACTCGCCCCGAAGTTGGCTGCCGTGGGAGCCGACCTTACGGTCACAACCCTGCGCGGATTGCAGACTGGCAGCGTTCATCCACGCCAGCAGGATCGGGCCCAGGCCACGCTCGCGCCCATTCTAAAGAAGGAGGATGGCTTCATCGAGTTCACCCGTTCGGCGACCGAGATCCTGAACCGCATGCGCGGTTTTCAGCCCTGGCCTGGCGCGCACACGAAGTTTCGTGGCAAGAACCTGCAAGTATGGAAGGCAGCTCGCGCTGACCGCGCATTGCCGTCGGCTGAACTGAAGGTGGAAGGCGGTCATCTTCTAGTCGGCTGCGGTGACGGCACGGCAATCGAACTCCTCGAACTCCAGTTGGAAGGCAAGAAGCGCACCTCCGCCCCAGACTTTCTTCGCGGTTATCGCCCTCAAGACGGGGAAAAGCTGGGTTTGTAGCGCAGTGCCGCTTTCCCTGAAAGATGGCTTCCGTCATACTGGCCACAGTGAAACCAAAATCTCGATATTCACAACCGGCGGTTTCTCCAGCCCGCGCTGCCGCATTCGACATCCTGCTCCGGGTGGAGCGCGAGGATTCCTACGCATCTGAACTCCTGCATTCCAGGACGTACGACCGGCTCACGGTTGTCGATCACTCCCTGGCGACAGAACTGGTCATGGGCGTCCTGCGCTGGCGATCGACGCTCGATTCACAAATCGCCAAGGATTCTGCACAACCACTCTCCAAACTCGATCTCGAGATTCTCACCGCGCTCCGCCTCGCGGTCTACCAACTCCGCTGGCTCAGCCGTATTCCCGCCCGTGCCGCAATCAATGAGAGCGTTGAACTCGTCAAGCGTGCCCGCAAACGTTCCGCCGCTCCGTTCGTGAATGCGGTTCTGCGTAAGCTTTCCAACGGCGTTTCGCCCAGCCGCGAAGTTCCTCAGCCCGCAATCGGTGACGCTTCGGCCGAGAGTCTCGCTGAGGGCAGTGCCCACCCGCGATGGCTCGTCGAACGCTGGATACAAGCTTACGGATTCGATGCCGCTCTCCGCATTTGCCAGCACAACCAATCGGTTCCCGTCACTGCCATCCGCCTACGTCGCCCCGAAGCGGAAGACCAGCTCGGCGCCGAAGGAATCGAACTGGCTCCCGGCGCTTTCCTGGCTTCCGCGCGGCGAGTTCAGCACGGAGACATCGCCAGGACCGCTGCTTTCCGCGCGGCCTTCTGTGTGATCCAGGATGAAGGCTCGCAGCTCGTCGCGGCTCTGGTGGGACATGGCTCGCGCGTTCTCGATTGTTGCGCGGCTCCGGGCGGAAAGACTTTGGCTATCGCCGATCGCAATCCCAACTCGGAGATCGTTGCAGGGGAGCTTCATCCTCATCGCGCACGTCTCCTGCGAAAGCTCATGAGCGCGCCGGATCCAACCAGCGACGCTGCAGACGGCAATATCCGTGTGGTTGCCGCCGATGCGCGAGATCTGCCCTTTGACCGAAAATTCGCCCGCGTTCTCGCCGACGTGCCCTGCTCCGGCACCGGCACGCTTTCCCGCAACCCGGAGATCAAGTGGCGGCTCACGCCCGAGGACCTCGCCGACTTCCAGGCGCGTCAAATCGCAATCCTGCGTTCGGCCATGGCTCAAGTCGCCGCCGGAGGCCGCATGATCTACTCCACCTGCTCGTTGGAAAGAGAAGAAAACGAAGACGTCGTCGAGCGCTCAATCAGTGGAGACTCGTCGTTCCGCGTAATCGATTGCCGGGCTGAACTTGAGCGGCTTCAACAGCAGGGGGAATTGATCTGTTCGGACCCTCCTTCGCTCACTCGGGGCCCCTACCTGCGGACGCTGCCCGGGGTCCATCCGTGCGACGGCTTCTTCGCTGCGATCCTGGAAAAAGTCTAACTGTGGCGAACCGATCCCAGGTTCTCCCTTACCTCACTTCGAAATTCACCACCGACCCCGCCAAAACTTTTTGCCCGGCCGGCGGCGTCTGCGCAACGATGATACTTGCCGGCGTTGGCTGGGGCGGTGCGGCAATTATGGACGAGGCAGCGGCCAGCGAAGGCGCGTTCGCGGCCGCCGGGGCCATGCTCACGTTCCCCAGTTTGAAGCCTGCATCCTGCAGCGTGCGGCTCGCGCTGCCCAGCGGCTGCCCCACAAAACTTGGCATCACGTATGCCGGCGGATCGGCCGCCACCGTAACCAGCAGGCTGGTTCTTGGCGCCGACACCTGGCCTGTATTTGCCGGTGGACTCTGTGCCAGCACCTGGTCAGCAGGTGTTCCGGGCAACTGCATTTCCGCCGTTGAAGCCACATCCAACCCGCGCCGCCCGATGTTCCATTCCGCGGCGCGTTCACTCTCCTTTGTCACATCCGGAATCGCCACGCGCTGCGGCCCCAGACTCTGCGCCACGCGCACCTGCCATCCTCGCCGCACCTTCGTACCCGGCAGCGGCACCTGAGTCATGATCCGTCCCTCAGGAATGTGCGGGCTGTAATACTGCTGCTCCACATCAATCTGCAGCCCGAGCCCGCCAACGGAGCGTTCGGCCTCCGCCGGACTAAGTCCAACTATCGCGGGCACCTCGACTTCTTGTCCGTGAATCGCGAATCGCATTGCCGTCAGCGCCGACACCAATGCCACAACCACCAGCACCAACGCCAGCATCGCAAAGCGGAACAGGGGTTTCATAAGTCGATATTATGGGTACGAATCGTTCAACAAGCGGCTACGGAGAGTTCTCTGATCATCGCTAATGACTCTCAGTGTGTCTCATCCGCACCTGGCGACGCATCCGGCGTATCTACTTTCTGGATCACGGGTCCGGGCACGTCCGTTGTCTGGAATTGTCCCGGATCTTTCCCCGCCATGGCTGTAGTCATGAAGTTTATCCAGATCGGCAGCGCCGCATGTGCCCCCGTTTCTTTGGCTCCCAGAGTTTTCTTCTCGTCGAATCCCATCCACACGCCGCAAGTCATCGCCGGCGAAAATCCCACAAACCAGGCATCCGTGAAATCATTGGTTGTGCCCGTTTTTCCGGCAGCGGGGAAGGGCATTTTCGCGGCCGCGACTCCGGTCCCGTGCAGCACTACTTCGCGCAGCATCGTGGTCATGATACGCGCCGTGTGTGCGCTGACCACATCCTTCACATCCGGATAATCCTCTTCCAGTACCCGCCCCTCGTAGTCGGTCACCTTGGTGATGTAGCGAGGGGTCACGCGCACACCGTCGTTGGGGAAAACGCTGTACGCCGAAGTCTGCTCCATCAGCGTGATTTCCGCCGAGCCCAGCGCCACCGGCAGATAGGGCGGCAGCTTCGCCGTAATTCCGAAGCGCTCCGCGTAGTCAATCACGGTCTTGATTCCAACCTTGCTGGCGAGCTTCAGCGCCGGAATGTTTCGCGATTGTGCCAGAGCGCGCCGCAGCGTAATAATTCCTTCAAACTTTTCGTCATAATTATGCGGTGAATAAGGTCCGGAACCGGTCTCGAAAGTGACCGGCTCATCCAGAATCGTGTCGTCCGGGCTTCCGCCCCGGTCAATTATCGCGGTATAGACATAGGGCTTGAATGACGATCCCACTTGCCGCATTGCCTGGGTTGCACGATCAAATTTCGATTCGCTGAAATCCCGGCCGCCCACCATCGCCTTGATTCCGCCGGTCGCATTATCAATCGCCACCAGCGCTCCCTGCGCGCCGGAATCCTGCTCCAGACTTACTCGCGCCGCTCCGCTGGCGTTCAGCAACAGTATTCTTACGTAGCAGATGTCTCCGGTCTGCAGCAGATTCTGGACCTTGCCTTGCGTCCAGGCCACGTCTGCCTGTCCCAGAGCCGCTGCGTAGCGTCCAAACCTGAGTGTCGCAATCCCAACTCCGGTGGAAGTCACCAGCGCATGAACATATCCGTTGACTTCCGGTTCGTCATCCCAATCAGGATGCGCATACTTGTCGATCGTGCTTCCCTCCGCCAGCACATTCTCCAAATTCCCCTTCCATCCATGACGCCGTTCGTATGCCGCCAGACCGTCCAACACCGCCCGGTTTGCGGCTTTTTGCAGATCGACGTCCAGCGATGTGTAGACTCTCAACCCGCCCTCGTGAACCTGGTCGGCGCCGTACTTGTTTTCCAGATACCGGCGTATCTCTTCCACGAAATACGGCGCCAGTGAATTGGGATCGTTTTGCAGATGCAAAACTACGGGCACCAACCGCGCGTCCGCTGCCTGGGATGCTGTAATCTTCCCATCTTCGAGCATGGCATTGATCACGAGATTCCGCCGCTTCAACGTGCGATCGGGATGGTTGATTGGCGAATAGATTCCCGGACCCTTGGGTAACCCGGCCAGTAGTGCGGCTTCGGCCAGCGTAAGCTTTCGAGCCGGCTTGCCGAAATAAAACTCCGATGCAGCCTCGAACCCGTATACTCCGTGTCCCAGGAAAATTTGGTTGGCGTACAGCGTGAAAATTTGGGGCTTGGTGAAGCGCCGTTCAATCTGAACTGCGAGCATCGCCTCCTGTACTTTGCGGTGGAACGAGCGGTCGGGCGAAAGAAACAGATTGCGCGCCAACTGCATGGTCAGCGTCGATGCACCCTGGACCTTCCCTCCAGACTCAATGTCGCGGTACGCCGCTCCCACGATGCGCCAGAAATTGATTCCGGAATGCCGGTAGAAGTCCTTGTCCTCGATCGAAACCAGCGCATCCCGCAGCACCGGGGCGAAATCATCGTAGCCTGCAACTACCCGCCGCTGCAGTGCAAACGACCCGATCACCTGCCCGTGGTCGTCGTACAATTCCGTAATCGAACTCGGGCGGTACGCTTCCAGCGCTTCGACCTGCGGCAAATCCGTGGTGTAAACCAGCAGAAGGCCGACGGTCGCTCCCACCAGGGCGGAAACCAGCACCAGCAGGCCAAACAACACACGGCCCACCAGCTTCTGTCCACCGATTTCCACCGGCGGAAGATCTTCATAGAGCGACTTCATGGCGAGATGTGTTCAGAATAGCAGGGCGTCACCGGCCCCGGTAGTCGCAATCGCGGGTCTGCAGGTGCAAAACAAAACCGCGCGCCTTACGGCGCGCGATGAACTTGGCGAAAACGTACGAAAAAAATTAGCTCGTCCGGCTCTTCAACACCTCGATGGCCTTGTGCAGTTGATCGTCCTGGGTGCTCTTGGGTTTCGCCTCGGGTTCCGCAGCAGAGGGTTCCGCTTCGTCTTCATCCTCGGAGATTACGTTGTCCGCTTCATCGGCCACCACTACGTTGGGTGTTACCGCGGTTTCCTGAATTGCCTTCCCGCTGGGCGAATAGTACTTGGCCACAGAGAGGATCAGCGCTCCGCCGTCGGGCAGATCGATCGTCTTCTGCACCGATCCGTCGCCGAAGGTCTTGTCGCCCACTACGTCGCCTCGGGCATTCTCCAGAATCGCTGCCGCCACAATCTCAGCCGCACCGGCCGTCCCTTTGTTCACCAACACGGCGACCGGAAGCGAAGTCACTGCCTTCGCCGCATCCGCATTGAACGCTTCTCTTGGGAACTTTTGTCCTTGCAGATAGGTGATCGTCCCGTGGTTCAGGAAAAGATTGGCCGTGGCAACGCCTTCGCTCTCATCTCCTTCCGATGTGTTCCGCAAATCCAGGACGAACTTCTTCGCCCCAGACTTTTCCAGAGACTTGATCTTCGCGGCAATCTCCTGCGCCTTGCCCTTGGTCAGGGCGTCCACTTTCACGTAGCCGATGCCGTCTCCGAGCATCTTGTCAGCGACCGGCGGAATGATCACGACATCGCGGGCGATCGCCATTTTTTCCGGCTCCGCCTTGCGCGCCCGCACCACCGAAACATTCACCGTCGACCCTGGCGTCCCGGACAGTGCTTCGCGAATCTCCGGCAGCGACATGTCTCGCGTGCTCTGGCCTTCAATCGATTCGAAGATATCCGTCGCCTCGATCCCCGCCTTCTCCGCAGGCGACCCTGGCAGCACCGAAACCACATCCGCATATCCAAAACGCTTTGAGACGGTCGCTCCGATCTCGCCTTTGGCCTCCGACTTGTGAGCTTTGAAAGCCTTGTAGGCCGCAGGCGTCAGGTAGCTGGAGTTCGCATCCAATGACTCCACCAGACCGTGCAACGCTCCGTCTGTAACTTTTGGAATGTTCGGATCTTCCACGTACTCACTTTGCACGCGCGACAATACTTCACTATATACCTGCATCTGCCGGTAGGAGCCGTCGCCCGAGGACGCGTGCACGCCCCCAAAGGAGCCGACTACCACAAATAACAATACGGCAAAGGACGAAACCAGGATCGCAGCTTTAATTTTCATGGACATCAAATTCTTTCGTTTCCGGAAAGGAGTCGCTTCCTGAGGAACTTCCCTTCATTATATCTTGTAGATGCCGCTTTTTGTCTCCTGGCTGCCCTTGTTTCGAAGCCCGTCGGTAACTTACGGAATCCGGGTTTCCCATAGGAATTAAGACGATCCAGGCCCAGGTTTGTCACCAGCCTCCTAAGCGGGCGGCTTGAAGTTCAGCGTGATCGTGCTCTGCACCGATACGGCCCGGCCATTCAGGGTATAAGGCTTGAAGTGCCAATGCTTCACGGCGTCGATGGCGGCCCTTGCGAACACCAGCGATCCTTGCAGGAACTTCGCGTCCTGCACTGTGCCGTCGCGCCCAATTAGCACTTGCAAAACCACGCTGCCCCGCTGCCCGCTAGCTTTTGCCGCGTCCGGGTACGCCGGATCAACCGACTGCGCCAGTAGTCCCCACGCCACGGACTCCGGCAGACCCACCGGCTCGATCGATGACATCGCTGCCTCGACCGGCTTGGCCCCGCTGGCTTCCGGAGTCATGGAAGCGATCTGGGACTTCAGGCTCGATGGAATGCCGGCGGTGCTTGGCGGCGAAACTGCGTGGGGCGCGGAACTCTGCGCCGGCGCCACGACCGGAGGCGGCGGTTGCTGAGCCGCGCCCTGAGGCGATGGCGCAGTCGGCTGTACCGGTGCCGACTGAACCTGAGCCGCCGCCGGATCAGGCGACGCACTTGCCACGTTTCCCGGTACATCGCCCACGCTCGTCGTGATCGGATCTTTAACCTGACTCTCCCCCACCTGCGCCTGCCCGCTTTGGCTTTGTCCAGTCGGGCTCGAGCCGGTCTGGTTCTGATCATTGGAGCTGTTCTGGTTTGCAGCGGTTTGTGCCTGCCCGGCGTCCGCCTCCGTACCCTTTGCCGGTTTCGCCGTTGGATCAATCACCGGAAGCACCCGAATCTGCGAGGCATCGGTCGTCGCATCCGGAATATTTAGCGGCGTCGGAAGTTTGTACTCGTCGCCCGACTGGCCAAAACTGTCATGCAGTGCCACAGGCTGCGGCAAAGGGGGCGGCAGTGGGTTCAACCAACTCCTTCCCGCGCGCACAGCGTTCCGATAGAACACCCTCAAACTCAGGCGCGTTCGCGGCACCGCCATCAGGACCATACACACGATCACCAATGCACCCACCAGGAAAGCTCTGCTGCGCTTCGAAGGCGGTTTTTCCGCCGCGCTTTCTTTCGCACCTTCCGACATGTAGGAGAAGAGAGCGGCTTCAGCGTCCGGCTGCGACTCATTCTTCGTCGGATATTTGCCATCTTCCGCAACCGGGCCCGCTGCTGGCACACCATGGGAAGTCGGTTCCCCGTACGACAGCAGTTCGTTCGTAGCCGGGGCATCCTCCGCCAGTTGTGGCGCCACTTTCGTCAGCCGGGCTTGGAGCGATGCCCAGCCGGTTAGCGGTTCCTGGGGTTCAACTGGCTCTGCCGGTTCTGCCGGCGCATCCTGCACCGCGGCGGCCATCGGTTCCAACTCCGTCAGCGCGTCAACCTCCGCGGCGGCGGCGTGGTCGAGCGACTTCTGAATATCACATTCGGTGTCGAAATGCGCTCCGGGCGCGGAACCTGACGATTGCAGGAATTCTCCTGCACGAAAGCTTTTCTCTGGTGTCTGGGTCGCGGAAGCGCGTGCCGAACCGGCTCCAGTTGAAGCCGCAGCCGCCAAAGCGGCCATGGCCGGGACCGCTGGTTGGGCAAGCGGTGCTGCTGGTTGGGGCGTTGCAGGCAGCAATTTTGAGCGCAGCAATTCACATGCGGTGCTCATCGTGTCCCGCACCTGTTCAGCACGAATCGGTTTTACGAGAACTGAATTGGCTCCCGCCTGCAATGCCTCCGGCAGCCTGGCATCATCGCTCACGATCGCCAAAGTCAGCGGACGCTGGGCCGCCTTCAAATCCCGCGCTGTCTTCAGCAGGAACGCCGCCTCAGGTTGATCCTCCCAGTCCGTGATCACGATCTGAAACAACTGTGTGGTAACCCTTTCCACCGCATCCACGGCACTCCGGCAGTACTCTCCCTCGATGCCGAGGTCGGTGAGTACCTGCCAGATCGGCTGGACCATCTCCTCATTCGACGAGAACAAGAGGCAGCGCAAGGGCATACTATCCCAGACTAGGCAGCCGCGGTAACTCCGGCAAGTTACCGAGGTGGAATGCTGTTCCGCACATAAATTAACCGAATACCCAGCGGTACATGTCCCTCCGGAGTGCTGCGTGGCCTCAGCGGGTGCTATTCGATGTTGTCGTTAGGAGAACTCACCCGGCGCGTGCGCTAGAATGCTGGGTCGTTCTCTATTGGCTTATGCAGACTGCGGATGTCGTGATCGTCGGTGGGGGAATCGTTGGCTCCAGCATCGCCTACCACCTCACAGCAAGCGGATGCCGCAATGTCCTCGTCATGGAGCGCGAATCGGTTCAGGGCAAGGGATCCACCGGTAAGAGCATGGGCGGGGTGCGCGCCCAATTTTCTACTCCCGTCAGCATTCAGATGTCACTCCATTCGATTCCTTTTTACGCCAGCTTTGAGGAGCGGCTGGGCTATCCTTGTGACTACCGTCCGCAAGGCTATCTGTTCTGCGCCACCACGCACAAACAGATGGCCTATCTGCAAGCAAACTACGCCCAGCAAGTGAAGATGGGTTTGCAGAACGTGCGCTTGCTGGCGGGCGATGAGATACGCACCCTGTTTCCGCAGTTGCGCGCCGATGACATTATCGGCGGAAGCTTCTGCTCCACAGACGGCTTTGTCGACCCCTACAGCGCCATGATCGGATTCATGACCTGGGCCGTCGACCATGGCGCTACGTTGTGGAAGAATACCGTCGTCACCGGATTCACAAGCGACGCAACCGGGATTGCGTCTGTGGAGACGCCCCGCGGCTCCGTGGCCAGCCGCAACGTAGTAAACTGCGCCGGCGCCTGGGCCGCGAGCGTGGCCAAGCTCGCTGGTGTCGATTTGCCCGTCGAGCCGCTGCGCCGCATGTTAGTCCCCACGGAGCCGTTTGACGAGTTTCCGCACTCCGCGCCCATGATCGTCGACATGTCGAACGGATTTCACTTTCGTCCGGAGGGCCGAGGTTTTCTTTTGGCCTGGAACGACCCCGAAGAAACGCCCGGCTTCAAGACGGATTTCGACCCGGCCTTTGTCGAGAAGATCCTGACCCGCGCCGCCGACCGCGTCCCCTGCTTTGCCAATCTTCCAGTGAATCCCAAGCGGGCGTGGGCCGGCCTTTATGAGATGACGCCGGACCATCATCCAATCCTGGGCGAGACTCCGGGCGTGCCCGGGTTTTTCCTCGCCAACGGTTTCAGCGGACACGGCGTGATGCACGCCCCGGCAACGGGAAAGATTCTCAGCGATTTGATACTTGCCGGGAAGACAGATTTGATCGACGCATCGTTGCTGAGATTATCGCGCTTTGTGGAAGGCCGGCTGATTCACGAGACCGCAGTGCTGTGACTGTTGGTGCCGCTATCTGAATCGTTTTGAAAGGGCGCGGCTTCAGCCGTGCCATACAGCGTCTCTTCTAAATTTGGGCTTTAGCCCCTGAGGTTGAAAGTTCATCGCTCCATGCGAGCCGCGAGAGTTTCATCAACGAACTCCTGACTCGGGTCGCAAGAAAGATTCCACGTATAAAGGCAAAACATGGGACCGAAGGAACGCAACTACTGGCTCACGACCACGGAATTCCCGAAGATAGAATCCCGGCCGCTTCCCGACCGCGTGGACGTAGCCGTCCTCGGCGCTGGGTACACGGGACTCTCGGCGGCGCGATCGCTGGCGAAACGCGGCGCAAATGTCGCCGTGCTCGAAAGCGAAACCATCGGCTGGGGAGCCAGCTCCCGCAACGGCGGCATGGTGCTCACCGGCATGAAGCTGGGCGTGAACCAGCTCATCTCTATGTACGGACGCGAACTCACCCGGCGCATGTATGCCGCGTCGCTTGCGACCATCGATTGCGTCGAGCAGATCATCCGCGAAGAAGCCATTGACTGTGACTTCTCACGTTGTGGACATCTCGAAGTGGCGTGCAAGCGGAAGCATTTCGACGATTACGCGCGGCAGGCGGAAGTGATCGCGCGCGAGTTCGATCACCAACTGCGCGTCGTACAGAAACATGAGTTGAGCGCTGAAATCGGGTCGACCATCTATTACGGCGGCATGGTCGATGAAGTCAGCGCGGGCGTAAATCCCGCGCGCTATGTCGCAGGCCTCGGCCGCGCCGCCACAAAAGCCGGCACAGAAATCTTCGAACACACGCGAGTCGAAAGCCTGCAACGCGAACCAAGCCTGGGGGAATCAGGTTGGAAGATCACGACCTCGCGGGGCGCGCTGTGGGCGCGCCAAGTCTTCGTCGGCACCAGTGGCTACACCGGCAAAGCAACTCCCGCTCTGCGAAAGAAACTCATTCCCATCGGCTCGTTCATCATCACGACCGAAGTCCTGCCGGAAGCTTTGGCCCGCGAGCTTAGCCCCCGCGACCGCATGATCTACGACTCGAAGAATTATCTTTACTACTACCGCCTCACGCCCGACCGTCGCATGTTGTTCGGCGGCCGCGCCGCATTTTTTCCCGAGAGCGACCAGACCATTCGCCGCAGCGCAGAAATCCTGCGCCGCGGCATGATCGACGTCTATCCCCAACTGCGCGACGTTAAGGTTGAATACGTCTGGGGCGGCACGCTCGACTTCGCCTTCGATATCATGCCCCATGCCGGCCAAATCGACGGCATGTATTACGCCGTCGGCTACGCCGGACACGGCGTCGCCATGGCCACCTATCAAGGTCAGAAGATGGCGGAGTTGATTGCCGGAGACAAGCCGGACAATCCCTTCGTCGGCATACAGTTCCCCGGCGCGCCGCTTGGGTTGTATAACGGCAGGCCGTGGTTTTTGCCATTCGCGGGGGCGTGGTACAAGTTTTTGGATTGGGTGAGCTGAAGCCCTGTGGTGCGTGAGCACTTGGTCGAGCGCATGCATCAACATTTTCTCCAGGAAAATTATGGGATAGCGTAGTCCTCTTGCGCCGCTTGAGAATGGCCCATGGAATGGATCAAGGAAGGAAAACAAAAGAATGTCATCCTGACTGGTATTATCCGGTTCAGGGGATGCGAGCCCTCGTCCTCGGCACCTTTCCCCCGCATAGCGCAAAATGGGACTACAAATTTTATTACCCCAACAGTCAGAATCGCTTTTGGCAGGTCATGGCTAAAATTGCGAATACCGAATTGTCTCTAAATAAAGGGCTACAAGCTGTTGAGGAACGAAAAAGGCTGATGACACAACTTAAAGTAGGGGTACAAAATATTGGTAAGACTATATTGCGCGACGGTGTGAGTTCAGCAGACAACGACATTGAAATCATAGAATCTCAAGACATTCTCGGGATCATCAATGAAAACGACTCACTTCAGTCAATTCTCCTCACTGGGTATTCCGGCAAGACAAGTACATACCGCTCGTTTGTCAAATACCTTACAAAAAATCAGGTTCCGCATAGTCCACTCTCCGAAAAAATAAGGGCCGGTTGTGAATTCACCATACAGTTCAAAAGACCCATAACGTGCATTATTGGAAATTCTACTTCGCGGGCTGCCAGAAGGGTTACTTGTGAGAGTCTTCTTAAGCAGTTTAAAAGTGCAATTATCAGAAGCTGAGCAAAGATGGGTTATTCGTCTATAGGTACCGGAAGGCCCATGGCAAAGATTTCGGTTCGTTCAAGCTTCTGCGGCGCAGGCAATATCCCAAGACGTTTGTTCTCGCTGGCCAGCCTGCGCTTGGGCGCAAGCTCTAGAACACGGTCACCGGAACGGATTCCGAATAGTCAGCTCGCCGTCGATCACCTGACCATCCTGCAAGTCTTCCGAGTAAAGCGTAGAGCAGTTCGCTTCGAGCGCAGTGGCGGCGATCTGCGCGTCGTAGATGCCGAACCCGTACTGCTGCGCGATCTTCAATGCTGCCTCGTGCGTATCCAGCGTGATTGAAACCGGCGAAGGGAATAAGATTCGAATCGCATCGAGCGCTTCGATCACGTTCTCCCACGGCATGCGCATCTTACGTCGTGCGACCGCGACGAATTCATTCAAAACCTGGACGCTGATTACTCCGCCCGGCGCTACCAACTGCTGTGCCCGCTCCCTGCGGGAATCCCCGCTAACCATTGCGTAGATCAGCACGTTGGAGTCGAAGAACGCCTTAGCGCTCATCGCTCCTACTTCCTCGCTCATGTGCTTCCTCGCGGTCGAAGACGAAGCCGGGGGGCAAGGGACGGCTCAACTTGCGCAGAGTCTCCAAGGCGCGTTGCCGACTCTGATCGCGGCTTACTTCGAAGACCCGGGCGCCAGCGATTCGAATCTCGATCTTGTCGCCCTCTTTCAACTTAAGAGCCTCGACCACCGCGGCGGGCAAGCGAATTGCCAGACTGTTTCCCCACTTCGAAACCTGCATAGCTCTCCTTAAGGATAAACATAGACGATTGTATATCTACCGAGAACTCAAAGCAACAATTCCGTACGCAACCGGTCCCAACACCAGCGCGATTGCTCCTCCAATTAAAGCAAACCGATCACTTCCGAGTAGCGCAACCAACGCCATCGCCACCGGCGCAGCCACCACATAAGCCAATCCCATCCGTCCGCCCGGAATCTGGAACGCCCGCGGCATCTCCGGCCGCGTGCGGCGCAGTTTCCAAGCCGAAAGCACAGTCAACACCGTTGTGGCTGAGCGCAGCCAGATATACACCGAGATGAGTTGGCCTAGGCTCTGCCAGGCCAACAGCGCATAAATAATCGCCGACACCACAATCGCCAGCCACGGTGTGCCATACCGCAAATGCTTGCGGGTGAGCGCCTTAGGAAGGTATCCGTCTTCCGCCATGGCAAAGGGCATGCGCGTCGTGGTGAGCACCGTACTGTTCAGCAACGCGACGTTTGCGACCATTGCCGCCAGCGTCATCCAGGTGCCCAGCCAAGGCCCGCCGATCACTTTCGCTGCGTCCGAAAAATATCCGGTGTGCCACTGTTCCCAGTTACCCGCCGAAGCCAGCCCCGCAAGGGTGGGAAGAAAGTACGCCGCAATCGACAGCGGCGCCACGAGTGCCAGCGCCAGCGGATAGGCACGTTGCGGATTGTCGACTTCCTCCGCCACGGTCGAAAGTTGCTCATACCCCGAATAAAGCCACAGCCCCAGAGCCAGTCCGACTCCGAAGATCTTGAATGTTGGCTGGTGCGGAGGAACCCATGGAACAAACGGATTGTGATGCCACTTGATGAAGGCCATCACGACCATCGTCACCACTGGCACAAAAATGAAGACCTCCAGCGCGGTCGCAACCTTTCCTACCATCTGAATCCCGCGTACGTTGATCCAGGTAATCACGGCGATCAGCGATACGGAAACGATGTAGTGTCTCCATCCTGTGATCCCCGGAAACAGATAATCGGTGAAAAGAACCGCGTAAGCTCCGCCTAATAAGAACGACGCCGACCAGTTCCACCAACCTGCAAGGAATCCCCAGAAGTCTCCGAAGGCGGCGCGGGTCCAGCGGTAGAAGCCTCCCTCGACGGGCATGGCCGTAGTGAGTTCTGCCGAAACCAGCGAGACTGGGATGCACCAGAAAAACGGCAGCACCAGCAGGTAGATCAGCGTCATCCCCGGACCGGAAGTCGTGACCATGTCTTCGAGGCCGAAAGGTCCGCCTGTTGTGTAGGAAAACATTACGAAGACGAGATAGAAGAGCCCGGCTTTCTTGAGCGCGGAGGATTTGGGTTGGGTCGTCAAAGGAGGAGTTGGGAATTGCCGATTTCTGATTGGTGATTGAGAATCACAGAGTCAACAGATTTTTCAATCAGCAATCGGAAATCGACAATTTCTACGCCGCCAGCATTCCGCTCAATGCGCCTTCCAATTCGAGCAGCTTTCGCTTGAGGTCAAGGCCGCCGCCGTAGCCGCAGAGCGTGCCATCGGAGGCAATCACGCGATGGCAGGGGACGACGATGGCGATCGGGTTGCGATTGTTGGCCATGCCGACGGCGCGAAACGCATTCGCCTTGCCTACCGCGCGGGCGATTGCCGCATAGCTGCGTGTTTCTCCATAGGGAATTGCCAGCAGCGCGCGCCAGCAGGCAAGCTGGAAATCTGTGCCGCGAAGATCGAGCGGGAATGTGAACTCGCGGCGATTGCCAGCGAAGTATTCTTCGAGCTCGCCGAGGTAAGGTCGCATCAGGCGAGCTGAATCCTCGAACTTGAAGCGTTTTTTTTCTTCGCGAAGATGGCGAGGGCTCGGGCGAATCGATTGCTGCCCAGGTAGGCGCCTGTCGAATTCCAGGGCGAGCAGTCCTTGGGCGGAAGCGGCCAAAAACAGCGGGCCAATCGTCGAGTGCATCGTCGTGCAGTTCAGGTTTTCCATGGGAGCTGATCTCCGCGCAGCAGACAACGATAGCAGACGTTCGTGGTTGCATCCGACTAAAAACATTTCACTACAGGGGGCACAGTGGAAACACAGGGTAAAGCGAGAGACGAGGTCGCGCGGCTTGTTTTGGGAGGCGTTTAGCAGTTGGTAATCGGGGGACTCCGGAAATCAAACTGCATCAATCTTGGCGGTCGCCTGCAGTTGACAGAAATCGCTTTTTGGCCCAAAGTGTCTGCGACGTGCTTATGCCCTTAGCTCCATCCCCCATGAAGAAGGGCCTCTTCATCATTTTTGCCGTGGTGCTGGCCCCGGTCCTGCTGGTTGGACTGGTCGCGCTGGCTGCGGGAGACTGGCAGCAGGTTGGCTCTACCGTCGGCGGCGATCAAGTTTTGGTCAGTTCGGTCACGCCCCAGAAGAATGGGTTGCGCAGCGCCTGGATCCGCGTCGAATATAAAGAACCCATCAGGCTGCCGCAGGGCGGTCCTTTCGTGGAACTGCGGGCTCGGGTTCGCTTTAACTGCGCCAGCGCGGTGCCGAGTGCGGTGACGAACTCGGAATGGTTCTATTCCCGCGACCGCGGCGGGAAGCTTGTGGTCAGCAAGAAGACTCATCACGATGATCAGTTTGGACAGGTGGCGGAAGGCGGCTTCGGCGGGATTGCGCGGGAGTTTGTTTGTAAGCAGAAATAGAGCGGTGATCAGTGGTCAGGGAAATCCAATGCGAATCGCTGCTTTGAAGCGTCAAGGGCTCACTGGCCACTGATCACTGGGCACTGTTTTTAGGATTTCCACAGAAGATGGCACCTCGGTAACCTCACACGTACTTCCCCACAGGGCGCTCCCGGTCATATTCTGATAACGAAAACAGGTCGCGGTTCCCGGCTGCTACTCGCTCACCTCAGTATGGATTCATTTCGTCTCTATTCGCTCATCGTCGCGGTCGGCGGGGTTGCTGTGGGCGCCTACGCGGTGTTGCGGCGCAAGCCCAAGGGTCCGGCAGAGCTGGAACGCGAACGCCGCAGCTTGCTCGACGGCATCGGACGCATTACCGATGGTACGGTCATCGATGTGCAGGAGTTGCCGGTCAGCAGCGGACACCACGCCGCCGTGTTGCTGATCTACAAATATGATGTGGCTGGGGTGTCGTACGAGTGCTCACAAGACGTCACCTACCTGCGCCAGTGGATTAATCTGCATTCCTGCCGGCTGGGGCTGCCTACTTCAGTGAAGTACGACCCGCACAACCCGGGGAATTCTCTGGTGGTTTCGGAGAGTTGGATGGGGTTAAGGCAGTAGCCAGTTGCCAGTTGCCAGTAAAGTCAAATGCAGAAGTCCGAACTGGCAACTGGGTACTGGCAACTGCTCTTTCAGATCTGATAATCATCCTGAAATAGCTCTTGGGGAGAGATGTTGCGGGTTGACGTTTCTTCCCGGATCGGCAGGCTGGGTTCGGTGCCCAGTGCAGCGTGCGTGTGTTGCTGAAACTTCTCGCGCAACTCATGCAGTTCGGTAGCCAGTTTGATGATTATGTCGGAGAGCGGGTCGCGGATGTCTTTGGGGTCGGTGATGATTACGCGTTTGCCGTCGCGCAGAACGATGTGTCCCGGCACGCCCACGATTGTGGAGTTGGCCGGCACATTACGCAGAACGACTGAGCCCGCACCAACGCGGCAGTTGTCGCCGATGGTGATGTTGCCGAGTAACTTGGCGCCGGAGCCGATCGATACGTTGTTGCCCACCGTGGGGTGCCGCTTGCCTTTTTCTTTGCCGGTTCCGCCAAGGGTTACACCCTGATAGAGGGTGACGTCGTTGCCGACAATCGCTGTTTCGCCGATCACTGTGCCCATGCCGTGGTCGATGAACACACGCCGTCCGATCTCTGCGCCGGGGTGAATCTCGATTCCGGTGAGCAGGCGCGAGAATTGCGAATTGAGTCTTGCCAGGAATCGCATGTGGTGAATCCAAAGCCAGTGGCTCAGGTGGTGTGCCCACAAGGCGTGCAGGCCCGGATATAAGAGGAGAACCTCGAAGTAGGAGCGAGCGGCGGGGTCCGATTCGAAGACCGCCGCAACGTCCTCGCGCACCGAGTGGAAGAAGCTCATCATGGGGCGGTTCTCAGTTCTCAGTTCCCAGTTCTCAGTTCTCAGTTAAACCGCTCAGCGAGGCGGCACTATCGCACCGCTGCCGAGCACCAAGAGGGGAACGTTCTTTCTTCTTCCTCATGAACGTAGCCTAGGGAGGGGAAGAGTGCAAGGGCAAGAAGCGAAAGCTGAGGAGTGAGCGGGGAAAGCCGTTTAACCGCCGAGATCGCTAGGCGTTGGTGAAGGATACAAAGGGAGGCACTCTTGGCGCGCAATCCAAAAACTTAGGAGAACCGAGTTGTGTCCTAGCTGCCGGTCTCAAAGCCGCCGCTGTGGGCGACGGTGATGCGAAGATATTTGTAGGGGTTGACCGGGGTGTCGTTGATGCGGACTTCGTAGTGAAGATGGGGGCCGGTGGAGCGTCCGCTGAGGCCGACATAGCCGATGGTGTCACCACGATGGACGTGCTGTCCGGGGATGACGGCGAAGCCGGAAAGATGACCGTAGCGGGTGGAGATGCCGTGGCCATGATCCATCATGATGGCCTTGCCGTACCCGCCGAGGAAATCGGCGAATGTAACCACGCCATCGGCGGGAGCGATAATCGGGTGGCCGTAGGTGCTGCCAATATCCACGCCGCTGTGAAATGCACCTTCTCCATTGAACGGATCGATGCGCTCACCGAAGCTTCCGGTCACCTGGCCTTCCACCGGCCAGAGGTTGGGAGCGGAGTTGGCCCGGTACCAATCGGCGGTGGTGGCATTGCGCGTCATGCCCAGGCTGATGCCAACCGAGGCGGCGCCGGTCAGGGCGGAGGTGCGCAGGGCGCCAAGCTGGTCGAGCGAAGAGGTGACGTCAGCGTCCTGGATTTGCTGCTGCGAAGCCGTGACCAAGGTGGGTTGCGACTTCAGTCCATAAAGAGCCGAAACTTCGCTGGCGATCGAACCCAGGGAGGCGACTTGAACGTCGCGCTCCTTGGCGACTTCTTCCAGCCGGGAATAACGATCCTTGAGTTGTTCTTTTTCGGTGCGCAGTTCGTTGTAGTGCGAAACCTTCAGCAGCATGCGCGTGTAGGAGCTGGCAATACCTGTGAGGCTGAGGAAACCAATGGCCGCGCCGACTACGAATACATACAAGTAATGGACGGGAATTGAGATTTTGCGCAACTGGCCGTCGTCCCCGCGGGCCACGAAAAGTATGTAGAAGCGCTTTTGCAAATGCCTTCCTTCTTCCCCGTTGAATGATCTTCCACGTTTAAGATCAGGGCCGGAACTACAGGCAAGGTCTGAGGTTGCAGAAAGCCTGTTCGGACCACCTGACTTTTCGGGCTACGCTTTCCCTATTGGGAAGGAGACTTTTGACGTGCCCTTTTTCTACCGGAACCGAGGACCAAGCCAAAAGCATCTCGTCCGCAATTCCCACGAGATGCTGAACTTAGCTCATCTAAAGGTACTGAACTCTACTCGACCAACAAGGTTTTGTGAATGACAGGTAAAAGGTAACAAACTGGGTTCCCCCTGTCAACGACCCGGCGAGGCGTTAGAAGTTACTTAAGGCGCGGTAATCGGAAGTACTTAGTGCCAAGGTTACCGGAGCGGATGGGCAGCATCGGAAGTTGACCAAGGGCCTACGGCGAGGTCTAGCCGGATGCTTCCGCCGTCGCAATCGTCTGAGTGCTGGGAACGCGCGGCAACATCAGTATGCGGCGCGGCTTATAGTGGTTGCCGTGCTGATTTCTGAAAAAGCCCTGATTGAACAAATTCGCCGCATGGCGAAGACGGCGAATCCTGCTGTTCAGACTGGAATTGGAGACGACTGCGCCGTGCTGCGATTTCTGCCGCGTCGAGGCCAGCTAACGGAGACGCTGGTCACGACTGACTTCACGTTGGAGGGTATCCACTTCCGGCGGGACTGGCATCCGGCGGAATCGGTTGGGCACAGGTGCCTGGCGCGGGGCCTAAGCGATATCGCAGCCATGGGCGGGGAACCGGTCGCGGCTTTCCTCTCGCTGGCTCTGCCGCGGGACCTGCCGCAGGCCTGGGTGGGCCGCTTCGCCCGCGGCTTGATCAGTTTGGCGGAGAGGTACAGCGTTACCCTGGCAGGCGGTGACATGGCGGAATCGCCTAATGGAATTCTGGCGGATATTGTTGTTGTGGGCACTGTGCCGAAAGGGAAGGCTATGTTGCGTTCGCGGGCGCGGCCAGGCGACCGCATTTATGTGAGCGGGGAACTGGGCGGCTCGGCGGCCGCAGTCTGGGTGATGCGAAAAGAGATGCGGAAGAAGTCCAAGCGGACGCTGAATCCTCGGCATTATCCTCGGCATTTCTTTCCTGAGCCGCGAATCGAGCTGGGCCGGATTCTGCGAGAGAAAGGTCTGGTCTCGGCGATGATCGACACCAGTGACGGCCTTTCAACCGATCTTGCCCACATCTGCGAGGAAAGCGGCGTGGGCGCGGAACTGCAGGCAGAAGTCATCCCCCGGGCCTGTGTGGGCAAGCCCGCGCGAGAAGTTGATCTTCAGTTTGCGCTGCACGGTGGGGAAGACTATGAGCTGTTGTTCACTTCGCGCCCGGGCAAGCGTATTCCATCCCGTATTGCCGGAGTACCGATTACTCATATTGGGCAAATCACGCGCCAGCGGAAGATATTTCTGAGGAACCGGGGGGGCGTGGGGTACGAACTTCAGCCGCAGGGGTGGGAGCACTTCCGCCGGGGGTGAGTACCTCGGTTACTGGTCACCATCAATGTCTATACCCTACGGGGGAAAAACGGGGTTAGAGTAGGGATTATGTCGCTCTCCCAAGCTGTCCGCCCCCGCGTTTTGCTCGTTTTGCTGGTGATCTCCGCCGCATCAGTGGCATTTGCTCACGACAAGAAGCCGCCGCCGCCGCCGCCGGCGCCCGCCAAGTCTCCGGTGCCCGCAGTCACCGACGATTACGTGCACAAGGAGTTTGGCGATAACTGTTCGCTGCTGGCCGGGCCTGCGCAGTTTGTTGGCGATCTTGACGGCGACGGTGTGGATGATCTCATCGTAGTTGCCCGCTGCAAGAATCCGTTGGCTGATCAGGCTGAATACGGCTTTCTCGTGGCCGATCCGTACAACAGTTTTATGGGTTTTGGCCAGGTCAAAGTCACCTCGACGTTTGCTTCGGACGTGCCGGAGCGCAAAGGGATCTCTCTGCTGATCGTTCACGGCGCGGGTCCCGAGGCGTGGCATTCCGACAAAACCAAGCCCAAGTTCCTGCTGATTAATCTGCCTTTCAAAACGCTCACCGTAAAAAAGTTGGCGCTTAAAAAGAAAACCGTACTCGGCATCTACATGGAAGAAAAAGGCGAAGGCGAAAGCACCTCATCAGTCATTTTCTGGGACGGGAAGAAGTATCGTTACCAGATACTGGGATCGGATTTGGAGTAACGACGGAGCCTGCCGGGACGAGCGGAGATGCCATGTTCAGGATTCTAAGAGCCGGCTTCTTTCTGTTGCTTCTCTCTCCACTCGTGACATGCAGCGGGAAGTCATCCGGCCAGATACGTGCGCTCGCCTTCTCTCCCGACGGCAAGTTCATCGCGGTTGATTTCGGCGAGGGCAGCACTTTGTTTATCTACATGATTGCCGTGGAGACGGGCAACGCAAGCCGACTAACGGATGCGAAGACTGGGGCGGAATCAATCCCGTCTTTTTCCCCGGACGGAAAGAGAATCACATATTCTTACTCGCCCGGAAACGGAGCGCCGTCCAGAATCGTCATCGGGAACGTTGACGGCTCGGATCTGCATCCATTGTCGCCATCGGAGGACAACAATTTCCGACCAGTGTTCTCGCCCGACAACAAGACCATCATTTTCGCCCGGTCAGGATATTACGGCAGCTACTCACCGATCGCGCAGCCATATCATCACGACTGGAACTTTTACGCGGCCAGCCTGGACGGCGCAAATGTGCGTCAACTTACAAACGACCACTTCTACATGGTGTCCGATGTCTCCGTGTCGCCTGACGGCCAAAGTATGGTCTTTGTCAGTTCCGAGGAGCATGGCGATGTGATTGAAGTCCGCTCCCTCAAAGAGCCGACCGAACCAACGCTGTCACTTCGGCCTCATGTTCCTGGAGAATCCAGTATCGGCCAAGTGTTCAACTGTCCCAACTACATGCCGGGTGGGGAAAGCATTCTCTTCATGGCTGCCAGTGACGGAAAACTGCCATGGAGCGGATTCGACTACGACATTTATCGACTGGATATCGGAACCGGCGCCGTGGGGAGGCTCACCAAAGGGAATGGCTACGCCACCGATCTCAAAGTCTCTGCCGACGGAAAGACCGCCGCGTTCCTGAAATGGCGTTCAGATTGGCGCGGGACACCAAACAGAAGCGCGCTTTATCTCCTCGACTTACAAACTCACAAAGTCGCACCATTCAAGGTCCACGGATTGGATTGATCGAACCGCCAAGGTTCTTCAACCACTGTTTCTGGCTGTTGCGGTCCGTCGTTCTTCTCAGACGCGAGAAGAATCCATGAGCCCGACAACCGCCTTGAGCGGGCGGGACACGTTCTTGATCCTGAACCCCTCGAACGATCTCAGGAATGCTGAGCCTTATCAATCAAAGCGACCACCTGGTCCCACGGTATTGGCCCCTGATGCATAGCGAAGACCGTATCCACCTTGAGATTTGCCTGCTTAACGGCCTGCGCGACTTCGTGCATCAATTCGGGGTCATATAAGCTGCCGTCGGCGTTCAAGGCCAGAGTGTCACTGGCGTAAAGCAGGTGGTGTTCTGGGAAATAGACCATGTATTGGCGCTCGGTCGAGGCGCCGCGCAAGGGATAGAGTTCCACGCGATTTACGCCGCTGCCAATCTCTTCCTTTTCAGAAACGATCCTCCAGTGGGGAGCTTTCGACTTCTTCGAGTTCGCGAGGGCATCGGGATCCAATGTATGCGGGGCGCTCATCATCTGGTCGAGCAGGAGTCGGTTCAGATCGAGAATGTAAATCGGTAGGCCCTGGGCAACAGCCAATCGTATACCCCCGGTATGCGGCCAAGAATCTGAGGTCGAAAGCACGGCCTTAATGGGTATTCCTGGATAGAGCTTTTGGGCTTTCTCAATTACTCCTTGCGTGTACGACCCCGAAATTGGCGCTTCCAGAATCACGATTCCATCGGATTGCTTCACCACGGTTGAGTTCCATGGACCCAGAAATAGATCGACCCCGGGCGCCAGCGAGGTATCGTTATCGGTGTGGAATGAAATATTCCAGCCAGGCGATGCCGCGCTTTGTTTAACGGTCGCGCTATCCATCGCAAATGCCTTCTCATCGATCGGAACATTAAACTCAACATTTAGCGCCTGAGTTGAACTCCATACCACGCCGTTTCGCTCCTTTACCAGGTTCGTGGGATAGGTAATTCCCTGATAGAACTCAAAGTTATCGAAATAAATTCGCTGTTGCACGTCGCCCCAGAAATACCAGAAGTCGTGAAACTCCTGAGTGGTTTCAACGGCATCCGGCAGATGATTGAAAGAATTTAGAAATACACGCACCGGAGTCTTCTGCCAGGTAAAGGCCACGACGGCATGGGATGTAGAGCGCAAGCTCTCCGGCAGCTCGAAGTGCAAGTCCGGTGCATCGGATGCGGTGAGCAGAATGCGCACTGGCCCAAGGGCTAACATTTCCCGCGCGGCATCCAGATCGGCGAGGGAGCAAGGCGAGTCCCCGCCCGTTGTGTGGCGCATACCGCCCTCAGGACCAACGATTAAAGTTATGTCGGAATCCGACCGGTTCTGATCGGCCTCCGGCCACGTCAGTTTTGTCTCCTTTAGCAGCCGTTGGTGGGCCAGATCCAAAGTGATATGGCCGCGTCCGTAGGCGGTAATGAACGGCGCCTGCCGGTACGATTGCTCCATCAGCAGCGTGTGGCCGATGGTCTGGAGGCGCAGGCTCTTCACCTGGAGCAAACGTTCCCGGCCACCCATCGCTTCGAGGGCGAGGTTCACGCACTGCTGGGGATTCTCATGGGCGCAACCGGGGGCGCCCACGGAATTCTCTTTTGCCTGAGCGCCTGAAATCATTGCTGAAACAACAGCCGCCAACAGACACAGCCAAGCTTTTTGCATCCGAGATCTCCGCACATTTAGATGTCTACCGCTGGGAGTATTACCGAGAACTCGCGTTTAGACGGGACAACGTGGGAAAGGATAGCCACGAGCCGATTCTGGGCTCGCCTCTGGGTAGGAGTTCGGTTGCCGCCCCAAGCCCTGGAGTTCTCCATCAAGTGGGGCGGGGGTGGCGATTGAGGGATTCAATGGGCGCAAGTTTTTTCTGCTGACGTATCTGTTCGGCGACCACTTCGCCACCGCTTTTGTACACTCTGTAAGCTCGCGAATAGCTTTTCGAGCTGATGACTTTGTAAAATCGCCCGTCGATGAACTCGATTGCGCAGTTGTTCTCGATTGCGATTCCGACACCCCCAGTCTTCCGAATCATCTGCCGGAAGTGTTTTCTTCGTGGGATCCCTAAGGTCATGCTGTTGTAGTGGGGGCAATGTGTTCCATTTATCAGCCCGAGACCCTTCACTTTTACGTATTTCCACTTCCGCGGGTTGTAAAAGGACATCGAATCGGAATGCCCGGAATCGAACCAGCAGATCGAGCCGGCGCTAATGCCCGAAAGCACCGTTCCTTTCTCGTAAGCTGATATGAGAAGTTTGTCGACACCCAGTCGCCGCCAAATGCGCATCATCATCAGGGTGTTTCCGCCGCCGACATAGATGATGTCTGCCGCCGAGATCTTGCTGCGGATCTGCTCTCTTGACGGCTGTTCTTTGATGAGAAAGAGAACATCGGTTTTGCATTTTAGAAACTTGCCGAAGTATTCACGGATGTGGCTCCAATATACTTCGGAATCCGAACTCGCGGTTGGGATAAAAAGAAGTTTCGGATTCTTCTTGCGGGAGAGCCAGATAATCTCGCGATCAATCGCGGCGGTGCCGCGTGTTTTTATGTTTCCTCCGCCGATCGCAACAATTGCTTTGGTCATGGGCTCATCATAACTTCGAGGGCGCATCTTTTGAAGTGTTAGCAATTGCCGCTAGTTTCTAGCGGTGCTTGCACTGTAAACTTTGCTGCTATGGAATGGTTTGAAAACGAAGATTTCTGGGGCGATTTCTACTCCTTCATGTTTCCTCCGGAGCGGTTTGCCGCCGCCAAGGAG
>Ga0182015_10000643_pt1 | contig 49745 bp, 46 predicted proteins | sample 712P3MmetaG_FD_120478 | JGI IMG/M metagenome (GOLD analysis project Ga0182015, IMG submission 120478) | Permafrost microbial communities from Stordalen Mire, Sweden - 712P3M metaG | ecosystem: Environmental > Terrestrial > Soil > Wetlands > Permafrost | place: Sweden: Stordalen | collected...
AAGGCGGCCACACGGTCGGCGCGGGCACGATTGCGGAGATTATTCAGTAGGGAATGGGGCCGCGGGTGTCTTCGTCCGCGGTTGCATGCAGCATCAATAAAAGCTCGCGGACGAAGGCGTCCGGGGCTCCATAGGCAACAGGGAGTGAGAAATGCCCCGAGAAATTGTTACGTTACAGTGCGGTGATTGCAAAGAGCGGAATTATTCGACCACCAAGAACCGTAAGACGACGACGGAACGGCTGGAGTTCAAAAAATTCTGCAACCGTTGCCGCAAGCATACGCCGCATAAGGAAGTGAAATAATTGAGGGATTGGGCGATTGGATGATTTTGTGATTGAAAACCTGAAGGGCTTTTCAATCGCTTAATGGCCCGATCATAAAATCACTCAATGGCTACAGGGGCGTAAGCTCAACGGTTAAACTGTCGGTCTCCAAAACCGAACTTGGGGGTTCGAATCCCTCCGCCCCTGCCAGAATTTGGAAGGATGCCGGAATCGACGGAGCCGCAATCGGCCAGGAGAAGTAGAAGTATGGGAGCGGAGACAAAGAAGATGGCAAACTCAATTGCAACGGCCGGAGAGAATTTTGGAGACCGGCTGAAGTCCTGGCCGGAACGGATTAAGACCTTTTATAACGATGTGCGCACCGAAACGCGCAAGGTGACGGCACCCTCGTGGAAAGAAGTGCAGGCTACGACCGCCGTTGTGGTGGTCACGGTGTTTCTGTTTGGCGTGTACTTCTTCGTCATCGACAATGTGATTCAAAAGGGCGTTTCGTTTTTGTACAGCTATTTCGGAAAGTAGGGCCCAACGCGCAAGAAGGCGGAGTTTAACTTGATCATGCAAGACGAAGAAAAAAAAGAAGCAGCAGCGGGTGGAGTGGCGGCGGGTGCGGAACAGGCGCCGGGCGCAGACGCAACTGCTGCGAGCGGTGAGCCGCCGCGCAATCCGAATATGAAGTGGTACATTATCCACTCCTACTCCGGATTTGAGCGCAAAGTGAAAGAGTCGCTGGAGTCGCGTGTCGCGGCTTTCGGCCTGCAGGAAAAGATCGGCAAAGTGCTGATTCCCACCGAGTCCGTCACGGAAGTTCGCGGCGGCAAGAAATATACTTCCGAACGCATGTTCTATCCCGGCTATGTGCTGGTCGAAATGGACATGGACGATCATGTGTGGCATGTGGTGAAGTCCACGCCGCGGGTGACTGGATTTGTGGGCACGGGCCAGCAGCCAACGCCGCTGTCCGAAGAAGAAGTGCAGCACATCGTTTACAAAGTCGCCGACAGCCGCGAGAAGCCGAAGCTTAAGGTCAAGTTCGAGAAGAACGAATCGGTGCGCATCACGGAAGGCCCGTTCGCCAGCTTTACCGGCCTCGTGGATGAAGTGAATGAGGATCGCGAAACTGTGAAGGTGATGGTCACGATTTTCGGCCGCTCGACCCCGGTGGAACTGGAATTTAATCAGGTGGAGAAAGTGGCGTAGGAACTTGGCAATTTGGTAATTTTGTAATTGAACCCAGAGGGAAATTTTAGATGGCGAAAAAAGTTACAGGTTTCGTGAAGTTGCAGATCGCGGCGGGCAAGGCTACGCCGGCTCCTCCGGTTGGTCCGGCGCTGGGTCAGGCGCAGATTAACATCATGGAGTTCTGCAAGCAGTTCAACGCCCGCACCAACCAGAAGGAGATGGAAGGGCTGATCATTCCGGTCGTGGTCTCGGTCTACAGCGACCGCTCGTTCACCTTCATCACCAAGACTCCGCCGGCTTCGATTCTGCTGAAGCGCGCCGCTGGTATCGCAAAGGGGTCCGGGACGCCGAATAAAGATAAGGTTGGCAAGGTCACTTTGAAGCAGGTGGAGGAAATTGCCAAGCAGAAGATGCCGGATCTGAATGCGGCGTCGGTTGAAACGGCAATCAAGAGCGTTCGCGGAACGGCGCGCTCGATGGGCATTGAAGTGATTGCGTGAGGGTTTCAAATCCCCAAATTGCCGATTACGAATTTACGAATTGAATCAAGTCGAAATTACCACGGCTCATCCGATCAACGATGCGCGGTGGAAGACAAGGAAAAGTAAATGAAAAAAGAGGGAAAGAACATCGCCAAGGCGCATTCTTCCGTAGAGAAGCGCCCGTATACTTTGCAGGACGCGGTACCGTTGCTGCAGAAAGTCAAGTTCGCCAAATTTGACGAGACGGTTGAAGTTACGTTGCGGCTGGGAGTCGATCCCAAGCATGCCGACCAGATGGTGCGCGGGACTGTAATTCTGCCGCATGGTCTCGGCAAATCCAAGAAAGTCCTGGTGATTGCCAGCGGCGATAAGATTCGCGAAGCCGAAGCTGCGGGCGCGGATTACGTTGGCGGCGAGGAGATGGTCGAGAAGATCACCAAAGAAAACTGGACGGATTTTGACGCCTTGATCGCTACCCCTGACGTGATGAAGTCTGTCGGGCGTTTGGGTAAAATCCTCGGGCCAAAAGGGCTGATGCCAAATCCGAAGACCGGCACGGTCACCATGGACGTGGGCAAGGCCGTGCAGGAAGTGAAAGCTGGCAAGGTGGAATTCCGCACCGATAAGACGGCCCTCGTGCATGTGCCGGTGGGAAAAATATCGTTTACTCCGGACAAGTTGATCGACAATGCGACCGTCCTGATCACCAGCGTGATCAAAGCAAAGCCATCGGTTGCGAAGGGCAAGTACATCAAGGGCTGCACCCTGAGTTCGACGATGGGACCGGGAATCATGTTGGATACGGCTCCGATTGAAGCTGCGGCGAAGGCATAGCGGTAACGACTGGATGGGCGAGTCGCCCGTCCCACACGGGCACTGCTCAGAACAACCAAGATTAAGAGGAATCGACCATGGCGGTTACGAAGGCACGAAAGAAAGAGCAAGTTGAGAAGCTGAGCGCGGACCTGCAAAACGTTTCGAACGCGGTCGTCGCCACCTATACAAAAATGACCGTGGCTCAGGACTACGAGCTGCGCAAGGCGTTACGGGGTGCTGGCGCGAAGTACCAGGTCGTGAAAAACACGTTGGTGGAACTGGCTGCGAAAGGGACGAAAATTGAGGAAGGCCTGAAAAACCTGTCTGGCGTGACCTCGATTGCCTATACCACGGGCGACCCCGTGGCTATGGCCAAGGCGCTCACCAAATACGCCAAAGACGTCCCGGAGTTCACTTTTAAGGTGGGCGTGGTCGAAGGCCGCGTGATTACGATCAAGGAGATCGAATCCTTGGCCAGCATGCCATCGAAGGAAGAGCTTTATTCGAAGCTCCTGTTCCTGATCAACGCGCCCGCCCAGCGACTGGTTACAGTCATGAACGCCGTCGGTCGCAATCTGGCCGTGGTGGTCGATCAGGGCGTGAAAGAGAACAAGTTCAAGGAAGCGTAAATCGCGTGGCGCGGGCGCCTTCGCCCGCGAGCTTTTTGCGCTGCCGCATGTAGCAACGGGGCAAGTCCCCCGCCGCTACAGCAAAAGGTTTCGGGACGGCGAGAATCGTCCGAAGAGATGAAGAGATTTGGTTATCTGCAAGTCAGGGGTTGCGCGGTTTGGATCCAGGCGTTGTCTGGCGCATGGAGACGAATCAGCCGCACTGGAAACCCGGCCAAAGATAACGAAAGCAAGCAAATTCATAATTCGAAAAGTGGAGAACTAACATGGCAGACTTGCAACAGTTGGAAGAGTCAATCGTAGCCTTGTCGCTGCTGGATGCGGCACAGCTGGTGAAGAAGCTGGAAGAGCGCCTCGGCGTGTCCGCGGCAGCGGCAGCTCCCGTGATGATGGCGGGTGGTGGTGCGGGCGCGGCAGCGGCTCCGGCGGAAGAGAAGACGGAATTTACCGTGCTTCTCAAGGAAGTTGGCGCCAACAAGATTAACGTCATTAAGGCAGTCCGCGAAGTCACCAGCCTGGGCTTGAAGGAAGCCAAGGAACTGGTGGATGGAGCGCCTAAGAACATCAAGGAAGGCGTTTCCAAGGACGAAGCCGAGACCATCAAAAAGAAGTTTACCGAGGCTGGCGCCGTCGTCGAAGTGAAGTGACCGCGTTTAGCGGGCGTGAGCGTAGCGGGAGCCCGCTGCGGTCATCCTGAGGGTTCTTGCGAAGGATCTGGCAGCACCGGTGCATTCGAGTGCCGGATGGCACCAGATCTGGTGCAAAAGGCCAGGTAAATTTTAGTGTTCCGGTTGTGAAGCCGGGGCGGTGGTGTTAGCATCTAAATTAACACCGCTTCCCCTGGCCTCACTCAATGGCGAGCGAGACTCGTAAGGGAAGCTTGGGCACTGTTCCGTGGGCAGGCGGAACGGAAACGGCCGAAGGAAACTGGCGCGAAGGATCACAAATTCACATTGGCGAAACGCCAAGCATGGCGTCTGCGGGAAGTCTTGTCCCTGCGGATGCCTCGTTGTGTTTTCTGCGGTAACTGCGGCTCAACGGGTCACAAGTTCGTATCAACCAGGTTTAAACAGCTAAACAGCGCGGCGCATTTCGCGCCCCACATTCCGCGGGTAATCGCAGCGCTCGGCTGCGCCTGACATGGGAGTTCTTGACGATGAAGAATAACGCCTTCCGTAAACGTTTCGATTTTTCTAAGATTCCAGCCACCATCCAGATCCCGAATCTGATCGAGGTGCAGAAGCGCTCCTACGACCGTTTTCTGCAGATGGATAAGCTGCCCAGCGAACGCGAAGACGGCGGATTGCAGGCGGTATTCCAGTCCGTCTTTCCGATCACCGACTTCCGCAACGTATCACAACTTGAGTTTGTGGATTACGCCATTGGTAACTGGGAGTGCAAATGTGGTCACCTGAAGGGACTACACCATCTGCGTACCACTTGTAAGAATTGCGGCAACACGGTCATCACCGATCCGTTCCATCCCGGCGATGTGCTTTGCCAGAAGTGCGGCACCTACAATTCGAACACACCCGATTTCTGCAACAAGTGCGGCGATCCCGTCGGATTGCAGTTGAAGTATGACGTGGCCGAGTGCGAGGAGCGCGGTATGACCTACTCCGCGCCGCTCAAGGTCACCATGCGGCTGACGATCTTCGACAAGGACGCGGAGACCGGCAATCGCTCTATCCGCGACATTAAAGAACAGGAAGTCTTCTTCGGCGACGTTCCGCTGATGACGCAGAACGGCACCTTTATTATTAACGGTACCGAGCGCGTGATCGTCAGCCAGTTGCACCGTTCGCCCGGAGTGTTCTTCGAGACCGCCAACAACCGCACGTACTTCCTCGGCAAGATTATTCCCTACCGCGGATCGTGGGTCGAATTCGAGTACGACCAGAAGAACGTGCTCTACGTACGCATCGACCGCAAGCGCAAATTTCTCGGCACTATCTTTTTGCGCGCTCTCGGTTTGCGCTCCGGAGAAGACATTCTACGGTCGTTCTATACGGTCGATCGGGTTGCGATCCGGGGCAAAAAGCTTTACTGGACGCTCGATCCCACCAGCGAGAAAGCCACCAACCTGTTGGGCATGAAGCTGGCGCACAGCATCAAGAACAAGTCGGGCGATGAAATTGCGCACTCCGGCCGCAAGCTGAATGCGGCGGTTCTGAAAGAAATTCAGAAAGCGAAGATTTCGGAGATTGAAGTCGATATCACCGATATCGAGGGCGCATGGGCGGCGGCCGATGTGGTCGACACCACCACCGGAGAAGTGTTGCTCGAGGCGAATACCGAGCTTTCCGCGGACAAGGTATCGAAAATCCTCGATTCCGGCGTAGTGGAAATGAGCCTGTTCTTCCCCGAGCGCGACGATGTGGGAACGGTGATCAGCCAGACGCTGAAGCGCGATTCCGTCAAGACGCCGCAGGAAGCGCTGATCGAAATCTACCGCAAGCTTCGTCCCGGCGATCCGCCGACTCTCGACACGGCCACGGCTTTATTCCATGGCATGTTCTTCGATCCGCGAAAGTACGATTTTTCGAAGGTCGGACGTCTCAAGTTCAATATCAAGCTGTTCGAGAATCAGGATGCGACCAGCCTCGACAAGCGCACGCTCGATCCCGACGATTTCTACGCGACCATCGGCTACCTGCTGAAGTTGCGCAAGAGCATCGGTTCGGTCGACGACATCGATCACTTGGGCAATCGCCGCGTGCGCGCGGTCGGCGAGTTGATGGAGAACCAGTTCCGCATCGGCCTGGTCCGCATGGAGCGGGCGATTAAAGAAAAAATGTCCGTGTACCAGGAAATGTCCACGGCCATGCCGCACGATCTGGTCAACGCGAAACCAGTGATGGCTGCGATCCGCGAATTTTTCGGATCGTCCCAACTCTCGCAGTTTATGGATCAGACCAACCCGCTCTCCGAGATTACGCACAAGCGGCGTCTCTCGGCGCTTGGGCCGGGCGGCCTGTCACGGGAGCGCGCCGGATTCGAAGTCCGCGACGTGCATCCCACGCATTATGGCCGTATCTGCCCGATTGAAACGCCGGAAGGTCCGAACATCGGATTGATTTCGTCGCTGAGCTGCTACGCCCGCATCAACGACTATGGCTTTATTGAATCGCCGTACCGCCGGATCAAGGGCGGCCGCGTGATCGACTACGTCACCGTGGTGAACACGGGAGACAGCGATTACAAAGTCGGCGATCACATGGAAAAGCATGAGATCGAGAAGGTCAACGCCGAACTGAAAGAGAAGCGCAAAAAGCCGGCGCAGATCGATCCATTTTCGTTCTATCTTTCCGCGTGGGAAGAAGATCGCCACACCATTGCGCAGGCGAACGTTGAACTCGATGACAAGGGCCGCATCGTGGCGGAACTGGTCAACGCCCGCAAAGCCGGCAACTTCGTGCTGGTCAGCCGGGAGGAAGTCGATTACGTTGACGTTAGCCCGAAGCAACTGGTCTCCGTTGCCGCTTCGCTCGTACCGTTCCTCGAGCACGACGACGCCAATCGCGCTCTGATGGGCGCGAACATGCAACGCCAGTCCGTGCCTTTGCTCCGAGCTCAGGCGCCGATCGTCGGTACTGGAATGGAAGGCGTTACTGCCCGCGATTCCGGTGCGGTCGTTCTAGCCCGGCGTAATGGCATCATCGATTCGGTCGATTCCGATCGCATCATCGTGCGCGTCGAAGGCGAGCACCATCCCACGCAGTTGTCGCGTGAGGTGGGCAGCGACATTTATCAGCTCACCAAATTCAAGCGCTCGAACCAGAACACGTGCATCAATCAGAAGCCCATCGTCAAGAAGGGACAGCGCGTCTTGAAGGGCGAAGTCATTGCCGACGGTCCCTGCACGGACCACGGCGAACTGGCGCTTGGACGCAACGTGCTGGTGGCCTTCATGCCGTGGCGCGGGTACAACTTTGAGGACGCAATTCTCGTCTCCGAAAAAATGGTGAAGGACGATTACTACACTTCACTGCATATTGAGGAGTACGAGATTGAAGCGCGGGACACGAAGCTCGGTCCGGAAGAAGTCACGCGCGACATCCCCAACGTCAGCGAATCGATGCTGCGTAATCTCGACGAGGCGGGCGTGATCCGCATCGGCGCCAGCATTAAGCAGGGCGACATTCTCGTGGGCAAGGTCACGCCCAAGGGCGAAACTCAGCTCACGCCGGAAGAGAAACTGCTGCGCGCCATCTTCGGCGAAAAAGCCGGAGACGTTCGCGACGCTTCCCTCTACTGCCCTCCGGGTATCGAGGGTGTCATTGTCGATGTGAAGATCTTCTCCCGCAAAGGCCAGGAGAAGGACGAGCGGGCCAAGTCGATTGAAGCGACGCAGATTGGAAAGCTCGAGAAAAATCTTTCCGACGAGATCCGCATTCTTACCGACGAGCGATTGAAACGTCTGGAGAACATTCTTGGCGGCAAGGAAGTGCAGGCCGATCTGCACGACGAGCGTACCAATAAGCGTCTTCTGAATAAGGGGAATATCCTGGACCGCGACGCGATCGAGCGCATTTCCACTCGTAATCTGAAGCGCATCAAGTACAACGACAAAGACCCGCGGGTGAATGAGCAGATCGACGAAATCGAGGAAATGACCTCTCGCCAGATCGATGTGCTGAAGAAGATCGTCAACGAGAAGAAAGAAAAGCTCACCAAGGGCGACGAGTTGCCGCCGGGCGTGATCAAGCTGGTCAAGGTCTACATCGCGATGAAGCGCAAGCTCAGCGTGGGTGACAAGATGGCCGGCCGGCACGGGAATAAAGGCGTCATCGCTCGCATCCTGCCGGAAGAGGATATGCCGTACCTCGAAGATGGAACGCCAGTCGAGATCGTGCTGAATCCCCTCGGCGTACCCAGCCGTATGAATGTGGGTCAGATCCTCGAAACTCACCTGGGATGGGCGGGATACACCTTGGGCGGGAAGATTTCCAACTTGCTCAAGGAAAATACCCGCACCGAAGCGATCCGCCGCGAATTGAAGGCCTTATTTAAGGACTCCAAGCTCGCGGATACGATTGGCGAAATGGGTGACGAGGAGCTCGAAGCTCTCGCTCCCACGCTCGCCCGCGGCGTCTACATGGGCTCGCCAGTGTTCGACGGTGCTAAGGAAGGCGAGATCAAGGCGCTGCTTGAACACGCCGGACTGCCGACCTCGGGCAAGACCACGCTGCATGACGGCATGACCGGTGACCAGTTCGAACAGCCGGTATGCGTTGGCTACATCTATATGCTGAAGCTGTCGCACTTGGTGGACGACAAGATTCACGCGCGTTCCATCGGGCCGTACTCGCTGATCACGCAGCAACCGCTGGGTGGCAAGGCGCAGTTCGGCGGCCAGCGCTTCGGAGAAATGGAAGTCTGGGCCCTCGAAGCTTACGGCGCAGCCTTCATTCTGCAAGAGCTGCTGACGGCGAAGTCCGACGACGTATACGGCCGTACCAAGATTTACGAGGCCATCGTCAAAGGCGAAGCTGCCATGGAGCCCGGCGTGCCGGAATCGTTTAACGTGCTCATCCGCGAGTTGCAATCGCTCTGTCTTGACGTGGAGTTGATCAAGACCGGGGAGAAGCGGCCGGCGGCAAGCGCGGCGGCAGATTAAAAAACAGTTCTCAGTTTCCGGTTCTCAGCCCCCACTAAGGGAATGAGACCGGAAGCTGAGAGGAGTCTTCAAAGTTTTTAAGTATCGCCACCGCGGCATTCGTCCTCGATGCCGCGCGCAAGGCAAAAGTTCAATCCTGGTTTTCAACCGAGAACTGGGAGCCGAGAACTGAGAACTGGTACGGGGGCCGTCAGCGGACGCGTTAGAACCGCAGGAAGCGGAGGAGTCCCTTGTTTCGTTCGAGCCCGTTCGAAATGCAAAACACGATCGCCGATTTCGATGCCATTAAGATCAGCCTTGCCTCTCCCGAAAAAATTCGGAGCTGGTCTCATGGCGAAGTCACAAAACCCGAGACCATCAACTACCGCACGTTCAAGCCCGAACGCGATGGCCTGTTCTGCGCCCGCATCTTTGGCCCGGTAACCGACTGGGAGTGCTTGTGCGGAAAATATAAACGCATGAAGCATCGCGGAGTCATCTGCGACAAGTGTGGCGTGGAAGTTACGCTCTCAAAAGTGCGCCGCGAACGTCTCGGCCACATCGAGCTGGCTTCGCCCTGCTCGCACGTGTGGTTCTTTAAGGGTCTGCCCAGCCGTATCGGCCACCTGCTCGATATTTCCCTGCGCGACCTCGAATCCGTTCTTTATTTCGAGGCTTACGTAGTGGTCGAGCCCGGCGACGCTCCGGTAAAAGAGCGCGAGGTCATCAAGGACGAGGCCAAATTCCGCGAACTCGACCAGCAATACCGTCCCGCGGGATTCAAGGCGATGATGGGCGCCGAGGCCATCAAGGAACTGCTCAAGCGCATCGATACCGATGGTTTGTCGGTTGAACTGCGCGAGAAGATGAAGAACGAGAGCTCGCTGCAGAAGCGGCTCAAATACACCAAGCGCCTGAAAGTGGTCGAGGCATTTCGCCGCAGCGGCAACAAGCCAAGCTGGATGATCCTCGATGTCATTCCGGTCATTCCTCCGGAATTGCGTCCCCTGGTTCCACTCGATGGCGGACGATTCGCCACCTCCGATCTGAACGATCTTTACCGCCGCGTCATCAACCGTAACAACCGGTTGAAAAAGTTGATGGACCTGCACGCGCCCGAAGTCATCGTAAGAAACGAAAAGCGCATGCTGCAGGAATCCGTCGACGCATTGTTCGACAATGGCCGCCGGGGCCGCGTGTTGCGTGGCGCGAACAACCGTCCACTCAAATCGCTCTCCGATACGCTCAAGGGTAAGCAGGGCCGCTTCCGTCAGAACCTGCTTGGCAAGCGCGTCGACTACTCCGGACGTTCCGTCATCGTGGTCGGTCCCGAACTCAAACTGCACCAATGCGGACTGCCCAAGAAGATGGCTCTCGAACTGTTCAAGCCGTTCATTTATCACCGGCTCGAACAAACCGGAAACGTCACCACCATCAAGCAGGCCAAAGAAATGGTGGAGCAGCAGGAACCCATCGTTTGGGACATCCTTGAAGAAGTCATCAAGGATCATCCGGTTCTATTGAACCGCGCTCCCACGCTGCACCGTCTCGGCATTCAGGCGTTTGAGCCAGTCCTGGTGGAGGGCAAAGCGATTCGAATTCACCCGCTGGTCTGCACCGCGTTCAATGCAGACTTCGACGGCGATCAGATGGCTGTGCACATTCCACTTTCTCCGGAAGCGCAGGTTGAAGCCAGCGTATTAATGCTCGCCTCGCACAATATTCTCTCGCCCGCCTCCGGTCAGCCGATCACCGTGCCCACGCAGGACATGGTGCTCGGTCTCTACTACTTGACCAAGGGTAAGCCCGGCGCGAAGGGTGAAGGCCGCGTCTTTGCCAACATTGAGGAAGTTCTGCTGGCACTCGAGATGGGTGAAGTGGAAACCCTCACGCCGATTCGTTTGCGCTATACCGGCGAACTGATCGATCTGACCACCGCTTACGACGATCAGGACATCATTCACACCGAACCGATTCACGTGGAGCGTACCTTCGTGAATACAACGGTGGGACGAGCCATTCTGAACGATCACCTTCCCGAGGGCATGCCTTACATCAACGGCCTGCTTAAGAAAAAAGGGATCGGCGCCCTGGTCAACTACGGCTATCTGCGCTTCGGACTCGAAACCACCGTTAAGATGCTCGATGAAGTCAAGGACTTCGGCTTTAAGTATGCGACCAAAGCGGGCCTCTCCATCGGTATCGATGACATGGTCATCCCTGACAGCAAGAAGACCCTGGTTAAGGATGCGGAGAAGCAAGTCGTCGCCGTACAACAGCAATACCTCGACGGCGCCATCACCAATGGCGAACGCTACAACAAGGTCATCGAGATCTGGTCGGGCATTACCGAAAAAGTTGCCGACGAGATGTTCGGACAGATGCAGCGGGCCGATAAAGAAGGCTTCATCAATCCGATTTACGTCATGGCCGATTCCGGCGCTCGCGGATCGAAACAGCAGATTCGCCAGCTCTCCGGTATGCGTGGATTGATGGCCAAGCCTTCCGGCGAAATCATCGAGTCTCCGATCACGGCCAACTTCCGTGAAGGTTTGACGGTGCTCGAATACTTCGTCTCGACTCACGGCGCTCGCAAGGGTCTGGCCGATACCGCGCTCAAGACGGCGGATTCCGGTTATCTCACGCGGCGTCTGGTCGATGTGGCGCAGGATGTCATCATCAGTGAATACGATTGCGGCACCGTGGACGGCATCTACGTCCAGGGTATCGTCGAAGCCGGCGAAATTATCGAACCGCTTCGCGACCGCATTGTAGGCCGCGTTTCGCTCGAGAAGATCAAAGACTACGACGGCAACGTGATCGTCGACATCAACAATGAGATCACCGAGGAACTCGCCGTATCGATTCAGGCAGCTGGTATCGAGCGCGTAAAGATTCGTTCGGTGCTCACTTGCGAGTCGAAGCGCGGCGTGTGCGTGATGTGCTACGGCCGTAACCTGGCATCAGGTCGCCTGGTTGAACTCGGCGAAGCGACCGGAGTCATCGCCGCTCAGTCGATTGGCGAACCAGGTACGCAGCTCACCATGCGTACGTTCCACATCGGCGGCACGGCGTCTCGAGTTTCCGAGCAGTCGCGCCTCGATGCCAAGAACGCCGGCACCGTGCGTTTCATCGGATTGCAAACGGTCAAGTCGAAGTCTGGCGATCTCGTAGTGATGAACCGCCAGGGCTCGATCGCAGTGGTCGATGAAAAGAACCGCGAGCGCGAGCGCTACTCCGTAATCTACGGCGCCAAGCTGAAAGTCAACGAAGGCGATCAGGTGCAGCAGGGAAAAGTCATGGTCGAATGGGATCCTTACACGTTCGCCATCCTCACTGAAATCGGTGGCGCTGCGCAGTTCAAGGACTTGCAGGAAGGCGTCACGCTGCACGAAGAAGTGGATGAGGTTACCGGATTGTCGCGGCACGTCGTGGCCGATTCGCCCGACGAAAAGCGTCAGCCGGCAATCGTGGTCAAAGGCAAGGGCAGCAAGCGCTACCTCATGCCTTCCCGCGCTCACTTGATGGTTCAGGATGGCGACACGGTTCATCCCGGCGACGTGCTGGCCAAGATCCCGCGCGAGACTACCAAGACCAAAGACATCACCGGCGGTCTGCCGCGTGTGGTCGAACTGTTCGAAGCCCGCAAGCCGCATGAAACCGCAGTCATCAGCGAAATCGATGGCACGGTGAAGTTCGGTGAAGTTTCCAAAGGTCAGCGCAAACTGTATGTGCAGGCCGACAACGGCACGGAAAAAGAATATTCCGTTCCGCGCGGCGTTCACATCAACGTGCAGGAAGGCGAGCGCGTCAAGGCGGGCGAACCGCTCATGGACGGCCCGCTCAACCCGCACGACATTCTGGCCGTGCTCGGTGAAAAGGAACTGCAGTCTTACCTGGTGAACGAAATCCAGGAAGTCTACCGGTTGCAGGGCGTCAACATCAGCGACAAGCATATCGAAGTGATTGTCCGCCAGATGATGCGCTGGGTGAAGGTCGAGGACGTGGGCGACACCTCGTTCCTGCTGGAGCAGCAACTGGATAAGTTCCGCTTCCGCGAAGAGAACGAGCGCGTAATCAAGGAAGGCGGCAAGCCGGCTACCGGACGTCCGCTGCTCCTCGGTATCACGAAGGCTTCGCTCTCGACTGACTCGTTCATTTCGGCGGCGTCCTTCCAGGAAACCACGCGCGTGCTCACCGAAGCCTCCATTCAGGGATCTGTGGATCACCTGCGCGGCCTGAAAGAAAACGTCATCGTCGGTCGCCTCATTCCTGCCGGAACCGGCATGGAATACTACCGGAACGTGCGTCTCTCGCCAGAAATGGAAGAGGCTGCGGCCAAGGTACAGGCGGAGGTTTCGGCGGCTTACGAAGAAGCCGAGCGCGCTCTCGAGATGATGCGTCAAGAGGGCGAAACCGAGGAACTGGCGGCGGAGTAAACCAAAACAATGGTAAAGTCGGGGGCGAATCAATTCGCCCCCGTTCTTTTTGGCAACTAATGTACGACACCGATAAATGAGTACTCAAACTGGCACCGGTGAACCGGTCACCGACAGCGCCGGTAACTGACAAAAGATGCATGCCAACCCCAACCGATTGCAGCTTGAGGAACCTGCCCCTCTTCCTTCGTTGCTTCCAGGAGCGCATCACCCTAAGCTGGGACCAGCGATGCTTCGTTTTCTACGGCTGCTGCGGCTGGCCTTCTGGCGTGCTTTCCAGCACGATGCGTTTTCCATTGCCAAGGCTTCCGCTTACTCCCTGATCCTTACTTTGTTCCCCGCGCTGCTGGTGGTGGGATCGATATTGACTGCATCCCACAAAGGCGCACCCTATCTTCGAGAAATCACCTACGCCTTGACCCGTATCCTGCCGGCCGGCAGCAATACTGTGTTGAACTTTTTACGCGGCGCTTCGCAGCGGCCAGTGAGCCTGCTCATTACCGCTTCTTTGCTGACGCTCTGGACCGCCTCCGGCGTCATGATCTCCTGGATGGAAGGTTTCCGGCGTTGTTACGAGCTGCCCAAAATCTGGGGCCTGGTCAAAGAGCGATTGATCTCATTCCTGCTCGTTGTATTCGCCCTCATCCCCATGACTTTCTCCACGCTGCTGGTGGCTTTCGGCAGCAAGATCGAAACCACCATCCTGTTCTATACGGCGCATGAATTCAGCGCCTATATTCTCTTGATGTGGACAACGATCCGCTGGCTCATCGCAACCCTCACCAGCATTGCCGTGATCGCTCTCATCTATCACAATGCGGTTCCGCGCACCCAGCCCTGGCATAGCGTCATCCCGGGCGCAACGCTCGCCACTGGCTTATGGTTCTCCTCCACGTTGCTGTTCGGCTTCTATTTACAGCATTACGGCGATTACGGCGTTATCTACGGATCGCTGGGCGCGGCGATTGCCCTGCTGGTTTGGATGTACATGATTTCACTGATTGTTCTCGTCGGAGCGGAGTTCAACGCCATGCTGTTCCCGCGGGCGATGCTGGGGAGAGAATTGACCGCGATCAGTCACCCCAGAGCCTAAGTGACTCCACCGCAGCGAATCGCATTGCAGAACATTGATGAATCTGCCGATATCTAATCTGTCGGGAGCTTCCTCCTGCGAGCACCAGCTGCCAACGCCTGAAGATGGCTGAAAAAGCTTACGGCACCATTTACAATCAGTCTTCCCATCAAGTCGATCTGATTCTTATTCATGAAACCTGACAAACAAGAACTCGCCAAAGGTCATTCGCCACCCGCAACTCAAAGTTCCTTGGATGCACCGCATGTTGCCGCCTATCGCCGCGCCAAAATCATCTGCACCATCGGCCCATCCTGCCACTCCGAGGCCGTCATGCGCGATCTTCTCCGCCTTGGCATGGACGTCGCCCGCCTGAATTTTTCTCACGGATCACATTCAAATCACGCCCGCAACATCGAACGTCTCCGTCGCTCCGCCGAAAAAGAAAACCGTACCGTCTGCATCCTCCAGGATCTGCAAGGCCCCAAGATCCGTACGGGACGCCTGGCTCGCCACCAACCGGTCCTCCTGAAAAGCGGTTCAACCGTTGTGATCACTCCGCGCGATATTTCCGGGACAGCCTCGCACATTTCCACCACCTTCCCCGACCTGGCACGGGAAGTTTCCACCGGTGCGCGCATTCTTTTATGCGATGGCCTCATCGAGCTGCGCGTCCGCACCGTGCGCGGCAAGGATGTGGTTTGCGACATTTTGAATGGTGGAATGCTCGGCGAGCACAAGGGAATTAACCTGCCAGGTATCGCGCTTTCGATTCCCGCCATGACGGAGAAGGACCGCAAGGATTTGGAATTTGGTTTGGAACACGGCGTCGATGTACTCGCGCTCTCTTTTGTGCGAACGGCCGCCGATGTCCAAATGGTGAAGGATATTATCGCCAGCCACGGCCGGGCGAATGACACGCCGGTCATCGCCAAGCTGGAAAAGCCGCAAGCCATCGACAATCTCGAAGCAATTCTGGAGGCTGCCGATGGCGTAATGGTGGCTCGCGGCGATTTGGGCGTGGAAATGGCGCCGGAGAAAGTACCCGTCATCCAGAAGCATGTCATCCGCCGCGCCGCTTTATGGCGAAAGCCCGTAATCACGGCCACGCAGATGCTCGAGTCGATGATCGAGAATCCGCGCCCCACCCGCGCCGAAGCCAGCGACGTAGCCAACGCCATCTTCGACGGTACCGATGCCGTGATGCTCTCCGCCGAAACCGCCAGCGGGCGATACCCCCGCGAAGCCGTCGCCATGATGTCGCGCATTGTCGTCGAAGCCGAAAGCAATATGGGAGAGTTCACCCAGCCCCGGCGTCGCGACCGCCGCGGCCTCTCCATTGCCGAAACCATCTGCGAATCGATTGCCCACGCCGCCGAAGACCTTCCCATGGGTGCGATCGCCGTGTTCACCGAAACCGGCAATACCGCGCGCATGATTTCAAAGTACCGCCCGCAGGCTCCCATCTACGCGTTTACGGCAAACCCCACCGTTGCCCAGCGCACGAACCTATACTGGGGCGCGCATCCCATGAAGTGCGCGCCCGCGCTCTCCTCCGAACATATGGTGCGGGTCGCCGAAGGGGAATTATTAAATCGACACCTGCTGCGGTCCGGCGATGTCCTCGGCGTGGTTGCCGGAACCCGCCAGTCCTCCGGGTCCACCAACTTCATGCGCCTGCACACGGTCACTGCCGAAGAAGCTGCAGACCCGATTCCGCCGAAAGCCAAACGCAACAAAACTCCCCAGAAGCTATAATCGCGGAATGTCGCAGGAGTACCTATCGATCGCGATCTGGGAGCCTCTTCCGCAAATGGAGGCCGCTTCGCTTAAAACTATTCGCGAACTCAACGCCATCGTTTCCAGAAAAGAGTATGGCCGCGATCTTCTCTACCGCAGCGGCGACTCTGAGTATGTGCTGCTGCGCTACTGGAATTCCGAACAGGCTCGAAGCGCCGCTCAGGAAGATCCTGAAGTGCTGCGCTGTTGGTCTCGCCTGGGAAATGAGATCAAGATCCTGAAAGTTTACGAGAAGCTGGCAGAGTTTGGTGTGTCGGAGTGACAGTCGAATCGAATCCGAGAATCTTTACCGACGTGACCGTCGACCCATTTGTTCGCGGTTTCTTGCATCGTCCGGACACTCCCAGCGGCAAAGGGATTGTTCTCACGCACGGCGCAGGCTCAAATTGCCAGGCGCCTCTACTGATTGCGTTGGCGGAAACTTTTACCCAGGTAGGATTTTTCGTCCTGCGCTGCGACTTGCCATTCCGTCAAGATCGTTCCTACGGGCCGCCGGCTCCGTATGATGGCAAACGCGACCGCGCCGGACTGAAGAACGCCGTCGCGGCGCTGAGAAATTTGGCGGAGGGTCCAGTCTTCCTCGGAGGCCATTCCTACGGCGGACGGCAAGCCAGCATGCTGTGCGCCGAACATACAGAAGCGCCTGCGGCTAAACATGACCCCGACCCAATTCCGGCCCTGCTCTTGATGTCCTATCCTCTGCATCCGCCGCGTAAACCGGACCAACGTCGCACCCAGCATTTTTTTACGCTGAACACTCCAACTCTGTTTGTGCAGGGCACACGCGATCCCTTTGGCTCGATTGAAGAAATCGAAAAAGCCTTGAAACTGATTCCGGCCAAAACTAAATTGATGCAAGTCGAGGGCGCCGGACACGATCTGGGATTCAAGGGAAAGACGAAGCGCCCCGAACTACCGGCAGAAATCCTAAAGCAATTTGATAATCTTCTGTAGAGACACCCCCCGGAACGTTTCGTTCGCTGCAAGCAAAATAAGCCGCCGCGAAACTATCCCTTTGCCATGAGCCAGTCTTATTCCAGCGCTTCGAACACAGTGGCGTGAAGAGCGAAAGTGGTACCGCGCGGTACATACGGGGTATGCTGGTTTCATGGAACGGGCGGTACCGATTCTTCCAACCAACGACTTGGCGGGTGCAAAAGCGTTCTATGTCGACGGCCTGGGTTTTCGTATTACATTCGAAGCTTCGAAGGACGGCCAGTCGGGACTAATCGGCCTTGAGCGCGGAACAATCCAATTGATGCTCGATTGTCCAATGGAAGGTCATGGCCGAGATGCCTGCGTGTCGCTCCAGGTGGACGACGCCGATGCCTACTACCGCGAGTGGAGCGCAAAAGTGACCGTTCTTCGATCGCCACGGGACGAGGCGTGGGGTGCTCGTACGTTCGACCTGCTCGATCCTTCGGGCAACACGATCTTCGTGATGGGACCACTCAGTGCCAGGAAGCCTGACTAAGGACTCGAACCCAAGGGATTGAGAGCATGTCGCGAAAAGGGACCGTTACGAAGTTTGCGCCCCAAGGGATGAATCTCAGTTCACCCATCCCGACTTCGACCCGCCATTTCCTTTGCGCGGGTCATCATCCGGCGGAATGTAATTGCCGTGTTCGTCGAACTCGACTTTCCGGTCATGCTTCTGCATGTAGACTTCGAACTTTCGCGCGGTGCGGCGTCGCTTCCAGCGGTAATAATCGTTGCGCATGCTAAAGTAGCGCTCCGAACCGGCGAACACCAGGCCTTTCCGCGGCAGGAATTTCAAATACAAATAGCCGAACAGCAATCCGCCAAGATGCGCAAAGTTGGCCACCCCGCCGGTCTCCTGGATCGCTCCCACCAGCGTCAGAAAAACGATTCCCCATATAAAATACTTGGCCTTGACCATGAAAGGCAGCGGAAACATCATGATTTCGCTCTCGCCATACAACACGCCGAAAGCGACCAGTAATCCATAGATTCCGCCGGAAGCCCCAATCGTCATCGTCTCCGGCGACATGCCTGGCAGATGCACGTAGCTCACTGCTACTGTGGTCAGGGCGGCCGCGACCGTACAGAAAAAGTAAAACTCCAAAAACCGCTTCGATCCCCAATCGCTTTCGATCTGCGAACCAAACATCCACAGCGCCAGTGCGTTAAAAAGGAAATGCAGCAATTGAAAGTGCAGGAAGGAATAAGTGACCAGCTGCCACAACATTCCATGCACCACCAGCTTCGGAATCAAGCTGAGATAAACACTGACCCACTCATGCGCGTAAGGCGAGACCACTCCCAGGATCGCCATCAGCAGATAAATCCCGGCGTAGGTCAGGATCAACCGTTTCACCCAATGGGTGAAAGGAGGCAAGCTCAGGGAGATCGTACGTCCGCGATTCATCGCCACAGCCTAGGCCTCATTCGCAGTGAAAACAGCGTAACGTTCATGGTATCAGGTTGCTCGCCGCACCAATCTAGCGCACCGGTATGCCAATCTAGCGCTCCGGAACCGGCACCACCGCCAAACTCCGGTGTCCCTGGGCGTCAAAAGCCCGTACTGCAAAGATGACATTGTCTTTCGAAAGTTTCAAAGTTGCGCGAGTCACGTTCCCAACTTTCTCCGCATGTTCCCATTCCGGACTCATCGTGGCGCGCCACACAATCTCATACCCCGCCGCCAACCCACCCGGGGAGTTTTCCCACGTAAGCGCAGAGTCATTCTCTAAATTCTGGGTGAGCAGATGCACATTCGCCGGGGGCGCAGGCGCTGACGCCAACGAAGCCAGCGTTGCCGCATTCAGGCGCGCAACCCGCGCGACGTAATCAAAATCCACAAACTTTGGCAGATCGCCATATTCGATGCCGTCCTCGGTTCGAACGTTTTGGTGCTGATGATGGAAATCCTCCCGGTATTCAGTGAAGCGCACTGCGGCAAACCCTTGTTCGTTGAAGGAAGAATGATCGCCCCCGCGCAGATAGCGGTCCGGACGGAATACTGGCATTGCCTTTACGCCGGGGCCATAAGCTCCGTCCACCTCGGCGATATATCGCGCCAACTGCCGGGAAGCCGAATCGTTCTCTCCGCCAAGGCTGCGAATTTGCCGGACGTCCTGTTCAGTGGCCGCGGACGGCACCCCCTCGGAAAATACCCTGACGACGGAATGGTCCTGCTCCGCGCTTTTATCTCCGCCCACGATGTCATTATTCAGCACCGCCTCGATGTCCCAGCCTCGTGCTTTAGCCATCCTGGCAAAGTGTTGACTGCCGTTGAGCCCTTGCTCCTCGCCCGCCACCGTCAAAAAAATAATCGTAGCCGGAAATTTCAGCTTGCTCAGAACGCGTGCGCACTCCAGGCTGACGGCGGTTCCGCTGGCATCGTCATTCGCGCCTGGTGCATTGCCTTTGGTGTCGAAGGTATCGCTGTTTCGCGAGTCGTAGTGCCCTGTAACTAACACGATCCGCTTGGCATTTTCGGCGTCGGTGCCTTTTAGCACCGCGTAAACATTCGTAATTTCTGTGGGCTGGGGAATGCGATCTGCAACCGGCTCGGTAAAGCTGTCAGTCTTAACTTCCAGGCAGCCGCCACAGTCCTTGGAATAGCGTTCGAACTCTGACTTGATCCATTCTCTGGCCGCGCCAATTCCGTGCCCATCCGCAATCGCGGCGCGATCTTGATCGGAGATCGTCGACCGCGTGCCGAAGCTCACCTGCTTTTCGATGTCAGCGCGAATGTGCTCCGCTGAAACCCGCTGCAGCGCGGCCGCAATGCGTGGGTCGGCCTCCATGCTCGCGCCACCACCCGGCACGGAAATCTTCGAATCCGTCTGCGCACCGGCTAAACGCACCGCCGCGCAGAAGCTCAATACGAGACATACGGTCTCAAGTAGTAAACGTGTTTTCCTCGAACCTGAAATCATGTAAGCTCCGGCGGACGAAATGTCAAGGTCGGCGGCTCTTTTCCCGAAAAAAACTATTCTTGTGGTCTACAGCACTCGCCCCCTTGACCTTCGCGGGGGAAGAATCTAAATATTATCAGTGGTATCTAACGTTGGTACCGAATGGAAGTGGAGGAATCATGGTTCTTTGTCCTGAATGCGAAACCAATCTGGATGTGGAAGAAGAAGAAGTTGACGAAGGTGAAATCGTTTCCTGTCCGGAATGCGGCACGGATTTCGAAGTGATCACCACTAGCCCGCTGGAACTTAAGGCGGTCGAAGAAGGCTACGTGGAAGAGGAAGCAGAAGTGGAGGCGGAAGACGGTGACGACGCGTAGGGCTTGCCGTCTTCTTCCGCCTGCTCGATATTTTCTGCTCCTTCTCCTGATCCTTGTCTCTGTTTTCTATCCGCACTTTCCGCCGCAAGCCAACGCCGCTCCCGCGAGCAAAAAACTTAAACCTTCCGACCCCTATGCCCTGATTTTCGGCACCGTCTGGGGACCGGACAATCGCGCCGCCTACGGCGTGAAGGTCATCATTCATAGTGCTTCCGGAAAGAAGCCAAAGTGGGAGCTCTTTTCCGACCATGCCGGAGAGTTCGCGCAGCGTGTCCCTGCCGGCAAAAATGATTACATTGTGACTGCCGATTTGAAAGGCGTGAAAACTCAGGACGGTCATCCCGTGCATCTGCAGGAAGATGTACCGGTTCACGTGGAGTATGATGAACGCGTGGATATCGGTCTGCATCTGGCTCAGTAGCGGCCATAAATTAACAACGAAGCTATGCATCGAACGATTCTAAAATCGCCCCGCCACCCCGTCTCCACAGTGCTTTGCTGCGTCCTTCTAGTCGTGATGAGCGGCACCGGGATGGTGGCTTTCGCCCAAAAAGATAGAGCCCAAGGCCGGTTGCTTTCCGGAAAGGTACTCGATCAGCACGATAATCCCGTGGTGAGTGCGGTCGTCTATTTAACCAACACTCGCACTCACGGCATCAAAACGTACATTGTTGGTCAGGACGGCACCTACCGTTTCCCAGGACTTTCCAACGTGGATTACGAAGTGTACGCTCAGTATGACCAGCGCAAAAGTGACACCCGCTCGGTCAGCCAGTTTGACGATCGTCCCCAGGTTTATATCGACCTCAAAATTGATACCCATTAGTAAAGTTTTGTCATTCCCGTGCAGTAAACAGTTCTGTTGCGCTAACGCTTATTTGGCACACTCCGTGCAACTCTTGTACGATTTCCGGGTTCAATGTTGATAGGAATGTTTCGAGTTGGAGGAAATCTTGAGAATATTGCGCCAGTTGAATAAATCCCATCGTCTCGGAATGGCTGCCGTCGCCATGTTCACCGGCTTGATCCTGATGGCCGTTTCATCCTTTGCCCAACAGGGTGCCATGAGTCCGTATCAGGACGAACAAGATGGCGTCAGCGCCGGTGGCAAGTGGATGGAGTTTCGTTCGGAAGACAAGATGACCGGTGCGAAAAAAGCCCGGTTCGAATTGCTTTCGAACAACTTTCTGCGGGAAGACCCCGATTACAAGCCTCGCGTCGAACTCATCTGCAGCAATGGCAAGTATCAGTATGCCGACTTCAATCCCGGCGGTCGCTTAGGACATCCGGATTACCCCGGCTTCTGGGGCCAGCCGAAGATGGAAGTCATGGTGCGCATCGATGGAAGCCACGATCACAAAGGCTGGAACTGGGTGCGCGGCCGCTTCCTCTCCATGGATAAAGGCACGGTGCGTGGCGCGCTCGGAGCTGAGGTCTTCAACGTAGAAGTCAGAACCAGAACCGGCTATGCAATCGCCGAGTTCTCACCCGCAGGCCTGAATTTGGATGAAGTACGCCACGCCTGCGACCTGACTCCACACAGGCCTTAAGTCGGTTTTCAAACGTTGCTAAGGTGGATCAGGCTAAGCTAAAGGTGGAGGGCTGAACTCTTGAGTTCAGCCCTGTTGTATTTTGCGGATGTAAGCCTGACTGCGAACCTATCCTAACTCCGAACGTACGCAGCCGCGATGCGCCGGATCAAATCTTCCAGCTGCCCTTGCCTTCCGCTCCGATTGTGAAGGCGTCCAGAACGCCGAGCGATAGCGCGTACTTGACGGCTTCATCCTGCGGCACATAGCCTAGGCCGATTACTCGAATTGTCGCCGGAAAGCCGCCAATTGCTCGCGCATCTCCGCAACTTCCCTCTTCAACTCCGCCACTTCGCTTTCAAGACGAGAAACTCGGTCCTCTCCATGAACCGAAGATGTTGCCAGCCGTGGATGAAACTCTTCCGCCGGAGGCGCATCTCCCGAAAAAAGCTGCATGTACCGCGACTCTTTGGTTCCCGGCTGCCGCGGCAGGACCGCAGCCAGCGGCGGCTGGCGCTGATTAAGCCGGTCGAGGGTTGAGGTCACATCCTCCAACGCTTCAAAGCGGTACATGCGCTCCGTGCGCCCCCGCAGCTCTCCCGGAGTTTGTGGACCGCGAAGCAGAAGCACGCACAGCACGGCGATCTCACGACGGTCGAAATTAAAAACTTCCTGAAGCCGGTGTTCGTATTTCGTTACCCGGCTGTCCGCGCCGCTGGCTGGCCCCGCCATGCGCTTCTCTTGCAGCGTGCCCAGCGCATGGCTTACGGAGTCTTCATCGACCGTCATCACTGGTTCGCGATTATTTTTCTGATTGCAGGCATTCACCAGCGCGTTGAGCGACAAAGGGTAATAATCGGGCGTCGTAATATCCTTTTCGATCAACGCCCCCAGCACTCGCACTTCGATGTCACTCAAGTGATCCAAATTGCCGTCCCTTGCAAAGTTTCTGCGTGAGGATTGTATCGCACCGCCCGGTGACCCTATTCTAATGGGACACTGGCCGCCATTTTGTTATGATGCTGCCAAGGGGCGGAGTATCTTGCGTCCGCGGCGGCCCGGATGGCGCGAAGGGTGAGGGAGTCTTTTGCCGAGTCAAAAGCAGTTGAAGTGGTCACAGCTTCGTGTTGGCATTACGGTGATTGTCGCCAGTCTTACACTGGTGTTCCTGCTTTTCCTGATGTCCGGATCCGGTGGTTTCTTCAATAAGCGAATCACTCTGGTCTCCTACTTCGACAACGCAAGCGGCTTGCGCCAGGGCGCGCCCGTGCGGCTGGCTGGCGTGGATGTTGGCAACGTTACAGTCATTCGCGTCGTTCCCGATAAAGATAAGCAGCTCACTCCCGTCGAAGTGATCATGAAGGTGAGCACCAAGTATAATTTCGATCTTCGCCGCGACTCCGTCACCGCTCTCGACACCGCCGGAGTTCTGGGAGAAACTTACCTCGACATCGATAGTTCGCAAGCCGTGGGGCCCGTGGTCCAGGACGGCGATGTTCTTCCCACGCACATCCATCCCGATTTCAACGAAGTGGTCAGCGCCAGCCAAAGCACTCTGCAAAATATGGACGCCTTGCTAAAGCGCGCCGACCGCATCCTCGCCTTCGCGGAAAGCGGCAAAGGTTCGATCGGAAAGTTGATCTACGATCCCACCCTCTACGACCGGCTTTCCCAGACTGTTGCCCAGTTCCAGTCTGTTGTGGATGACATTGCCAAGGGACGAGGCAGCCTCGGGAAGCTCATCAACAATAACGACGCCTACGAAAAATTTGTCGCCACGCTGGATAAGATCAACGCCGTCGCCGACGACCTGCAGGCTGGCAAAGGTACGGCCGGAAAGCTCCTGAAAGATCCATCCCTTTACGACAATGCCAATGACACCATCGCGAATCTGAAGCAAGTCAGCGTCGACATTAATGCAGGCCGCGGGACCCTGGGCAAACTAACGAAGGATCAGGAACTGGCGAACAAGATCGAGACCACGATTTCCAAACTGGAAGCGATCACAACTACGCTGGAAGCGGGCCAGGGTACTGCGGGAAGATTCCTGAAGGATGAAACTCTTTACAACAACGCCAACCAAGTGCTGGTTGAGTCCAGAAATCTGGTGGATGCCTTCCGCCAAAACCCCAAAAAGTATCTCACCATCAAGATGCACATTTTCTGAGAACTCATAGCGCCCGCGGCCATTCAGTTCTAAGAAACGACTCTCGCACCTGCAGTCGACTCGGCCTGCTCGTGCGCATGATAGCTGGAACGCACCATCGGCCCGGATTCCACATGGCGGAAGCCAAAACGTAACGCTTCGTCCCGCAGCCCGTGAAATTCCTCCGGAGTGTAGAAACGCGCAATCGGCAGATGGTCCCGCGAAGGCCGCAAATACTGCCCGACAGTAAGAATATCGACTCCGCAGCCGCCTAAATCGCGAAATACTTCAATCAATTCCGGCGTCGATTCTCCCAGTCCCACCATCACGCCACTCTTCGTCACCATCCCCGGGGAAAACTTCTTCGCATTCTCCAGCAGATCCAAACTACGCTGATAACGCGCTCCGGATCGCACCGCACGGTAGAGACGCGGCACCGTCTCCGTATTGTGGTTCAGAACGTCAGGCCGTGCGTCCAGCACGATCTTCAGTGGCTCTTCCAACCCTTGAAAGTCCGGAATCAGCACTTCAATGCGGCAGTCGGAAATCAACTCGCGGATCTCGCGAATCGTCTCCGCAAAAACTTTCGCCCCTCCCACATTGTCATCGTCGCGATTCACGCTGGTAATGACGGCGTGTTTCAATCCTAACGTTGCCACAGCCTCGGCCACTCGCCGCGGTTCATCCCAGTCAATCGCCTCCGGACGACCCTTCGGTACGGCGCAAAATCCGCACCGCCTGGTGCAGATATCGCCTAAAAGCATGAAAGTCGCCGTCTTGTGATTCCAGCATTCCCCAATATTCGGGCACTGCGCCGACTCACAAACCGTGTGCAACCCCAACCCACGCGCCAGTTTTTTCAGCTCGTGAAAGTTGTCCCCCACCGGAGCCTTGGCACGCAGCCACTCCGGCTTCGGCACCCGCGCCGGCGTCCCGAGCTCGATCTGAACCAGTTGGGAAGGCCCTGCCATCTGTTCGATTCTACCAGTTCGTAAACTTGTTCATCCCACTTCAACCAGACCGTAGGTACGTTGCCAGCGCATGCGCAATGCCACCAGAGCCCGGCTGATTTCTACCTGCGTAACTTCGGAGTTCGGTCCTTCCATCACGGCGGCAGCCTCTCGCTTTGCCAACTCCAACAGTTGCCGGTCGCGAATCAGGTTGGCTACTCGGAAGTTCGGCATCCCTGCCTGGCGCGTGCCAAAAAATTCTCCCGGCCCGCGAAGCTCTAAATCCAATTCCGCAATCTCGAAGCCGTCGTTGGTTCGCACCATGGCGTCGAGCCTGCGCTCGCCCTCTTCGGTGACTTTCCCGCCGGTCATCAATATGCAAAACGACTTCGCCGCTCCCCGCCCAATTCGCCCGCGCAACTGGTGAAGCTGCGCCAACCCGAACCGTTCCGCATGTTCAATCACCATCACGGTTGCGTTCGGCACATCCACGCCAACTTCAATCACCGTGGTCGCAACCAGAATCTGCAACTCGCCGTTCTGGAATCTCCGCATCACCTGATCTTTCAAATCGGCATCCAGACGCCCGTGCAGCAGCCCGACCTTCAGCTCGGCGAAGATTTTCCCGCTCAACTCCCGGTACATTTTCACCGCAGCCTTCAGCTCATTCTCCTCGCTCTCCGCAATAACCGGATACACCACATACACCTGATGCCCCGCCGCAACTTGCTTGCGCACGAACTCCCACACTTCCGGCGAGCGCTCGTCCGTAATCCTTCTAGTCACAATCGGCGTCCGCCCCGGAGGAAGTTCGTCGAGCACGCTGATATCGAGATCGCCATACAACGTGAGTGCAAGCGTGCGCGGGATGGGCGTAGCGGTCATGACAAGAACGTCGGGCTCGGCAGAGCTTGTGTGGGGACGGGCGCCCTCGCCCGTCCGGTCGAGCGAAGCTCGGCTGGCTTCGCTATCGTCACCCGATTTCTTCATCAACTTCAGCCTCTGCAAAACTCCAAACCGATGTTGCTCGTCCACAATCACCAATCCCGGCTTCGCAAACTCAACCTTTTCTTCCAGCAACGCATGCGTGCCAATTACAAGCTGCGCATTTCCCTGCGAGATATGGCGGCGGACTTCGCGCTTGCGGTCCGCTTCCAAAGATCCAGTCAGCATCACGATCCGGTAGCCCGCATTTTCCAGAATCCTTCGCGCGGAAAAATAATGCTGCTGCGCCAGGATCTCCGTCGGCGCCATCAACGCCACTTGATATCCATTCTCAATCGCGATAATCGCCGCCTGAAAGCTAACGATAGTCTTCCCCGAGCCCACGTCCCCCTGCAGCAAACGCCGCATCGGATACGGCTTCTGCATGTCATCGGCAATTTCTTTCAGCACTTTCTTCTGCGCGGCCGTGGGATGAAACGGAAGGATCTTCTTGATCGCCTGCCGCACCCGGTCATCCAGGCAAAAGGCAATTCCGCTTTCCGCCTTCAGTTGGCGGCGTTTCATTTCCAATCCCAGCTCGATAAAAAACAGCTCCTCGAAAATCAGGCGAATATGTGCCGGCGTCCGCGACGATTGCAAATCGGCAAGACTCTCGCCCGCTTCCGGCCAATGCACCTTCCACAACGCCTCCCGCGGAGAAACCAGCGCCAACCGCTCCCGAACAACCGCCGGAATCGTTTCGGCCAGCTCCGGCGTCAGATCCTCCAATGCCTTTCGGATAATCCGCCGAAACCACCGCGTGGTAACGCGCCCTTGCCCCGCCGATTCGTAAATCGGCACAATTCGGCCCACCTCTAACGATGTCGCCGCCTTGTCTTCAGCTCCCTCTGCATCGGCGTCGCCCAGCATCTCAACCTGCGGTTGAATAATCTGCAGCTCGCCGCTCTTCGGATCCTGCTCCACCTTCCCGTAGAGTGCGATCAGTTGGCCCGGCTTAAACTTGTCTTGCAAGTACGTGGCATTGAACCACAGGCAGCGCAGTTTGGCCCGTCCCTGGCCAACGGTCAGCTGAAAGATCGGCATGCGGCGCGTCCGAAACAGGCCAGAGTTTCGCACCTCGCCGATTACCGTTGCCATTTCCCCGGGACGCAATTCCCCAATCCCGCGCGGATTCAGCCGGTCTTCATAACGAAACGGAATGTAAAGCAGCAACTCGCCGACGGTCGTAATGCCCTTCGTGGCGAGAATCTCCGCCAGCTTCGGACCCACTCCTTTGACATACTGCACCGGCGTTGTTAATTCAAGCATCTGGGCTTTTCCAGCATACCCCACCCGTCTGGACGAAACTTTCCCTTTGCTCAATCACGATGGCGATGCCTGTCGTCTTCAGAAACGGATATCGCGATAGAACACGCAGTAGGTTTCCAGGTACCAGGACACTACGAAGAGAACGAACATTGCGCCTGCGCCCCAGAAAAACAATTTGACGGGAAGGGTGGCGGTGAGCCGAAGTTGTGAATTCTGAGGCTCGGGCTCAGTTGCGCGAAAGCTCAGCCCGCTAAGGAAGGAAATTGCAGCCGACAGCGCAAGCACAGCCAAAGAATCGTAAATCCTCTGATGTAAATCGCTGGCCGGAACCAGGAAGGCCGTATGGAATACCGAGTACAAAGAGAGAATGCAGAAAATGAAGCTCACCGGTTTGGCGATCTCCACCAGCATTTTGCGCCGCTCAATATTAAAGTTTACCGCCTTTTCCCGCAAATCACTCGACTTGAGCCCTTTTCCCACTCCGGAGCTCTGAAACTGGCGTCTAATTCAGTTGTGCTGAGTAATTTTCTTCAAGCTCTATTCGCCATCATTCTGGGCAATTTGACCTACTTTCTGCTCGCATCTCACCTGCTACTCCCCCGACACCGGCCTTTTCAAATGGATGCCGGCCTGATTGTGGATTTCTTCTTCTGCCTCATTTTTTACGTATTCATTCGGAAAGCCAACTCACAGAAATAAAACAACTTCTTGTGACTAGCCTGGTTACTTTCGGCACCTTCGCAACCGCCGTGTTCGGGTTAGGATTGTCCCTGATCTATGGATAAGATTGCGGTCCTGTACGATGCAGGGCAGGCGGTGCTGTCTACCTTCGATCTGGACGAAGTGTTGCAGCGCATCCTGGCCATCGCGCATGACTATTTTCATCTCAGGAATGTGGCGATTCTGCTGCTCGATCAGCGGTCCCAGGAGTTGTACGTCCGCTCTCAAATCGGCTGGGATGAAGGTCAGGACAAGATCCGCTGGTCTCTCGGCCAGGGCATAACCGGAACCGCCGCTAACAAAAAACGCCCGGTGTACTCCCCGGATGTCAGCACTGACCCTCACTACATCTGCTCCGCGAAATCGACTCGTTCCGAACTCGCCATCCCTTTGATGGTTCGCGACGAAATGGTCGGCGTACTCGACTGTCAAAGCGACCGCCTCAACCATTTCGATCCAGAGACCATCGATTTACTCACGCTGTTTTCCACGCAGGCGTCGATGGCTCTGCAGAACGCGCGGTTGTACTCGCTCGAGCAACAGCGGGCCCGCCAGCTGCAGGCCATCAATGCCATCGCGCAACAGACCACTGCGGTTTTGGATCTGGAAGATCTGCTCGGGAAAGTCTGCGGCCTTATTCAGGACGCCTTTCGCGTTTCTCACGTATCCCTTTTACTGCGCGAAGATCACGATTTGGTGCTGCGAGCCCACCACGGAAGTTTAACGCCGCGCATCCCCGTAGGCGGCCGATTCGCTGCCACCAGCGATCCCTGGGTCGTCGTTCTTGCGGATAGCCGGACCTCCATGGAAAGCGATCTGTCCAGCGTCCCCGAGAGTGCGAAGTTCTTTACCGAGTCCGCTTCGCGACTCTGCATTCCTCTGATTTCCTTCGGCCAGACTCTCGGAGTATTGGCTCTGGATAGCGACAAGACGGATGCTTTTCGCGACGGAGACCAGCAGTCCCTGGAATCTGTAGCGGATATCTGTGCAACCGCAATCCAAAACGCACACTACGTCGAGCGCGTAAAGCAACTCGCCTATCTCGACGGTCTCACCGGTATTTTCAATCGCCGATTTTTTGAACTGCGCATCATCGAAGAAATCGAACGCGCTCGCCGCTACGGAAGCGGTATGGCCGTCATCATGGCTGACATCGATCAGTTCAAACGCCTCAATGACGAGTTCGGGCATCTGCTCGGAGATGAAGTGCTCCGCCAGGTCTCTTCATTGTTTCATCAGCAACTTCGCAAGATGGACGTGGTTTGCCGTTACAGCGGCGAGGAATTCGCCATTTTGTTGGCACAAGTCAACGCCGAGGAAGCCTTGGGCGTTGCGGAAAAATTAAAGAAAGCCGTAGCCGGCTGGCAGTTTCCCGGAGTCCCGCGGACCATCACCATCAGCGCCGGAACCGCCGTCCTTCCTGAGCATGGTGCCACTCGGGATGACTTGGTCAGAGCGGCCGATACCGCTCTGTATTCTGCAAAACAGTCGGGTCGAAACCGAGTCTGCCTGGCGACGCTCGCCTCCGGCCAAACGGTCGGTGCTCGCAACTAAATATCCAGTAGATCCCCTTGCATCTGGCGGCGGAGTCGTTCCATCTGCTTTTGCACTTCACGCAAGGCCTTCTCGCCCACTTCGTTCTTGACCTTTTCACCCTGTTCTTTAATGACCTTGTGCTGCTCCCTGCCAGCCTTTTCGAACTCCGCTACGGATTTCATTGCTTCTTCTTTCGCTAACTCCATCTGCGGCTGAAGCTTCGCCAATTCGTCCCGCAACTCTCTGAGTTGATCTCGCGTCTCCGAGTCCAGTTCAGGTGCCTCCAATCCTTCTTCGATCACCGCTCCGGAATCTTTCTGCTCCGGCAAAGTCAGCGTAAGAGTCTGTTCTCTCTTATCGCGGATCACGCTCAGCCCCACCGATCCCGATCCGTGACCATGTAACGCATGCGTGAAATCGCTCGTGTCATGCACGGGTTGGTCTCCTACGCGAACGATCACATCCCCGGCGTGGACTCCAGCCTTCTCCGCGCGACTGCCCTTTTCCACCGATCGCACCAGAATTCCATTTCCATTTTTCGCACCAAAAAAATCGCGTAACTGCGGCGTAAGATTCTCCACCATCAGCCCGCTCCGCATGGAGGAATGCACGTACACTACCCCAATATTCGGAATATCGAAATCCGGCAGGTTCGGAATCGGCGGAATCTTCGGGATGTTCGGAATTTGGAAATTGAAACTCCTGTCCGTCGTCCATTCCTTGGTGTTATCCGCGAGTTGCACCTTAATCGTCATCGGCTGCCCATCGCGGCTAATTCCCAACGTGACCACCCGCCCCGCGGGCGTTTCCCGCACAATCCGATGCAGTTGCGATTTGCTCTCCACACTCGTGCCGTTAAACGTCAGAATAACGTCGTGCTCCTTGATTCCCGCCTTGCTCGCCGGAGCATCCTGATCCACCATCGTTACTTCCACGCCTTTTTCTTCTTTCAGCTTCAACGCGCCCAGCCGCTCGGGCGTAATATCCACCGCCTCCACTCCCAGATAGCCTCCGGAGTCCGAGTCCTCGCTGATAATCGTGACCGGCTGTGGGGCATCGCCCGTCCATCGCTGTGCCGCTTCCGATCCCGTAAACAACAGCGGCAGCATGGCAATCGTCGTCAAAATATATTTACGCATAGTCAGCCTCCCGAATGTTCCAGCCCAATTTCGTGAAACTTTCATCCCGCATGTCTCGTCTTCTAATTCGCACGCTTGAAGGTGATGTCACCCGTCGTGGTCCGGACTTTCAACAACGGGCCGCCGCCGTTCAGTTTTCCCTCTGCATTCAACGTTCTCGGCCCCCATTGATTGCCTTCGCTCGCCACATGAATGTCCGGAAAGTCAGACGTAATATGGTGCCCGTTCCCCAGATCCACGCTCGCCCGCACCGCAATCGCAACATCCGCGGCAATGTAAACCGTGATGTCGCCGGCTGAAGTTTCCAGCCGCGTATCGGCCGCCGCCGCTCCCGTCTTCACCAGCTTGACGACGATCCCTCCAGCACCCGTCTCGACCCGTGCCGAAGGAACTCCGTTAAGCTCAACCCCGCCTCCCGCCGTACGCGCCTCCACCGGCCCCTTCGCCGATGCCAGATGGATCGTCCCTCCGCCCGTCTGAATTTCCGCGGCCCCGCCAATGTCTCCCAGGTCGATGTTGCCCCCACCGGTGGAAACTTTTACTTTCCCTCCGCACTGATGCATCTCGATGGCGCCCCCGCCCGTTTCAACCTGCGCTCCCTGCGTGACGGAATTAATTTCCACACTGCCTCCGCCCGTCTCCGCCACCAGTTGCCCATTCGCACGATCTACTTCGATCGAACCTCCGCCCGTATGCAGGCTGATGTCTCCACTAACGGTGCCCGCGCTGATCGAACCTCCGCCGGTCTCCGCTCTCGCTCCGCCGCCGACGTCATCCAGCCGCATACTGCCGCCCCCGGTCTCCGCTTCCACGCGTCCGGACACACCCACGGTATCCACATTTCCCCCGCCGGTTTCAATCTTGACCAATTCCATTTCCCGCGGGACATTAATCACCAGCTCGCCCGATACGTTGCGCTCCGATCGCGTATTCACCGTCAGCCTCGCCGACCCCATATGGTAGCTGTGATTTCCCTGCCACTCTCCCACGACCCACGCCGTATCGCCTTTCACATACGACGTGATCTTGTACGCCTGAAATTGCCGCCGCGCCTCTTCCTCCGACGAATTCCGCGAACGCAAGCGCAGGTTGTAGTCGATCCCCGGCTGATGTCCGCCTCGCAGCACCACGGAACTCATATCCAGCTTGACCCGCAGATTCTTCACCCCCGACATCGATCCCGTGAATACCTGGCTCCAGCCCCCGCCCTCGCGGGAGATTTGTCCTTCCTGCCCCACCGCCAGTGGCGCAATTGCCATCAGTATTCCGATCAACCAGACGATTTGTGGCGAACGTCTCATAGCAACCACCCCGCTTCCTTGCGAACAATTCTCAAAATGCCTCGAACGGAATTCGCCTTTGCTGTACCGCCCGCCGCCAATAAAGACGTGGGCTTTAGATTCTCTGTTGAAGCGCCTGACCATCCCTAGTCGATCTCCGGCAACTGCGCCAGCATCGTACGCGCCTGCGACTTGATGTACGGACTCTGATCCTTCGCCGCCAGCGCCATCAACACCCCGCGCACGCTGCCATCGGCCTTCACCGGATCAATCAAATGCAGCGCCTCTGTCCGCACTCCCGGGCACGAATCATTCACCAGCGCCTCCAGAATCACGTCCCGCACCCGTACATCGTCCTTCACAAAACTTCCCAAGCCATCCAGCGCCTTCAGCCGTACGCCCGGATTCGAGTCGTACCTCAGCGCATACACCAACGCATCGCGCACTCCGGAAACCTGCGCCTTTTTCGTCAGCAAATCCACCGAATCCATGCGCACCCCGGAGTTGTAATTGTTCTGCGCCGCAAACAGCAGCAGTTCCTGAATCCGCTGGTCGTTCAGCGATCCCTCCGCCTGCTGCATTGAAACCGTGTCGTACTTGATGTTGATCTCCTTGCCGCCCGGTTCCTGCGTGATCGAACGGATCCCCGTAATCGAAGCCTCCGCGGGAGCCGCTCCCGCTCCGCCGTTCAAACTCGGCGCCTCACGCTCGAACACTTTATAAGTCGTGCCCACTCCACCCGCAAAGCCGGCAATCAAAATCACCGACGCCAACGCCGGCGAGAATCGCACCTGCCGCAGCCAGTTCGCCGGATCGAACGCCACCCGTCCCCAGAATCCGCCCTGCTCCGCCGTCTCCAGCGCCTCCTGCAGTCGCATGCGCGATGCCGCCAGCAAATTCGGCGTCGGCTCCTCCGCGCGATCCTGCGTCATCAGCGCATGAAATTCCTGCGCCGCCTTCAACTCCGCCGCACACTCCCCACACCGCGCCACATGCTGCACCAGTTCATGCCGCGCATCATCCGCCAGCTCGCCATAAACATGCAGCGTGATATTTTCCCTAACCCATTCACATTTCATAATTCATATACCCCAAATCTTTATCTCAATAACTCCCTATCGCAATATCCCGTGGGACGCGGATCCGGCTTCATAATAAAAACTTGTCATTCCGAATCCGGCTTCATAACAAAAACTTGTCATTCCGAATCCGGCTTCATAACAAAAACTTGTCATTCCGAATCCGGCTTCAGCCGGTGAGGAATCTGATTTCGCCGGCGCAACCCACAACTCACCCCTACCGCATATCCGCCAACTGCCCCCTCAACTTCTGCGTCGCCCGAAACAACGTGTTCTTCGCCGTCTCTTCCGTCGTATGCAAAATCTCTCCCACCGTCCGCAACTTCATCCCGTGATAATGCTTCAACTCAAACACCATCCGCTCCCGCGGAGTCAGCTTTTCCAGCGCTCCCGAAATCCGCGCCCCCAACTGCCTCCGCATCAAATCCCGCTCCGGATTCGCCCCCGCCCGCCCATCCGCCACCTGATCCAGCAGGTTCAACTCCCCGCCATCCCCATCGCTTACCACCGGAGCGTCTTCCTTGCGCACATTCCGCTTGCGCAAGTGGTCCAGACACAAATTGGTCACAATGCGGTAAATCCAGGTATAAAACGAACACTCGAACCGGAAACTTCCAATGTTCTTGTACGCCTTGAGGAAGGCGTCCTGATAAATGTCCTGCGCCTCGTGATCGCTGCCCATCAAGTGCAGCGCCAGCCGCAACACCGGCTGATCGTAGTGGCGCACCAGTTCCTCGAAGGCGCCGCGATCCCCGCGTTGCGCCTCACGAATGAGGATCGTGTCGTCGATGCGCCGTTCTTGCGCTGCCATGCGGCCCAACGTGGGGTCCAATGCCAATTTCCCGCTGTCTTCCTCTACTCGCCCGTGCTCCGCTTGAGCATGTACCCGCTTGCCAACCGTCAGCGCTACCACCCAAGTCTCGGCTGACATGTTTTGTCCCTGTCCTCACTCAGCCCGCCCGGCGTTCGATGCTGTACCAGGGCTTGCATTGGAATAGACGGGGACTCGGCGAAATCGTAAGCAGAAATTATAGGCGGGACTTGAGGTTTTCTGCTTGAAACTCAACAGCTTGGCTCAACAGAACACCCAACAATGAGGGAAAACAAAGGTGATCACCGCCGGCGGCTTCATCGTCGGCAACTTGGGCGATCGATTTTGGGTGGCGCAGCCCTTTTAGCGCTGCGATAAGCGTCTCCACCCATCTTATCCCGACAAGAAATCACAAATAGGTAAGCCACCAGTCATGCCGCCGCTGCTTGAGTCGCGCAAACCAAAGACATGCCGGATAGAGAAGCAGCAATACCGCAACCCAGACCGCGTACACCGTCCACAACGGGAAGCCGTAATCAGGCGGAAAAAGTTTGCTCGGACTTCCCATCGAGGGCGGCGCAATCAGCAGGAACGATTTTGCGCCGTACCGCGCGAAGTTCATCCCAATCGCAATCATGTGAGCAAGAAGCAAGTGCGCGCCGTAGTAGAAGAACGGCACGCGCCCAAAGACAATCAGCGGATTGGTGAAACGAAAGTGAAATTTCTCCAGCCACGCCATCGCAACCATTGCCGGACCCAGTGTCATCAGCAAAAAGTCGAGTGAAGGCGGATACTTTGTGACATCGAGAAATGAGAGCACCGTGAAAACCGGCGACGCTTGATGACCCCAACGGAGAGGATCGCCATAGACATTTACGGCGCGTAACACCATGAATGCCGCGGCCAGAGCCAGCCCCAGACGCAGCAGAAAATTGCTGCGGCGTCCGCCATCCCAATCAAACACCATCCCCAGGCAATACCCGCCAGCCATCACGCCAATCCAGGGCAGCACCGGATATGCGGGCCTGAACTTCACGCCATTGATGGCGATGACACCCCGCCGATACAGAATGTCCCAAATCCACGCCGCCCGCCCGAAGCGCTCGGACGAAACATTCTCGAGCAAATTGTGCAGCGCAATGATCGCGATACTGATCCCCACAAGCACGCGCATCGGAAGATAAATCAGCCCGGCCAACGCGATCATGGAAAACCCAACTGCCCACAGGATGATCAGGAGCACCGGATTCGCCGTGAAGCTTATCTGCGAAAACATGATCAGGCGAAGTAGCGTCACTTCAAGCGCAATCAGCCAAATACCACGGCTAATCAGCAGCCGCGACAGCTCGCCTTTCGAGTGATGCCCGCGGGTCATCCATAAATATGCGCTCAAGCCGGCCGTGAGTATGAAAACCGGCGCGCAAAAATGCGTGATCCAGCGGGTAAAAAAGATAGCAGGAGTCGTCCGCGCCAGGTCCGTAGGCAAGAACTGCTGGGCACTTCGCGCAACGTAATCGCGAATGTGGTCGATCGCCATCAACATCATGATGGCCCCACGCAGAGCATCCACGGACTGAATGCGAGCTGCCGGTACAGACTGGGCCGGAATCGCCGAAGCCGCCATGACTTTGCATTTTATTCCTTATGCCACCCAGAGGCTGCAGAACGTCATGCAGACGAGTTTTGCAAGGGCGCGGCCTTCAGCCGCGCCGTCAAATGAATGAAATCAAAACCGGCTTTAGCCGCTGCGGGGCGTTTTTTTCTGTCCGCCCCTAATGGCCGATGCACCTGCAAGCCTCTGTCCTCACGTCCGCTTCAACACTGTGACATCTAGCCTTGCCGTCCACAGCCCAACCACTCCATCATCGTCCCAGCACCAGCACAGTGAGCAAAAGGCCAGCTGCCCAAATCCATGCAGGCGAACCCAGCCGCACCAAGTACTTGATACCAAAGAATTAAGTATGTAACCCCTTTATAAATTAGTACTTGCAAATAAAAAATCGCCAAATCAATGATTCTAAGGATTTTGCAAAATGACGAAAAATATCGCGACGATCTCTTTCCCGCTATGCCAGCACTGGATGGAAAATGCCGCCCGCCACTGCAAATCTCCTGCGATGCGCAGGAAGCGCTACTGCTATTTCCATCAGCGTGCGCAAGCGCGGAGCGCGAAGATAATTGCCGAGCGTGCGCGGCAGCGCTGGTTTGAATCCGCGCCGCTACAGGATGCTGCAGCTGTCCAGCGTGCCCTGACACTGGTCCTGTCACGCGTGCTGTCGGACGAAATCGATAACCAGCAGGCTGGCCAGATCCTCCATAAGCTGGAGACGGCCATCCTGAATCGGAGGCGCTCGGATTCCGCTCAAGGGAAGGCAGATGCTGAATTTGACCCTAACGCCGTAGCGGAGGATTGTGAAGACTATAAAAGTGCCAAATGAACAACGAATGACCGCAGCTTGCAGGTTAACGCCGGGCAGAGCTAAATTAGGTGCGAGACGTTGGAGTCGCACATGAAAAAGCACGTCCCGGCGGAATCCGCCTCTGAATCCATCTCTGGCTCTTCATTCATCGACCAGAAGATCAAGGAACTTGGGGAATCGAGCGAACCCTGGCGAGGAAAGGCGCTCGCCAAAGTCCGAGAAATCATACACGCGGCCGACCCTGAGATCGTCGAAGAGCGGAAGTGGGTCAAGCCGACATCGTCGGGGACTCCCGTCTTTTCCCACGCCGGCATCGTCTGTACGGGAGAGACGCACAAGAACGTCGTCAAAATGACATTCGCCAAGGGAGCCGCGTTGAAGGACCCTTACGGTCTATTCAACTCCAGCCTCGAAGGAAATGTAAGGCGCGCCATCGACATCCACGAAGGCGACAAAATCGATGAGGCCGCCTTAAAGACTCTCATCCGCGCCGCAGTCGCGCTCAATCTCGAGGGCAAAAGCAAACCGAAGCCCAAGTCGAAGCCCCAGCCCCAGCGACCGAGCGCCACGCGGCAAACGAGGTGAAGGCAAATGAGTTGAATACCTGGGGATCGGAATCGCTCGCCCTTATTCAACCGCGTTCCGCGAAATCACTTCTTTGTACCACTCCGCGCTCAGCTTGGGAGTCCGCGTTTGCGTCTTGAAATCAACGTAGTGAATGCCGAATCGCTTGCTGTAGCCATCGGCCCACTCGTAGTTGTCCATCAGGCTCCATAGGAAATATCCCTTGATCGGATAATTTTCGGAAGCCGCGCGATGCAGATTCATCAGATGATTCCGCAGATACATCACGCGGTCGGTGTCCTCGACTCGTCCATCCGAGGTCACCACATCGTCGGCTGAGCAGCCATTCTCCGTAATGTAAATCGCTTTCGGCTTCCAGATGTCCGTGACATTGCGAACCGTCCAATAAATCACCTCCGGCCCAATGTAGAGCCAGTCCGAAGCCATGCGGGGAAACGATGCTTGCCGCTTCTCCACCACATATCCTTCAGGAGACGAATCGGCCCGCACATACTCCGGCGTATAAACATTCAGCCCGACAAAGTCCAGCGGACTGCCGATGATCTTCATGTCCCCGGCTTCCACCTTCGGTGCGTTCGCACCCTCGCGCTGCAGGTAGCCGTTGGTGTACTTGCCTTCCAAAACCGCAGTTAGAAAAGGAGCGTTGCCCTCGCGAGTCGCGCGCCGCGCAGCCTCGATCTGCTCTTGATCTTCAATCACTGGCACGTAAACATTGGCATTCTCCGCAAGTCCGATCTGCGTCCCACTTTTGGCATTGGCTCGAATCGCCTGCACCGCCATGCCATGCGCCAGCACCGCATGATGCCGAATCTGATTCACCTGCGCATCCGGCAACTTGAGTCCGGGAGCAAATTTTCCCGTCTTGTAACTCAAGTCGCTGAAACAGACAAATTCATTGGTAGTGAAAAAGTGCCCCACTCGATCGGAGAGATGCTTGGAGATGTAAGCCGCATAATCGCCAAACGCTTTTGGCGTATCGCGCGATTGCCAGCCATTCGGTAAAGCCTGCGGCAGATCCCAGTGAAACAGCGTGATGTACGGAGAGATATTATTCTTCAGCAGCTCGTCGATTACGCGCTGGTAATAGTCCAGGCCTTTCTGGTTCGGCTGGCCGGTCCCATCGGGAAAAATTCGCGGCCACGCAATCGAGAAGCGATAACCGCGGACGCCCAAATTCTTCAGCAGCTGCACGTCTTCCTTGTAACGATGGTAGGAATCGTCGGCCACATCGCCGGTCTCGCCCTGAAAAGTCTTGCCCGGCGTGTGCGAGAACGTATCCCAAACGGATGGCTTGCGGCCGTCCTCATTCACCGCGCCTTCAATCTGGTAAGCCGCGGTGGAACAGCCCCAAACGAAGTTTGCGGGAAACTTCAGCAGGCTTGCAGTGGGCGTCTGCGCAAGCGCAATCCGCGGGAACGATGCGGTAGCAAAAGCAGCGGCTGCGGTTCCAGCCAAAGTCTGGCCAAATTGGCGGCGAGTTATGTTTTTCATGATCCCCCGAAGAGTATCACTTGCCTCGGAAATAAACGACATGCGACAAAAAAAGAAAGCCCGGGCAAACTGCCCGGGCCAAATTCTGCGTTACTAATTTCTACTCCGCCACCGCTTCCTTCTCAATGACCACCTTCAAGTGCGCGGTGACTTCCCTGTGCAGTTTCACTGGAACGGTGAAATCGCCCAAGGTCTTCAGCGGCTCGTGAAGCTGGATCTGCCTGCGGTCCAGATTGATACCTTTCTTCGCAATCGCATCGGCAATGTCGCCCGAAGTGACCGAGCCGAACAACTGATCGTGTTCGCCCGAGCGCCGCTGGAACGTGGCCGACAGCCCGTCAAACTGCTTCGCCAGTTCTTCCGCCTGCGTCTTCTCTTTCGCCGAACGACGCACCGACGCGGCCTTCATCTGCGCGATGACGGCTTTGTTGCCCTCGTTCGCTTGAATCGCCAGCTTGCGCGGCAAAAGATAGTTGCGCCCATAACCTTCGGCAACCTTTACCACGTCGCCGCGCGCGCCTAGTTTGTTCACATCTTCTTTCAGTATGACTTCCATGAGAGCTCCTGGCTGTTAGCTTCCTAGCCGATCAAGACTTCCAGTTCGTTAGCTCCAGCTCGTTAGCGATAGACCAGAAGGTAAGAGCTGGAAGCTGTGTTTACGCTGCGCGTCCTGCAAATGGCAGCAATGCGATATTGCGCGCCTGTTTGATCGCGGCCGCCAGCCGGTGTTGATGCGGCGAGCAGACTCCGGTCAAACGCCGGGGCACGATCTTGCCGCTCTCGGCGACGAACTGCCCGAGCAGGCGGTAATCTTTATAGTTGATGTCGGCAATTTTTTCGGTACAGAACTTGCAAACCTTCTTGCGCCGGAAAAACTTCCTTCCACCTTCGCGCGGAGGACCGCCGGGTCCGGAACGCCCACCACCACCGCCGCCCCCCGATCCATATCGAGGACGATCTCCTCCCGAACGCGGCCCGTCTCCTGCCGGCCGCGATGGCCGGTCCATGGGTGCCGATGGTGCTTTTGTCTCGTCAGCCATAACACTCCTTCATGATCTTAGAAAATGATCTTCACAAATGATCGTCACAAAACGATCTTCACAAAACTGTTTCTCTTACACCGCAGCCGGAGCATCCGCCACCGGCGCTTCGCTCGGTACTACGGGCGCTTCTTCGGCGCTAACCACAGGTTGTGCGCTTACCTTCTTACGCGATTCGCGAAGCTGCTTGATCTTGTCCAGCCGCTTCTGCTCCTCGTCGATGCGAACGGTGATGAACTTGATCACCTGCTCCGTTACGCGCAAGCGGCGCTCCAGTTCATGAACCACCGTTCCTGCCCCTTCGATAGTCATGAGGATGTAAATACCCTCGCGGAACTTGCGCACCATGTAGGCCAGCCTGCGCTTGCCCATGCGATCTATAGCCTTAATCGACCCCGAAGCGGCGGTAATCGTGGTTTCGAGCGTCGAAAGCAATTTCTCTAAATCTTCATCCGCCATATCCGGCCGGACAATAAACATCAACTCATACGTACGATTCATTTTTCCATCTCCAAATCTCGGCCACGAATTGATCGCGAATCGATCGGAATCTTGTTCAATCTTTTCATCCGACTATCTGGATTCCTGAAACTCGCGCAAATCCGTGGCTAATCTTTCTTTCGTTCTCTTAATTTCTCTAGAAACATTTCTCTTGAAGCTCTTTATTCTTGCTCTTTGCGGTTAAAGCGGTTCATCGCCGCCGCCGCACCTTCCTGCAAAATGCACTTCACCGCTTCTTGCGCCAGATCGAGCACGCTATCCATCACGGCAAGATCCGCTTTCCGCATTGGCGCCAGCAAATAGCGCTGGCCATCTTCAAACTTGTGGTCGGGAGCCACGCCAATCCGGATCCGCAAAAAATCCTGCGTATCCAAGGCACCAATAATCGACTCGATGCCGTTATGCCCCGCCGAACTTCGCCGGGTATGAATCCGCAGCGTGCCCAGCGGAAAATCCAACTCGTCCTGAATTACGATCAGGTCCGATTCCGGCTTCGCCTCGTACTCAGCCACCAGTTCACGCACCGACAAGCCGCTCAGGTTCATGAACGTCTCCGGCTTGGCCAGCAGCACCGTTTCGCCGCCAATCACCGTTCGGGCCGTAAGCGCCCGGCACTGCCGGCTTCGAACCTCAACGCCCAGATTGCCGGCGATACGATCCACCGCCAGAAATCCAATGTTATGCGGCGAGAACTGATACTCGATGCCTGGATTGCCAAGACCAACGATCAGTTTCACGCCGTCATCCCAAACCACCCAGCACCAAAGCCTCTGGCAACGGCTAGCTCGGCTGTCCCGCGAAAAATTACGAGCCGTGCTGGAGCGATGATTATTTCTTCTCCTTCTTCTCGCCCTTCTTTTCGACCTTTTCCGCAGCCTCGCCTTCTTCGGTCTCCGTCTTGCCCTTCTTGATGACTTCCGGCTCGCTTGGCGTCGCGCCCGCTTCCGCAGCCACCGCCTCCGGCGTAGCCACCACTTCTTCCTTGACGCTGGTCACGTGTGCCACCGGCAGGTTCGCGTCGGTAATGAATTTCAATTTCTCGTTATGCGGAAGATCCGCCACGCGCAGCACTTTGCCGAACGTTAGTTCACTCACGTCCACATCGATGTGGCTCGGAATATCTCCCGGCAAGCATTCGATTTCCACTTCACGCAGCATCTGCTCGAGAATTCCGCCTTCGGTCTTCACCCCTGCCGGCACTCCCTGCAGTTCGATCGGAACGCTTACTCGCAAAGCCTTGTCCATGGCAATGCGCTGCAAATCGATGTGCAGCAAATGACCCTTGATGGGCTCATACTGCCAGTCGACGATCATCGCCTTGGTCCGACTGCCGTTTCCATCGTTCATCGCCAAATCAAAAATCGTATTGTGCCCGGTATCGGAGTGCAAAATCCGCAGAACATGCCGCGGGTCAACGCTCACAGGCTGCGCATCTTTACCGGCTCCATAAACCACGGCTGGAATCCTACCCTCGCGCCGAACTCGCCGCGCCTGATTCTTCGTCCCGGCTTCTCGCAGACTCGCTTCCAAAACATTTTGTTCCAATGTGCTCGCCATAATTTCTTTTCCTGTCTATGTCTGAATAAATAACCTGGTCTAAATAACCTGATCTAGATAAATAACTTGCTGACTGAAGTTTCTTCGTGAATGGACTGAATCGCGCGTCCAATCAATCCCGCAATCGAAAGCACACGAATCTTCGGTTCCATCTGCGCCTCAGCGGTGAGTGGGATGGTGTTCGTCACCACCACCTCGCGAATCACCGAATTTCTGATATTGCTCACTGCCGCCCCGGAAAGCACCGGATGCGACGAGCACGCATAGACCTCCGTCGCCCCATTCTCCATCAACGCCGTTGCCGTCTTCACCAGCGTCCCAGCCGTATCGATCAAATCATCGATAATCAGACAGGTTCGCCCATCGACGTCGCCGATCACGTGCATCACCTCGGCCACGTTCATCTCCACTCGGCGCTTATCGACGATCGCCAGGGCCGCATCCACTTTCTTGGCAAAAAACCGGGCCCGCTCCACGCCGCCCGCGTCGGGCGATACCACTGTCAGGTTCGGCAAGCTCAACTTCTTGAAATGATCCACCAACACCGGCGAAGCGAACAGATGGTCTACCGGGATGTTGAAAAATCCCTGCAACTGCGGCGTATGCAAATCTACAATCACCGCCCGATGCGCCCCAACGGTAGTCAACAAATCGGCCACCAGCTTGGCTGAGATCGGCACCCGCGGCTTATCTTTCCGGTCCTGCCGCGCATATCCGAAATACGGAATCACCGCCGTGATGCGCCGCGCCGACGCGCGCTTGAACGCATCAATCATCAACAGCAATTCCATCAAGTGCTCGTCCACCGGCCGGCACGTGGGCTGCATTACGAATACATCGCAGCCACGAACATTTTCCTGGATCTGCACATACGCTTCGCCATCGGCGAAGCGCGTCAACAGCGCCTGTCCGCGCTGCATGCCAAGAAAGTGGCAAACTTCATCCGCCAGCGCGGCATTGGCCGTGCCGCTAAAAATCTTGAACTTCTCATCCACCCGCGTGCGCGGCCTGCGTTCCGGCTTTTCCTCGGAGGCGGGTGGGGGCGTGGGCGGAGCCTGCTTCTCAGCTTTTCCCGTTTTTTCCGGCGGCGTCACCAAAGTAGCCATAATTAGCTCTTAGCCTTTAGCTCTTAGCCAAACCTTGCGCTCTCTGAGTTTCAAGCTAAGAGCTAAAGGCTAAGAGCTAAAAGCTGAGTCCTGGCTGGGCCGCTAGGATTCGAACCTAGACAAAGTGCTCCAAAGGCACTTGACCTACCATTAGTCGACGGCCCAGTAAGCCATTGTTGATTTTAGTTGAAGATGGCCGATTGAGTCTGGCGCAACCCACCTCTTCATTGTCAATCAACCATCAAAAATCAACAATCAAAAATTATCGGACCGCCGCTACGTCCAAATTCTCTTCCAATATTCCCGCCGCGTCAGCGTCGCAGTCGAATACGCCGACCAGCCCTGGTGGCGCAGCTTCCTGACCGCCGCTGCAGCCGCCACCTCCGACGCAAACAGCCCATACAGCGTTGAACCGGAACCTGACAGCGACGCATACTTCGCGCCCGCTCGCTCCAGCGCAACCTTACCTTCACTCAGTTCGGGATATTCAGGAAAGACGACTTCTTCAAAGTCGTTCTTGATCCCGGCCCGGACAAGCGCGAGAAGTGGATTCTCGGCCCGGCCCCTTCTAAAAGGAGCACCGGAGGTACTCTCGCTCAGCCACGCCGACATCTCACGGCCAAGCTCCCTCATTCTATCGGACGCTTTCAGCCTCGTCAATTTATGCTCGCCTGTTTGAGCAGGAGGAGGGGTTGTGTGGTGACGGGCGCTCCCGCCCGTCAAATCCTGCGTGGCGCCTGTACGCCGATCCCACTCCGCAAACGCCTTCGGCGTCGACACCCCCACTTCCGGCGTCACCACTACGCACGCCGTGGCCGGAAAATCTTCCAACGGATACACTCGTTCCCCATGCCCCAGCCCCAAGATCGTCCCGCCAATCAGAAACAACGGGACGTCCGATCCCACTTCCTCAGCGATCCTCAATCTCTCCGCGGCTGGCAGAGTTTTTTTCACGGCCCGTTCCAGCGCCAGCATTGCGGTCACGGCATTTGCCGAAGCTCCACCCATTCCACCCTGCACCGGCAACCGTTTCTCGATATCGATGACGACGCGCCCTTTTGCATGCAGCGCCATCATGGCCTTTTCGACGATCCGCCAGCAGGTGTTCGATTCGTCCTTCGGTACGCGTGCATCGACGCAGCGAATCTCAATTCCACTGCCGCGTGCCACGCTCACCCGGATCAAGTCATGCAACCCTATCGTTTGATACACGGTCAGCAATTCATGAAACCCATCCGCGCGCACCGCCCCAATGCGCAAGCCGAGATTAATTTTCGCGAAGGATCGACCTGTCACCGTCATGGCAGCAAGATTGTAAGCCATCTTGTATGCGCATTCGAACGGCAAGTGGTTTCACTATGTCGTGCCTGACAGTCCCAACTCTTTAGTAATCTCGACGACCGCAGCAAATTAGAGCACCCTGAATTTGTGATTCCAATCACATGAGCCGTCTCGACGGTCCCTCCCGTTGGAATCGAAAGACCGCAACACGGGTGCTGCCCCGTTTAATCGGGACCCTGTGCAGCATACCCGGAATTTGGCCGAAGCCGTTGCGTGGGGATAAGGCGATTCATCCAAACTTTAAGCCCGCGTTGCCCGCGACTTCGCAAGCGCGAGCAACGGGCGGTGGGCTGTCAGGGGTTTTAAATGCGGAATTCGATTGCTCGATGGCTCTCTCTTGTGTTCATTGTTGGACTTGCAACGTTCGTCTCCGCTCAAAGCGGAGACTATAAAGTAATCTCTGTCAACGATGGCGGCACCATCTCAGGCACCGTAAAATGGGCCGGTCCCGCGCCGCACGAACTTGAATTCACCGTCACCAAAGATCCCCAGATCTGCGATCCGGACGGCAAAAAGAACGTCAGCCTCGAGCGCCTGATTGTCGGCCCGGAAGGCGGCGTTGCCAACACCATCGTGTATCTCAAGAACATCTCCGCCGGGAAGGCGATGGATCTTCCCGAACAGCGTCGCCACCTGGACCAGCGCCACTGCCGCTACATTCCGCACATTCTTCTGGTCCCTCAAAACGCGGATTTGCAAATGCAGAGCTCCGACGCCACGTTGCACACGATCCATATGGATGGCGCGGCCAGCTTCAATCTGCCCTTCCCATTCACCAATCAGATCAACTCGCGCGCCATGACCACTCCTGGCTTGGTTAACCTGCGTTGCAACGGCGGCCATGTCTGGATGAATGCGGAAATGATGGTGGTGCCGCATCCGTACTACGCCGTTACGGACGAGAGTGGACGCTTTCAACTCACTAATGTCCCGCCCGGCACGTATCAAGTGGTTGCATGGCATGAAGGTTGGGGACTGGCAGGTAAGGAACAGGCTTATGACGTTCTCACCGAACGCTCGATTCAGCGCCCAATCTTTACCGAGCCAAAAACCTGGGAGCACTCCGTGACAGTGCGAGCCAATGAGCCCAGCAGCGTGAACTTCGTAATCGGAAATAAATAATAGATTGGTGAGAGACCAGGAGAGTGTGGAGCGGGCGCTCCCGCCCGCTTTCTGACCGGCTTGGCTAACCCGCTTGCTGATAAGAGGCTACGGACGCCGCTTATACAGCACGGCAAACTCAAACCCTGCGTTCGCCGGAAACAGTTCCGCCACTTTCCGCAATCGATCCGCCAGCGCCGAAGGCGCGAGCAATGGATAGTCCCGCTCCCGCAGATCGTGGTAATCCACGTCTAAATACAACGACAACAAATAAATCGAAATCGTGTCGGCAAACGTCGCCTCGAAATATTCGTTCTTAAATCGTTCCGTATCCAGGCCACCGGCCACAGCCAGTTTCCGCGCTTCAAATGCGTCCAGCGAAGTCTCGCCGCGCGTTCCCGCGTCCACCTGCTTCCACGCCAACTCGCTAAATTCCTCGGAGACGCCCGCCGCTTCCACCAGCGCGTGACCGACGTTGATGTAGAACTCAAACGCCACGGAAAATTTATCGTCCATCAAACGCGTGGAGATAAAAACGCATTGCGAGTCGCCCAGATTCAAGTTGCGATGGCACACCGCATTGTCGCTGAGCGCCACATCGTAGCGGTCCGCAATGAGAATGTCTTCTCCCTGGGTTACCGTCAGCGGCACAAAATAGTAAGCCTTCTTCTTGAGCGCGGAGGCAATTTTGGTTGGAACCGCCGCAATCATCCGCTCCAGATCGAGCGAACTGATGGAAGTCTCGCCTGCGGAGGCATAGCACACCCCGTTGCCCGCCTGCGAAACCGGCGTCATCCGCACCACATCGGCGGGGCTCCGCGTAATCGCTGGCGCTGCCTGTGACATAACTTTATCTTTTATACACTAAGGTGGGCGCACCCCTTATGCTCCGACGCCATAGGCTTGTCCTTCCCAACCCATCCAGTCCAGCATCCACTTCCACGTCACCTCATGGTCCCGATGCACCGGCGGCGCCGGCAGAGCCTGATTTGGAAAGACCACGGTCTTCCCTCGATACGCATCCGCAAGCTGCTTGAACACCCGACCTTGCTCTTTGACCTTGCCGTCGTTCGTCAGCAATCCCAGGCTGTACTCGAGGGAGTTGAACTCGAACTTCCGGTCCACATCGTGGCTGTCCCAATAAGTAAACCAGCTCACGCCGGAATCAATCGCAGCCAGCACGGCTGTTTCCAGCCACTCGGCCTGCTGTTTTTCATTCAATAACTCGATGCAGGTGTTGAACTCTTCCGCCCATACCGGTTTTCGAGCGTCGACGGCATACGACCGGATCAGCGCGGCATTGGCGGCCAGCAATTTCGTACTCGGAGGATCCATCGGGCCGCCAAACTTCAGCGCCCCCGACCAGTACGGATAGCAATGCATGGTCGGCATGGGCCGCGCCGCCAGCGCCTGCGGGGAAAACGTGGTCACTTCGAACCAGGGCATTTCATCCACGCCATTCACATGAACGTGATCGGGAGAAACTCTCTCCATGAGCGCGAACATTTTCGCCATCCATGCGTCGCCCACGGCCGGCTCCGCGCTCCAGCAGGTGTTGATCTCATTTCCAAAGTCGAAGCCGATGATGTTGTTCTTTGCCTTCATCACGCGCGCCAGTTCTCGAATGAATAACTCCTGCGCGCTCCAGATTGCAGCGTCCGCATAGAAACCAGATCCGGCCTTGTTGAACGGCGGTAAGAAAAACCATCCACTCAGCTGTCCGGTGAACGCCGTCACAACCGCATCCAGATGGCGTTCGCCCATCAGCGTTAGCAGTTGATCGAACCGCTCCAGATGCAACGGGCTTACCCATTTCGGGTTGGGTTGAAAGTAGGGCCAGATCAGCAGAATGCGAAGATGATCTGCTCCCAGCGCCGCGATAGCATCCAAATCTCGCTTGATGGGATCCGCATCCCATTCATTCCAGCAGAACCACCAGTTTTTCGACGGCGTATAGTTCACCCCGAACCTGTGCCGGTCCAGCGCCAGACTATGATTGTGCAGAATAGCCTGCGAATCGGCCGATGCAACCGCGTTGAGCCCTTGATGCGCTGAGACCACAGCCCCCCGAGAACGGAGCGACCCTGCGACCACAGCCGCCATCGTCGTTGAAATGAAATTGCGTCTATTCATAACGAACGACTATACCGCGCATCGGCTGCGATCACCGCTGGACCCGTCAACTTTGCCGTCCTAAATCCCGGCTGCGCTTCACGCACGCCGTCGGAAGTTCTATATCTGATTACCTTCGTGCCTCACTCTTCGGGGCCATTCCAATCCGCGTGCCTATGCCGCAAACTGGTTCCAGACTTCACCGATTCAAATACCAAACTCCTCGAACTCTAATGAATCTAGCTCAGCAGAAAACAACAAGGCGCAAGCAGGACCGTGTTTCCGGTGTACTACCCGTGCGAGTGCGTGGGAAAGACGCATCCGGTGCACCCTTTGAAGTATTGGCACATACCCTCGACCTAACGCCGAGCGGAGCGCGACTCGGGGGGATTCGCCACAAATTGAATATTCAAGATACCGTGGTCGTGCTCTTTCGGAAGCGGCGAATCGAATTCACTGTGATGTGGACACGCTTAGTGGGAGAGCACGAACATCAGGTGGGCCTGCAAATGGTTGCCGCGGAGAGTGACCCATGGGGGCTAAGCATCCAACACTCCAGCAGTCGCTCCTCCCGAGCTTCCGCCGCATGAAACAGGAATTGAATATATGAAAGCGAAAGAAGGAAAAGGAAAGACCGCGGCTTATCTGGCGGGCAAACTCTGGTACGAAGAACAAGCGCAGGACGTGGCGGAGTATGCCATGATGCTGGCGGTGATTCTGGTCATTGTGATGGGAACAATGCAGCTGATCGGAGCCAGCTCCAACACCGTCTTCTCGACCATTGGCAGCGCGCTTCAGTGATGTCGCGGAGTTGCTTACGGCTTCAGCGAGTTGCCCATCATCAGGGCAAATAGCAGTGGGAGATAGATTACCGTCGCCTGCAATACATGGCGGGCGAACATCTTCGAGCGTGGATTGTTAAGAGGAAGCTTTAGAAACGCCAGCCGCGCTCCAAAATAAAACAGCGCGATTCCCAGCACTAACGCCCCGACCAGATAAATCTTGCCGGCCATTCCGAAGATGCTGGGCAGAATGCTGAGCGGAATCAGAATCAGCGAGTAAGCGAGGATGCGCCGTGCGGTTGATCGCCCATCCTCTTCGACCACCGGCAGCATACGAATTCCACCTGCCGCATAATCTTCGCGATAGAGCCACGCAATCGAGAAGAAGTGGGGAAACTGCCACACGAAAAGAATCCCGAACAAAATCAGCGTGCTCCACTCGAGCTTGCCGCGAGCAGCCGTCCAACCCAGCACTCCGGGCATCGCCCCGGGGAAAGCTCCGACAAACGTGCAGATTGGAGAAATACGTTTCAGCGGCGTGTAAGCAGCCAGATAAACCACAGAAGTCAGAAGAGTAAGCAGTCCGGTAAGCGGATTGGTGAATACCGCAAGGTAGATAGAGCCGCCCAAAGTCGCGAGTAATCCAGCCGTCGTTGCGTGAAGCAGGCTCATGCGCCCCGTGGGTAACGGACGCTGCGCCGTTCGGCGCATATGCCGGTCCACCTTGTACTCCATCACTTCATTCAGCGCTGCCGTTCCACTTGACACCAACCCAATTCCCAGCAAGGCATGAAACAGTCCCCACGAAAGCGAAGAGACTCCGGCTTTCTGTGCGCCAAAATAGTATCCGCACCATGCCGTCATCACGATCAACGTGGTAACGCGTGCCTTCATCAGTTCGGAATAGTCGCGCAGGAGGGAAGTCGTCCGCCTGCGAAAAACGTCGAAGGGTTGTGCCATCGTGCTCACAGGTGTTCGGGATGGTGGCTAATAAAACTATACTTCAAGCCTTGCATAGGTAATCTGAATGCCAGTCCAAAGTCAAGCTAAAATTCCGAACCGCAATTCCCGAGTCGGAACTAAATCCGCTATTTACTCGCCGCCGCTGCCGTTGGAGCGCCTGTGAAAGTTTCCGGCGGATCGAAGAAACATTGGTGCCAAAGCGCCGCGTCGGAGATACTCCCAGACTTCCATTGTTGAAGGGTCGGAAACGTCGCCGCGATCATGCCGCCATCGACCGAATCGAAGATGAGCACAATCCCTTCCTGTTTTTTCTGCGCCAGCTCCGCGTAATCTTTATCCAATACCGACTTGGCAAACTCCAGCCTGAGCTTTGGATCCAGGTCCTTCGCGTTCTCGTCGGTCTGCTCCACCGAAACGATCTTCACATTCTTCCCCCGCAGCGGCTCCCAGTCTCCTGGGAACGGCGCAACTTCCTCGCGGGAAACATGAAAAAGCGTTGTCGCCGTGGGCGCAGCGCCTGCACTTGGAGGTGCATCGCCGTCCGGAACATTATCCGGCATTTCTAAATTATTTCGCCAAATCCATCCCCGGGACAAACCCGAGATCTTCACATGAACCCAATCCCGGTTGAAATCCAGCATTTCGAACTCGTCGTGAATACTGGCCAGGAACAACGTTTTCGCATTCAAACTGGCCGATGAAACCACTGGGGTTCCAGAATTCTTCACCGCAACCAGATT
>Ga0182015_10000644_pt1 | contig 49727 bp, 41 predicted proteins | sample 712P3MmetaG_FD_120478 | JGI IMG/M metagenome (GOLD analysis project Ga0182015, IMG submission 120478) | Permafrost microbial communities from Stordalen Mire, Sweden - 712P3M metaG | ecosystem: Environmental > Terrestrial > Soil > Wetlands > Permafrost | place: Sweden: Stordalen | collected...
CGAGCTCATCGGTGCGCCCATTCCGGCGAGGCTCGGACCGAAGTAGACAGAACAATCAGCACCGCTCTACGACGGACCCCTGCTCAACAGCCGCTTTTCTCGTCCCTACAGACTTAAGTTCGGTCTAAAACCGAAGGCCTGACCCAGGCGCAGCTCGTCTCGAAGCACGCACCGTCCGAGCTGACACTCGCAGGCCTGCTCTACCACCTGGCGTTGGTGGAGGAGAACTGGATGGAGGTGCGGTTCAGTGGACTGGCGTACCGGGAGCCGTGGGGGAGCGTCGATTGGGACGCAGATCCCAAATGGGAGTTCCGCACGGCCGAGAGTATGGCGCCGGAAGAGTTGAGAGCCCGCTACCGCGAGGCGTGCGAGCGGAGCCGGCAAATCGTCACCGGTGCTGGCGATGCGGATCAGTTGTCAGCCAAGCCGCTGGGGGACGGCCGGCATTTCTCACTCCGTTGGGTTTTGCTGCATCTCATCGAGGAAACCGCTCGTCACGCCGGCCACGCCGACCTGATCCGCGAGGCGATCGACGGCTCGGTCGGCGAGTAGCCGCTGCCCTGTCCGCGAAGGCGAGCGGACCCGATTGGAAGCAGACCCACTGCCGTCGCTTGCAGTGGGTAAGTCATCGGTTCGGGTTGATCAGATACTTCGCCCCGGTGGCCTGCCGACCGTAACCGGCGACGGCATCGAGCTGCAGGGCGCCGGCCAGCGACACCTCGTCGGTGTAGGTGCTGGCGAATGTCGTCTTCAGCCCGGCCGCCACTCGATGGCGCAGTCGGCCGGTGGCCTCCGGGCCGATCCTCTGGAGGAACGGAGTGAGCAGCCATCCGCCGACTCCCCAGGCCATCCCGTAGCTGCGAGCGAGCTCTGTCGGCCCCCGGTCGAGCGACCCGTAGATGTACACCTGCTTGCGGGTGGTCGACCCGTACCGGCTGTAGACCCGGGCCCCCGCGTTGGCTGCGGTCTCCATGCAGGCGAGGATCTGGCTGGCCAGCTTGCCGCCACCGATGGCGTCGAAGGCCAAGGTGGCAGACGTGGCCGCCAGGGCGGCCGTCAGCTCGTTCGGGAAGTCGGGCGAGGTCGAGTCGCACACATGGCTGGCGCCGGCCGATCGGAGGAGCTCCTCCTGGGTCGGCGTGCGAACGATGTTGACGAGTGCGATCTCCTCCTCGATGCAGAGCCGATTGAGCATCTGGCCCAGGTTGGAGGCCGCGGCCGTATGGACGAGCGCGCTGTGATGCTCGAGCCGCATGGTCTCGACCATGCACAGGGCCGTCATGGGGTTGACGAATGATGACGCGGCTTCCGCTGCACGGGTGCCTTCCGGCAGATCGAGGCAGAGCGACGCGTCCAGGCACCGGTACTGCGTGTACATTCCACCGCCCGCCGCGGCGACCGTCCTTCCGAGAAGAGCCTGGGCGTCGGCCGACGACCCGGCCGCCACGACCGTTCCGGCGCCCTCGTTGCCGACGGGCATCGGCGTGCCGATTCGCCCGCCCACCGCCCGCATGGCGCCGTCCGGCATCGGAGCGCTGAGGACGGGCCGTTCGGGGGTTCCAGTCGAGACCGCGGCAGCCATGTCGGCGCCGGCGAAGAGCAAGCCGAGGTCCGACGGGTTGAGCGGAGCGGCTTCGACCCGGATGACCACCTCGGCCGCACCGGGCTCGGGCACAGCCACCGCCTCGAGAAAGAGCTGCAGCGTGTGGTCGGCGTTGACCAACGAAACCAATTGCAGCGTCGTATCCGGTGTCGCTCGTGTCTCAGTCTGCATCGCCGAACCCCCTGTGCCGGCGACCCTCGGCCCGGCCAGATGAAACTAATCCGATTCCGCGGTGAGCCGCGAAGATCCCGGCGAGCTGTCGGCCAGCGAGCGTCTCCGCCGCTCCGTATTCTGACCTGCGTGCTCAGCGTCTTCTGTTCGCCCAGCCGCTATGTGCAAGGTCGGGACGCAACCGAGCAGCTCGGCCCCGAGATGTCCGCCATGGGATTCACGGGACCCGCCTTGATCGTGGCCAGCCCGTCGCCTCGGCGGCTCCTCGAGGCGGTGTGGGAGCGCAGCCTCGGCGGAGCCGGCGTCCAGTTCGCCGTGCACGCGTTCGGTGGCGAGTGCACGCGGACCGAGGTGGAGGCGATCGTGCGCGCGGCAGAGGCGATCGATGCCCGAGTGATGGTCGGCGCGGGTGGAGGCAAGGTGCTTGACGCGGCCCGCGCTGGGGCGGCGGAGCTCGACCTCCCGGTTGTCAACTGCCCGACCACCGCGTCGAGCGACGCACCTTGCAGTGCCCTGTCGGTCCTTTACGCGGACGACGGGGCGTTCGACCGGTACCTCTTCTACCGGCGTAATCCGGACCTTGTCCTCGTGGACACCGCGGTCGTGGCGCGGGCACCGGTGCGGCTGCTGGTCGCCGGCATGGGCGACGCGCTGGCAACCTGGTTCGAGGCGCGGACCGTCATCGAGGCGCACCGGCCGAACCAGCTCCACGGCGCGACGACCATGACAGCAGGAGCGCTGGCTCGACTCTGCTTCGACACCCTGTTGGCCGATGGGCCGGCGGCATGCGAGGCCGTGCGGCGGGAGGCCGTCACGCCGGCTCTCGAGCGCTTGGTGGAGGCCAACACGCTGCTGTCGGGGCTCGGCTTCGAATCAGGCGGGCTGGCGGTCGCACACTCGGTGCACAACGGGCTGACGGTCGCACCGGGCACACACGAGTATCTCCACGGCGAGAAGGTGGCGTTCGGCCTGCTCGTCCAGCTGGTCCTGGAAGGCAGGCCCTCCGAAGAGCTCCGAACGGTCATGGACTTCGCCCGGGGGGTCGGACTGCCGACGACCTTGTCGGAGCTGGGCCTGGACGCCCCCGACGAGACCGTCCTGCTGCGCATCGCCGAACGCAGCTTGGCCGAGGGCGAGACCGCGCACAACGAACCGTTCGAGGTGTCCTCGGCGATGATGGTCGACGCCGTCGTGGCTGCCGACGCCCTTGGTCGTGCTGCCGGTCGTGTGGCGAAGGTCCGAGCCGTGGGCGCAGCGCTACCTGGCCTCTGAGAGCTACCTGGCCGGGGTAGTGCCCGTCCTCGGGTTTGGCGTCGTCACCGGCTGGAGGACATGTCGCGCAGGTAGTCCGGGTCGATCACCCGTGGCGCGAAGTCGGGGTGCTGCTTTCGTACCGTCTCGAGCGCGGCATCGTGGGCCGCTTCCGGAGTCCCCGGAATGGTTGACTTCCGGCTCAGGCCGTGCAGGCGGGTCATCTCGTAGACCGCCCGGAACAGGTTCTGGGACGCGCCGCCCCTTGGGTAGCGCTTCATTTCCTCCTTGACGAGCGCGCGCACGTCTTGAACCCTCATCACCTGGCTCACCGGGGCCCCCTCCCCTCACGGCTTGGTCCCTCGCAGACCACGCACCGCCAGTGTAGTGCGGCGTTCGCCACGGTGGCTCGGCCGTCTCGGCGACGAGCTCAGGCCACCAGGATCCTGCCGCAGACCTCGGCGCCGTAGCCCTCGAGCGTCGTGAGTTGGCGGGGCAGCTCTCGCCCGCCGAGGACGTCGAGAAGCGCCCGGACCTCGGTGCTTCCCATGAGGGCGCGGGGGATGTGCAGCTCGGAGATTTCCTCCTGCCACGAGACGAACTCGAGACCGAAGGCGAGAGCGGCGGGTTCGGTCGTGACGGCGGCATCCGCCAGGCCGGACCCGACGGCGGACGCCACGAGCAGGTGGGCGGTGCACACCGTCTCGTAGCCGGCGACATCCGACGAGGCGAGACCGAGCCGATCGAGCTGATCGTCAACAAGACGCCGGGCTTCCGACCCACGTTCGCGGTTGGCGATGCGCAGGCCGCGGGAGACGACGTCTCGCAGGTCCCTCACATTGCCGCGGTGGCGGGGCGCGAGGGCCAATCCCTCTCGCCAGGAGGCGAAACCGACGGCTGCCACGCCCGGCCTCGACCGCGTACGGGTGGCGACCCCGCGGTGGACGGCTGCCGCGTGGACGGCACCGCTTTCGAGGAGCTCGAGCGCCATCGCGTTCCCGCACTGCCACCAGGCCAGCTCCAGCGGAGGCCGGTGCCGCGCGAGCGGACCTTGGAGGAGAGCGAGCGCCGGATCGCAGCCGGCGACGGCAAGCGTCGGCGCCGTCCCGGCGATGCGAATGGCCCTGACGGATCCGTGATCGTTGCGGCTCCGCTTGGCAGCCGGTAGGGCCTGGTTCGTCTCGAGAGCTAGGCCCGCGTCTTCCGCGCCGATGGGGGTCTCCTCGGCGGCCCGCACCATGCCGAGCGCCGGGACGAAGCCGGGAACGAACGAGCGATCTCGCGAGAGCGGAAAGGCGATCGTGTCGCCGGCGACGTCACTGAGCAGCACCCGCCTCGGTGTGGTGCCTCCTTGGCGCGAGGTGCGGACGGCCAGCCGGGCGGAGACGGACGGGGGTTCGCTCGCCTCGCCGAAGAGCTCTTCAACGGTGGTGTCGAGGGCGCGGGCGAGCGAGAGGCCGACGACGAGCGAGGGTGACCAGCGAGCGGATTCGATGCCGGAGATTGCCTGACGGGTGACACCGGCCGCCCGTGCGAGGTCACCCTGGGAGTATCCCCGTGCCAACCGCGCAAGTCTCAGGCGGTCCTCCGAGTGGCTGTGGTTCTCGAGCACTCGATCTGCCTTCCTGTTTGTCCATCGACGACACGCGCGGCACGAGTGGCGGGTGGAGAGCGGTCACCTCCCAGTCGTCGCCCACGCGCGGCGGCGATTCCACGTGCACGCGGACCACTGTCTGACCAGAGAGGCTGCGCTCTCCGGGCGCGACGTTCCTGCCATCGGCAGCCTGGCCGTGTTCGAGTGCGCCGGCAAGCGGGACCAGCTCGCAGGCGAATCTCGGGCCGAACGCCTGCACCGACCGCACCCTGCCCGTGAGCACGATGCCACGGTCGTTCCAGGCTCCCTCGACGAACCGGTCGGGATGGAGGGCCCAGAGTCTCTCCGAGTCATGAGCGATGAAGCTCGTGAACCCGCACAGCTCCGCCACGCGCACCGAGGCAGGCTGTCGCACCAGCTCGTCGGCGCTCCCGATTTGGAGCATGCGCCCCTCGTCGATGATCCCCAGCCGGTGCCCGAAGGCCTGTGCCTCGCCGAGGTCGTGGGTCACGAGTATGGCGACGGCACCCGCCCGAGCGCTGGCGTCCATGGCGATCGTGCGAAGCGCAACCCGGGACGGCGCGTCCACGGCGGCGAACGGCTCGTCGAGCAGGAGCGCCCGAAAGGGACGGGCGATGGCACGGGCCAGGCAGGCCCGTTGGCGCTGGCCGCCGGAGAGGGCGTCGGGCATGGCGTTGGCGAGGCCGGCGAGGCCCACCTCCTCGAGGAGTTGCTCGAGGGAACGCTCCCCGCCAAACGCTCGCTCGCGGAGCCGGTAGCTGACGTTGCCCCGCACGCTCAAGTGGGGAAAGAGCGTGGTGGGTTGGCGTACGAGGGCGACTCCGCGCTCGCGGGGCTCGACCGGTCGCTCGGCAGGGCCGCGTGGCCATCGCCGGCGTGCGACGTTGACGAGGCGGTCGTCGAGCCGGATCCGGCCCTGCTTGAGCACGACCGATCCGGCGATCGCCTCGAGGCAGGTCGTCTTGCCCGATCCGGACGGACCGAAGAGCGAGAGGCGCTCGCCCGGCGCAAGGCAGAGTTGGGCGACCACGTCGAAGCTTCGGCGGGCAACCGCGAAGTCGGCCTCGAGCATCGCAGCCGGCTTCACAGGCCGACGCTGACGGCCACCGGGACAGTCCGCTTCCCTCTGGCACGGGCGCTCCAGAGTAGGGCGATCAAGGGCAGGGGAAGGGCGGCCACGATGAGCAGCAGTGCATAGACGAGGGCAGGGTTGAGCCCGTTGGCGATGAAGGTCTGGTCGATCTCGATGGGAAGGCCCGCAGGGTTGTACGCGACGATGAGGACGGCTCCGAAGGCGCCCATGGCACGCGCCCAGGAAATGGCGAGCCCGGTGGCCAGACCGGGCGCGGCGAGCGGGAGCGTGATCCGGCGGAAGGCGCTGAGCGGCCGGTCACCGAGGAGCTGGGCATCTTGCTCGAGCCGCTCGTCCACGGTCGTGAGAGCGGCCGCGGCAGTGATGATGTAGTAGGGCGCCGCCTCGTAGAACTCGGCCACGACGAGCGCGAAGAACGTGTTGACGCCGAAGACGTTCGGATCGATGCCCGTCACGACCCGGCCGACCGGTCCCGCCTGGCCGATGAGGAAGATCAGCAGCAGCCCGATGACGAGGGGTGGCATGAGCAGGGGCAAGATGACGCCAGCCTCGACGACGCGGGCGAACCTCAGGCGGCCGCGGGCGAGGAGGTAGGCGAGGGGTGTTCCCAGCACCACGATGCAGACGAGGGCGATGGCGCTCCCCTCGAGCGATGTCCAAAGGGGGTCGAGGGCGCCCGGCTGGTCGAGCCCGATACGGATCGAGTGGGGAGAAACCTGAGTCAGGAGCACGGCGAGCGGTCCGAGCAGGACGACCCACACGAGGACCGAGGTCACAATTGCCGCCGTGCCGGGGATGCGACCCACGGCACGGCGGCTCATGTGCGACATCACTACGAGGAAATCTTACCCCCCAAGGCCTTGAAGAGCTTGAGGATCGGTGCCGGCAGCACGGCCGCGGCGGTCTTGTATCCGGGAGCGAGCACCAGCACCGGCGGACGGAGGATGTACCCCGCCTTGTTCAAGATGGTGCGGGCGTCGTATCTCAGCAGGAACTGCATGAACGCCTGGTCCGCGGCCGCGTTGGCGGGCGTGAAGGACGTTCCTTTCGCCGGCGACAAGAGGGCGGCGTTGAGGTAGATCACTTCGCCCTTCTGCACGCTCCCGCTCACGTCCAGACTGACCGTCGAGTAGAGCGGAACCTCGGCAGGGTCCCCGAAGCTGAGGCTCGGCGGCAGGGCGATGTAGCGCAGCCCGTTCTGCCTGGCCTCGGGCAGGTACTCGCTGCCGGCATCGACGACACCTTCAGCGATGTCGGTGGGCAGCGCGTCCTCACTGAGCATTTGCGACTTGGAGCCGAAGGGGCTCGACTTCGTGATCCCGAGCGCCTTCGCGGCTTGCCCTGCGGGAAGGTGCAGCACCCTCTGGGCGAGCTTGGACATGAGGATGAAGAAGATGCCCTGCGGGTCCTGGGTGGGGTCCGTCCTCCCGAGGCGGAACCCGGGGGTCGTGAAGAGGGTGAACAGGTCGGAGAGGGGCTTCTTGTGCGTCCAGATGGCATTGAGCTGGCTGTAGTAGCGGCTCTTCGAGGAGTAGGCGACGACGAGCGGGTTCGAGGCGATGGCCATGGCGAACTTGGCTCGCTTCGTCGGAAAGAGCTCTTTGATCGCATGCGCCCCGATGGCGAGAAACGCTCCGGGGTTGATCTCGTTGGCGAGGATCTCCGAGGCCAGTGTGAGCGAGCCCTGGCACGGCGGTCCGCCGCCGGTGTCGCCCGTCAGCTTCTTGAAGGCGGGAGCGAGGCTGTCCTCGTAGAGCTTGACGAGCGATCCGGCGCAGGCGACCGAGGCGGTGCCATGCGCCACGTGGGGGCTCGACGGCCTCGCGGGTGTCGCCGCGTAGCTCGAAGCGCTCGACGCGCCCACCGCGACGAGGGCAGCCGCGGCGACGAGGGCAGCCGCGGCGACGAGTGCCGTCGACCTCGCGAGCCAGGATTTTGGGGTTCGTAGACGGGTCATGGCGAAACGGTAGCCGTCTGTCAAGCGATCTGTCTATTAGCAAGTAGCACTGCCCTCCGCTCCCGCGGTGCGGCTGGCTGCCCTCTGAGGGGCTCGCATGGTACCTTCGACCAGGAATGACGGTGCCTGACACGTTGTCTCGTCGGCCGCGGGTGAGCACAGCCGGGCCGGGAATTGCGGAGCGCCCGAAGCGGGACCGCGCTTGTTCCCCGCGCAGCTCGTCGGTTCGCCGCAAGGCGACGGTGCCGGGGATCGCCCTCGTCGCGATGCTGATCGCCGCTGGGATCTTCACCGCCACGAGCACCCGGCCGCGGCCCACGCGGCCGCATCGGCCCGTCGCGGCTCCTTCCACCGGTGATCTTGCCCGAGCAGCGGCGCACTTCGTCAAGCCGACGCGCGACACCGTCCCGACGCTCGACACCACGCCGACCTCCGGCGGCTCGTCGACGTTGTCGGAAAGCGGGCCCGGCTCGCTGCCACAGACCGACCGGTTCCCCGTCTCGGACTCGCCCGCGTTTCGCAACGAGATGAGGGCGCTTTGGCAGGGGATCAGATCTGACTCGCTCCCGGCGGCACTTCCGTCGTTCTTCCCCGAGGCCGCGTACCTGCAGGTGAAGAAGCTGCCGGCACCGCGCACGGACTATCTCAACCGTCTCCTCGTCGAGTTCCAGCTCGACGTCGGCGCCGCTCACCGCCTGCTCGGCGCGAACGCGTCGAGCGCGAAGCTGATCCAGGTGTCGGTTCCGGCCGATCAGGCCCGATGGGTCTCGCCCGGAGATTGCCTCAACAAGATCGGCTATTTCCAGGTATCGGGATCGCGGCTCTCGTACTCGGTCCGCGGCCAGGTGCGGTCGTTCGTCATTGCCTCGCTCATCTCCTGGCGCGGAGTCTGGTACGTCGTTCATCTCGGCGCGATCTCCCGGCGCTCCGAGCGGGGGGTGGTGGACGACCCGACCCTCGGCCCCGGCACGTTCGGGCCGCCGGAAGGCTGCTGATTCGTCGTCGGCGGGGTGGTCCCACCCCACGGATAGCCTGAGAGATCGTGAGCGGCACCCGAGGGACCCGGGGCGCGAGAGGTCCAGGTGTCGAGGAGCTCCGTTTCGATTTCGCAAGCGGCGGCGAAGAGGACCGGGACTCAGCGAGCAGGTCACCCAGCCAGGTGCTGCCTGCGCCCCGCTTCAGCTCCGAGCCTCCACCCAAGCTCTCGGTCGTCGCGGATCAACCTGCCGCGGTCCCCGGATCGGTCTCCGATGCGGCGCTCTCGGTCAGCGAGTTCTACAACCGGGTGCGGGGCGCGCTCCGGGAGGAGTTTCCCGACGAGGTCTGGGTGACGGGAGAGATCCGCAAGGTCACCGAGTCGCGTGGCCACCACTACCTGGAGCTCGCCGATCATGCCGGCGGTCCGAGCCTCCCGACGTCCGAGGGGCCCACCGCTCGTGGGGGTCTGACGCCCCGCACAGCGAACGCGACCCTCGAGGTCGCCTGCTGGGCTCGCGACTGGCCCGTGGTCCGCTACGACCTGGCTGCGGTCGGAGTCGAGCTCGTGCCGGGGCTCGTCGTTCGGGTGCGGGGCAAGGTCACGATCTGGGAAGGCGCCAGCAAGCTGCGCTTTTCCATGACCGCCCTCGACGTCGAGGCGCTGGTCGGTGGCATCTCGGCGGCGCGGCGGCGATTACTAGGCACCCTCGGGGCCGAAGGCATCCTCGAGTCCAACCGGCGGCTGGAGTTGCCGGCCGTCCCGTTGCGGATCGGGCTCGTCACGAGCCCGAGTTCCGAGGCTTATCGGGACTTCACCGGTCAGTTGGAACGGTCGGGGTACGTGTTCGATCTCCGTTTCGAGGCCTCGAGTGTCCAGGGTCCCGAAGCACCGGCACAGATCGCCCGCGCGCTGACGAGGCTTGCCAGCTTCGCGCCCGACCTCGTGATCGTGGTCCGCGGGGGAGGGGCAAAAGGCGACCTCGCCGCCTTCGACTCCGAACTGGTGGCGCGTGCCATCGCCGGGGCGCGGTTCCCCGTCTGGACCGGCATCGGGCACACAGGGGACCGGTCGGTGGCCGACGAGGTGGCGCACCGAGCGCTCGTCACGCCGACCCAGTGCGGCGAGGCGGTCGTGGCCGTGGTCGGCGAGTATTTGGAAGGCGTGGACCGGCGCGCCCGCCGTCTCGCACAGCGCATCGAGCTCCGCCTCGACGAGGCGAGCCGGAACCTCGCCCAGTCGTCCGCCTCGACCGGCCGAGCCGCTCGTCAAGCCCTGGATCGTTCGGGCCTGACGTTGCGTGGCGCAGAGACGCGGATCGCCAACGCCGCGCTCGTGGCGATCGAGCGGAGCCACGGCCGGCTGGTCAACCGTGCCCAGCGACTGGCTGCCCCATCGACGCGGCAGCTGGGCGTCCAGGCGCAACGAGTCGCCCACCAGCGGGAGCTGTTGAAACTGTTCGACCCTCGGCGCCAGCTCGAGCGAGGCTGGACGCTCACGCGCGACGAGGCCGGTCGGATCGTCCGGTCGTCCGCCTCACTGCGACCGGGCGAGCGGCTGACCACGACCTTTGCGAAGGGCAGCGCGAGCTCGGTTGTCGACGAGATCCGACCGCCGGCAGGCGCCGTCGCGAACGACGGAGGAATTCCATGAGCACGACCGACCCCCCCGGCCCGTCCAGGCCGGTGACCGAGCTCGGTTACGCCGAGGCCTCCGAGGAGCTTGACGCCATCGTCGCCGAGCTCGATCGCGGCGTCGTCGACGTCGACCTGCTCGAGGTCCGCCTGCGGCGGGCCGTCGAGATCGTCGAGGAGCTTGATCGCCGCATCCGCGGCGCGCGGGACAAGGTCGGCTCCCTCTTGCCGCGCCTCGAGGCCGTGGGCCAGGACCTCGCCCCCGAAGACGGGGTCAGATAGCGCTCCATCGGCCGGCGGCAGCTGCAAGCGCGGTTCGTCAGGAGCGGACGACGACCGGAAGCGAGGTCAGGCCGCGAAGGGTGATCCGGTTGCGGAAGACCGGAGCGTCGATCGCAAGCTCGATCGACTCGAAGCGTTCGAGGAGCCGGCCGAAGAAGACCTGCCCCTCGGCCCGGGCGAGTGCGGCGCCGAGGCAGAAATGGATGCCTGCGGCGAAGCTCAAGGGCGGCCCCTCGTCGCGGCCGAGATCGAGGGTGTCGGGATCGGAGAAGTGAGCCGGGTCGCGGTTGGCGGCGCCGAGGATCGTGATGATCTCCTCGTGGCGCTTCAGGGGCACGCCGGCAACGACGGCGTCCTCGAGGACGAGGCGACCGTCGAACTGCACCGGGCTGTCGTAGCGAAGCAACTCGTCGACGGCCGAGCGGAGCAGTCCTGGGTGGTCACGCAGCCGGTCCATCTCTCCCGGATGGGTCAACAGCGCCAGGAGCCCGTTGCCGATGAGATTGGTGGTCGTCTCGAATCCGGCGCCGAAGATCAAGATGGCGATGCCGATCAGCTCGAGCTCGGTCAACTTGTCGGTGCCCTCCTGCACGGCGATGAGGCCGCTCACGAGGTCGTCGCCGGGCCGGGCGCGGCGCTCGGTGACCAGGCCTTGGAAGTAGGCCTCGAGCTCGGCCTGGGCCTCGATCGCGGGCCCGAGCTCCTCGGGGGAGATGACCGGTTCCAGGAGCACCGTCGCTCGTCCCATCACCTCCCTGAAATGCCTCCAGTCCTCGCTCGGGACGCCGAGCAGATGACCGATCACGGCGACCGGGAGCGGGAACGCGAGGTGGTTCATCACGTCCACGGGCTCACCCTCGGGGAGGCCGTCGAGGAGCCCGTCCACGAGCGCGACGATCTCCGGCCTCAGCCGGTCGACGGTGCGAGGCGTGAAGGCGCGGTTCACGAGGGACCGGAGCCTCGTGTGGTCAGGCGGGTTCAAAAAGAGCATCGACCGGCGTTCCCGCGACATGTCGAGGAATTCCGGCGGGAACATCTCGAGCGAGCCGAAACGCTCCATCAGTGCTTCGCGCCGGTCGCGTTCGTCCTTTCCAAAGCGAGGATCACGGAGCACGACCTCGCACTCGTCGTAGCGCGTGCAAACCGTGAAGCCGAGGCCGCTGCGGTAGACGGGCGCCTCTGCCCGCAGGCGCGCGTAACCGGGATACGGGTCGCGGCGGCCCTCCTCGGTTCCGACGATTTCGGCGAACACCGCGTCGAGCTCGGGAACCGCGACCGGCCAGGGGGAATCGGCCGGGGCGGCCGCTCGTTCGGTCATCTGGGGCGAGGCTACCGGCTGACATCGCCGTGAGCGATGGCGCCCTGGCGCGCCGGCGTAGCCTCGTCGTCGTGACCGATCCCCTCAGGTCCGTCGTGACGGTGGGAGCCGGCCTCGCGGGCCTTCGCGCCTGCGAGGCTCTGCGTCAACAGGGCTTCGACGGCCGTCTCACTCTCGTCGGAAGCGAGGCCCACCTGCCATACGATCGTCCGCCTCTCTCCAAGCAGCTGCTGGCAGGCTCCTGGGACGCCGACCGATGCACGCTCAGGTCCTCGGACGATCTCACCCGGCTGGGTATCGAGCTCGAGCTCGGATCGACGGCGGAGCACCTCGATCTGACCTCGAGGTCGGTGGTGCTCACCGACGGTCGCGTGCTCGCATTCGACGGTCTCGTGATCGCCACCGGAGCAGCGCCGCGTCGCCTGCCGGGCGTGAACGGGCCGGCGGTGCTGGCCTTGCGCGACCTCGAGGACGCCCTCGCGCTGCGCGAGGTCATCTCGCGGCCCGGCGCCCGCCTTCTCGTCGCGGGCGCCGGTTTCGTCGGGCTCGAGGTCGCGGCGACCGCCCGCGGCCTCGGCGCCGACGTGGTCGTGATCGAGGCCCTGGCGGTTCCCCTGGAACGGGCGGTCGGCCCGCTCGTCGGCGGATTCTGCGCAGCGCTTCATCGCGACCACGGTGTGGACCTCCGGCTTTCCACGACGCTCGTCGCCGTCGAGTCCGGTGCAGACGACCGGTCCGGTGTGACCTGCCGGCTCAGCGACGGCACCTGTCTCGAGGCGGACGCGCTGCTCGTCGCGGTCGGCGTGGTGCCGGAGGTCTCGTGGCTCGAGGGATCCGGTCTGGAGGTCGGCCCCGGCGGGCTTAGCTGCGACGCCTCACTCACCGCCGCTCCCGGCGTGGTCGCCGCCGGCGATCTCGCCCGGTGGCCGCATCCGCTCACCCGGGAGTCCTTGCGGGTCGAGCACCGGACGAACGCGGCCGAGCAAGGTGAGCACGCTGCCAAGAGCCTCCTTGCCGGTGCGGGGAGCCGGCCCGCCTTTGCACCGGTGCCCTACGTCTGGTCGGACCAGTACGACCGCAAGATTCAGGTGATCGGCAGCCCGCAGGCGAGCGACGAGGCGCTGGTGGTGGACGGGTCGTTGGAGGAGCTTCGTTTCGTCGTGGCATACGGACGGGGCGGGCGCCTGACCGGTGCGCTCGGATGCAGCCGGCCCCGACAGCTCATGGCCTACCGGCCGCTGCTCGAACGCGGAGCGCCCCTCGACGAGGCGTTGGCCCTCACGCCGTCGTGAGCCGGTGGCGCGCGGCGCGCCGGGTACCGCGAGCGGGATGGAGCCCTCGCACGATGTCCTCGACAAAGGTGCGGGTGCGGGCGTCGGGCGCGTAGGCGCCGTAGGCGGCACGCTCGAGAAGGCCGGCTGCGGCTCCGAGTGATCCCGTCGCCGTCGGGCCGGCCCGCCACTGTCCGAGGCTCGCAAGCCGAGCGGCGTACTCACCGAGTGTCTCGGCCGACCGCCTCCTGAGGCCGGCGGCCGCCCCACGTCGCTCGAGCTCTGCGGTGACCTGCTCCACCCATCCGGTCGGCAGCCGCCGCCGCCGGCGGATCGCGACGGCGACGAGCGCGGCGCACGCCATCGCCCCGAGGCCGGCACCGATGGGAACCCAGGGCAGGCCGGCAAGTGCGTGACCGACGTCGGAGAGCAGCACCGAACCAGGATCGGGCGGCGCGAGCGGCACCTGGGCGGTCGGGTCGAAGCTCTGCCACCCGACACCTGGGAACCACACCTGCACCCAGGCATGGGCGTCCTTGGCTTGGATCTCGTAGAGGTCGCTCAGGGGGTCGAACGGCCCGGGCACGTACCCGATCGCCTCGCGGGCCGGCACGCCGAGCGTGCGAAGCATGACCGCGAGCGAGGTCGAGATCTGCTCGCAGTAGCCCACCCGGGAGCGGAACAGGAATTGATCGACGGCGTCCTGGCCCGGGAGCAGAGGTGGGATGTCGGTGGAGTACCGCACGTGACGGCCCATCCACGCTTCCAGCGCCGTCACCTTCGTATAGGTCGTCTTCGCCCCGGCGGTCGTGACGATCTGACGGGCGAGCGCCGCGACCCGCTGGTAGGGATTCGGGAGCTGGAGATCGGGCTGCAGGGCGGCCGGAATGCCGTCTTGCTCGGAGTGGATCGTCTTGAGGACGCTCGCGGGCTCCTCGTTGTCGGCGGAGATGACGGTGTACACCGTGCCCGGGGTCATGGCGATCGTCGACCGGATCGAGCCGTCGCCGCCGACGATGAGCGAGTGCTCGGGGAAGTAGACCTCGGTCGGCTGCGAGGTCGCAAAGAGCAGGTTCGCCAGCGGCTGGTCGATGTAGAACGTCTGGACGTTGGCCGGCTCGAAGTCGAAGGCGATCGAGTCCGGGCCCCCGTCGCCGATCAGGTCCGGAGCCGCACCGCCGCCGAGCTGGCTCTGAAGCTGGGGGAACGAGGCCAGGGCCGAGCTGACGTCGAAGGGCGACCCGGTGTTCAGCGTCTTGAATCTGCTCGTGGCCGGGGAGCGCTTCCAGCTCTGGCCGTCCCAGGTGTCGTAGGTCATCCCGAGGAAGTAGCCCGGCCGGTCGGCCCGCACCCGCATCACGACCTCGTTGCCGAGGGCACCCCGCGTCGCAGTGTCCAGCTGGTTGGCGAAGCCGAGGAAGCCGCCGACCCCGGTCCTCCCGCTGGATTTGCCGGCCTGGGCGGGCTCAGTCGATTGCGATCCGCTGCCGGTGATGCCTCCCGGGTCGCTCAGCGGCAGATAGGAGGTGAGCGAGGACGGAAGGGTGATCGACTGACCCGCCCGGGGGGCTGGCAGGAAGACGAGGAAACCCGCGCCGAGCAACACGACCACGAGGCCGGTGGCGGCGATGGAGCCGAGCGCGAGCGGACCGACACCGCCGGTCATCGAGCGCCACGAGCAGCCGAGCCCGACGAGACAGGCGCCGAGCCAGATCACGACGTAGCCGAGAAATCCGACCGAGACCGCTTGCGCCGCTCCGACGGTGAGGAGCGCGCCGGCGGCGGCGAGCGAGAACAGCAGGTCGCGTCGGGCCGGGACATCGAAGGAGTGGATGACCTGAACCCAGGTGAACAGGCCGGCGAGGGGTACCTCGATCGAGCTCAGCTGGCCGGCGTGCGCGGCGCCGACGATCTGGAGCACGAAGGAGGCGAAGACGCCGAGCACCGCGATCGCCAGCAGCAGCTTCACCCATTGCCAGGGCTTGTCGTGGGTCACGTAGGAGAACACCATGCCGACGACGGTCCCGGCGCAGGCGAGGACGGCGCTGAAGAACGACACCTCGCCCACCGCGGCGCAAGCGAGGATGCCCGTCAGGACGGCGACCGCGGTGGCGACCCGGAACGTCACCGAGTGCTCCGGCGGGGGCGGGACGTTCGCCCGCCTGACCATTTCGATGAAGCCCGTTCCCTTGCGCGGGGCCGCCACGCGCCGGTCTGGGGCACCTCTGCGATCCGCCGCCACCCTGCGGTCGCGTCTGCGCCGCACCACGGCTCGCTCAGGCATCGCCGGCGGCCACCGAGCGGGCGAGGCGACGACCGGTCGCGAGGCGGTCGGCGACGGGAGCGGTGACCCGCCCGGTGACCTCGCTCGTCTCGAGCAGCACACGACGGCCGGCGCTCAGCTGCGCGAGCGCGGCACCCATGGCCTCCTCGGCCATCCGATCGGCCGCGTCCAGATCCCGCGGGAGGTCGACCACGATCCGAACGGGGTCGTCGGTACGACTCTCGGATTCGCGGACCATGATGTCACCGGTGTGGGCGCTCGCACTCCAGTGGACTCGGCGGCGGCTGTCGCCGTGCTGATAGGGACGGACACCGCGCAGCTCGCCGGTGATCGTCGGTCGAGGGGGGCGGCGGCCCTCCTCGAGCGATGGGGTCTCGAAGAGTCCGCTCCCGCGCTCGTGGGGCTCGGGCGCGACATGCAGTGGGCGGGGGAGCTCGATGACCTGGTCCCGCGACCACCAGAGAAGACCGAAGGGCGCGGCGGTGGCAACTCGCACGGTGACCGATGAGATGACGCCGCGCCGGTGCGGCACGATGACGAGGCGCGCCGGGATCCTCCGGTTCAACAGCAGCGGGGCGCCCCCGATCGACCGCGGCGTGCAGCGCATCGACCGGTTCCCCACCAGGTCAAGCTGCACCGGCGTGCCGGCGGTCGCGTCCGAAGGGGACTTCTCACAGATGACGGTGAGCCCGGGAGCCGCAAACGCCGGAGCCACGAGGCCGAGCAGCAGCAGTCCCGCGACGACTGATCCCACGGCCTGCACCCACCCCGATCCGCTCGCGTGAGCTACGCCGGTCCACACGAACAGCAAGAGCGCCGTTCCGGCGACCGGCCCGAGGGCGCGTTCGGGCAGTGCCAGGTTGCGCACGCGAGGTGTCGGCGCCGGCTTCCTGCGTCTCCGGCTGCCCGAGCGACCGTCCCGGCCGGACCGACGCATCACGGCCTCGGCGAGGGGACTCGCTCGAGGATCGACTCCACCGCTTTGATCCCCGAGTCGAAGGCGCCGACGGGACCGCCATCGGTCACGAGGCGGTGGGCGAGCACACTGACGGCCACGGCCTTGATGTCATCGGGGAGCACGAAACCGCGCCCGGCGATGACGGCGTTCGCCCGGGCGGCGGCGAGGAGGCCGATCGTGGCCCGCGGGCTCGCGCCGAGGCGGATGAGGGGATCGTCGCGGCTCGCCCGGACGATGGCGACGGCGTAGCTCGCGACCGATGCCGCCACCGGTATCTCGGCGACGACGGCCTGCGCCGCCAACAGGGCCGCGGGGGTGCAGACGGGCGAGAGCGAGGAGAGGGAGGGCTGTGCTCCGTGAGCGAGCGCGAGCTTGATCTCGGTTGCCTCGTCGGGATAGCCGAGGCGCGTGGCCAGGAGGAAACGGTCCATCTGACTCTCCACCAGAGGGAACGTGCCCGCCTGGTCGACCGGATTCTGGGTCGCCAGCACCAGGTGCGGCTCGGGCAGCGGCCACGACTCCCCGTCGACGGTGACCTGCCGCTCCTCCATCGCCTCGAGCAGGGCTGCCTGGCTCCTGGGTGGGGTCCGGTTCAGCTCGTCGAAGAGCACCACGTGGGCGAAGACCGGTCCCGGCCGGAAGTCCCAAGTCTCCGACGAGGCGGAGTAGATCGAGACGCCGGTGATATCGGACGGCAGCAGGTCCGGGTTCCCCTGGATACGGGCGAGCCGGGTGCCGATCGAGACGGCGACAGCCTTGGCGAGCATCGTCTTGCCCACGCCCGGCACGTCCTCGATGAGGAGGTTCCCCGCCGCCAGGACCGCCGTCGTGGCGGCGACGACCGCCCCAGGGGTTCCGAGGACCACGGCGCTCAGGTTTACCTGCAACGCCGCCGCCAGCTCGAGGGCGTCGTCGAAGGACGGGTCCACGGTGGCCCCTCTTACGAGGTCGTCAGTCGTCACAAGCCGTCCCTCACGCAGAGCGAGCGTACCGGCACTTCGAGCACCTGCCTTTCAAATCGGTCCGGAACGCAACCAGCGGTCAGCTGCCCGGCCACGGCGAGGCGCCAAACGGTGAGGGAAGGCCCAGCTTTCCGGGGTTCAAGATACCCCGAGGATCGAGCGCTTCCTTGACCTGTCGGAGCACCCCGAATCCGGCGCCGAGTGCCTCCGCAAGGTAGGGGCCACGCACCAATCCGACGCCGTGATGATGGCTGATCGAGCCGCCATTGGCCAATGTGGGGCCGAGCACCGCCTGCCAGCAACGCAGGTAGAAGTCCTCCGCCCAGATGTCGTCGTCGGGATCGGGGCCGCGACCCGCGAAGGTGAAGTAGAGGCAGGCGCCGTCGAGGTAGGCGTGCGACTCGTGAGCCGAGGCCGCAAGGATCCCGGCCGTCCCCGTGAGCCCAGCGAGCGCGCCGTCATAGATGGTCGTGAGCGCTGCCCATGGCGCGGCGATCTCGATCGTGTCGACGACGATCCCGGCCCGGGTGACGGACTCGAGCGCGGACACGTCGTTACGGCGGGCGAACCACCGTTCGACGAGGGCGACGTCGAGCAGCTCGGCGCTCCGGCACTCCTCCGCCAGCACCCGCATCGTCGCGTCGACGACGACGCCGTCGCCCTCGTCGAGGGCGATGAGGACGTGGTCGTCAGCGGTGTCGAAATGTCGCTTCGATTCGACCGCGTCGTAGAGGCGCACCACCGCCGGGGTCGCGCCGCGGCGAAGCGTCCGCCGGAGCGCGTCGAGGCCATGGCCGAAGCTCGGGAAGGACCAGGCGCCTCGCTGCTCCTCGGTAGCACGAGGGTGGGCCCGGAGCCTGGCCGCGGTGATGACGCCGAGTGTTCCCTCGCTCCCCACGAACAGGCTCGTCAGGTCCGGCCCCATCGCAGAGCGCGGCCCGGCCCCGCGCCCGGCCAACGCGCCAGTGTGGACGATGGTCCCGTCGGCGAGGACCACTTCGAGCCCGGCGACGATGTCCTCGATCTTTCCGTAGCGGGTGGAGTACTGCCCCGCCCCGCGACATGCGATCCAGCCTCCGACGGTCGCGAGCTCTACGGACTGGGGCCAGTGGCCGATCGTGATCCCGTGGCCGGAACCAAGCTCGCGCTCCAGGTCGTCGCCGAACGTGCCGGCCCCGACGTCGACGAGCGATCCGTCGCCGTGGACCTGCTGCAGACCCTGAAGGCCGCAGCAATCGAGGCTGACGCCCCCGAAGACCGGGATGGCGCCCCCACACACACCGCTCCGCCCGCCGGCGGCCGTGACGGGGATGCCGGCTTCGTTGCAGCAGCGGAGGACGCCGGCGACCTCATCGGTGTCGGCCGGCCGGGCAACGATGCCGGGCCGGGCGGGCACGGCGCCGGACAGGGCCCATCTGAGCGAGATCGGCCACCAGTCGCGGCCAGACTCGGCCAGGGAATCGGGCGAGGCGTCGACGATCGCGCACGCTCGCGAGAGGTGCTCGAGGAAGCGGTCGTCGAGGGCAACTCTGTGGCCGCCGAGCCGTTCGCGAAGCTCGCCGGCAGCCACGGCGAAGTCGATCGGGGGCACCCGCGCCCCTCGCCCGCCCTTCACCGGCTTCAGCTCTCCCGCGTCCGGGACGGCTGCGTTCCGGCTGACCCGGTCGGTGCGAGATCGTGCTGCTCGATGAGATGGAAGCTCGCAGCCTCTTCGCCCGCCCGAGACGCCTCCCAGCCGAGCTCGGCGGCGAGCAGCTCCGCGGTCCGGCCGGCTGCCGCGGCTGAGGAGCGGGCGTCGAGCAGGAGCGCCCGGGTACGGCGCGACAGCACGTCCTCGACGCAGGTGGCCATCTCGTAGCGGGCCGCGTACACGACCTCTGCCTCGAGATGGGCAAGGCCGGGCACGAGCCGAGTGCGAAGCTCGGGTCGGTTGACGGTGAGCCCGAGCACGGCCGCCGCCTCTCCCCCGTAACGTCGCCTGAGGTGGTCCAGGATGTCGGCGTCGACACCGAACTCGCCAGCGAGCTCCCGGATCCTCGGAGCGGTGAGGCCCTCCGAACCGCGGAGGCGCAGGTGCTTGGTGCGGCAGGGCCCGGGGGTCGATCCGAGCTCGCGCTCGACGGCGTCGACGGCGTCGACCGCCATCTTGCGGTAGGTCGTGAGCTTGCCGCCGGTGATCGACACCAGCCCGGACCCCGAGCGCTGAACCTGGTGGCGCCTCGACAGGTCGGCCGTGCGAGCGGAGCGCCCGCGACCACGAACTCCGGTCGTGGCGAGCAGCGGTCGGAGTCCTGCCCAGGTCGCGGTCACGTCCTCAGGCCCAATTGGCGATGAAACGGCCGCATTCACGGCGCGCAGCACGTAGGCGACGTCTTCGGGCTCGACGCGAGGATCGTCGAGCGAGCCCTCGTAGGCGGTGTCGGTCGTGCCGATGTAAGTGTGCTCGTCCCAGGGCACGACGAAGATGGTGCGACGGTCGTTGGGGACCGGGAGCACCGCCGCCAGGTCACAGGGGAGCTTGTCGCGCGGCACCGTGAGGTGGACGCCCTTGGCCGGTCGGATTGAAGTCCCGTAGCTCGGGTCGTCGAGACGGCGGAGCTCGTCGGCCCAGACGCCGGTCGCGTTCACGACGACTTTGGCGCGTACCTCGACCGTAGCTGCCGAGCTGTCCCTCTCCGACGGCTGCGACAGCCAGGCTCCGGACCGAGGCTCCTCGACGGGCGCGATCCGGACGCCTGCCACGCGCCCTTCCTCGTCGTGGAGGAAGCCGACTGCGGGCGCGTAGTTGGCCGCGACCGCCGCGTGCTCGAGCACCGCGGTTCGCACGATCGCGAGGGTCAGTCGGGCGTCGTCGGTCCGGGCGTCGTAGTAGACGAAGCCGGCCACGAGGCGGTCGGTGCGAAGCGTGGGAAAGTGGGAGGAGAGCTCCTCGGCGCTGATGCGGCCGTGGCGCTTGCCGATCCGCCAGCCTCCGGCGAGGTCGTACATCCACAGCGCCGTCGCGTAGGTTCGGGCGACGGCCTTGTCCACGACTCCGCCCTTTCCGAACAGTGGGACGAGGAAGGTGAGTTGCTCGACGAGGTGCGGCGCGTTCTGGAGCAGGAGCCGGCGCTCGTTGAGGCTCTCGCGGACGAGGCGGAACTCCTTCTGTTGCAGGTAACGCAGGCCGCCGTGCACGAGCTTGGAGGACTTCGACGACGTGCCGGAGGCGAAGTCGCCGCGCTCGACCAGGGCTGTCGAGAGCCCTCTCGAGGCCGCGTCGAGCGCAACGCCCGCACCGGTGATCCCGCCGCCCACCACGACGACGTCGAAGGTCTCGTCGGCCAGCCTCGCCAGAGCGACCTTCCGGTCGAACATGGTCGCGGGTCGTCTCATCAAAGCACCGGTTCGAAGCCTGCCACATACCGCCGAGAAGACCAGGCATACCGGTCTCGGCGGTGAAGCGTAACGCTACAGTTAGAAACAGACCAAGTTTGGACTGACTATCGAAGAACCCCCGCCGGTGTATGCGCCGGCTGGAGGAGGAGACACCGTGACCGAGTTCGTGAATTCCAAGACTCAGGCGAACCTGAAGGAGGCATTCGCCAGCGAGAGCCAGGCCAACAGGCGCTACATCTACTTCGCGCAGGCAGCCGACATCGAGGGTTACCCGGACGTCGCGGCACTGTTCCGCTCAGTCGCCGAAGGCGAGACGGGACACGCGTTCGGCCACTTTGACTTTCTGAAGGCCGCGGGCGATCCCGTGACGGGCGAGCCGGTCGGCTCGACCGCTCAGAACCTCAAGTCGGCAATCGCGGGCGAGACCTACGAGTACACAGAGATGTACCCCGGGTTCGCGAAGACGGCTCGCGAAGAGGGCTTCGAGGATGTCGCGGAATGGCTCGAGACGCTCGCCCGGGCGGAGAAGAGCCACGCGGGACGGTTCGCCCAGGGGCTTGAATCGCTCACTTGAGGCCGCTCTCGCTCGACGACATCGTCGACCAGCGCGCGTATGAGCGCGAGCGGGAGTCCTTCCGAGCCGAGGTGATCGCACTCAAGCGGCTGCGCCGCGTCGCGATCGGACCGGTCGTCACGGTCGTGTTCGAGAACCGGACGACGATGCGCCTCCAGGTTCAGGAGATGGCGCGAGCGGAGAGAATGGCGACCGACGAGCAGATCCTCCACGAGCTCGAGATCTACAACCCGCTCATACCCGCTCCTGGCGAATTGTCGATGACCCTCTTCGTCGAGCTCACCAACGACGCCGATCTGCGCGCATGGCTCCCCAAGCTCGTCGGGATCGAGCGGGACGTCGTCCTCGTCCTCGGCGAGGGTGCCGGGACCGAGACGGTCACGGCACTCGTCGACCCTGCTCATGAGGCACGGCTCACCCGAGAGGCGACGACCGCATCGGTGCACTACGTCCGGCTCCGCCTCACCGCCGAACAGCGCCGCCGTTTCGTCGACGAGCAGGCCCAGATCGGGGTCGAGCACCCGAATTACCGCCATCGGACAAATTTGCCTGTCAAGACCAAGGCCTCGGTAGCCGAAGATTGGAAGGACGACTAGCGCACCTCCGGGCGCAGATGAAGGCCCGGCAATCGTGTGCGAATCGTCGTTGACAGTTTCGTGACGATCCTCCATAATCGAGAATCCGGTCGCCGAACCCCCTGGCGTGTGGTACAAGCGTCGCTGCCGCCGGCCGGTCCTCTGCACCTCGATCGCGCGCGGCAGCTTGCCGCTGCGGTCGACTGACGACGAAAGTGAACCGGGAATGACTGCCAGTTGGCGCCAGCGAGCCGCATGTCGAGGAGTTGACCCAAGCATCTTCTATCCTATTTCGGATGAGGCTGCAGACGAGGCCAAGGCCATCTGCGCGTCGTGCGCGGTTCGCCAGTCCTGCATCGAATATGCGCTCGCCGCACGCGAGCGCGAGGGCGTGTGGGGTGGCCTCACCGAGCGCGAGCGTCGCCGCATCGTCCGCCAGCGGCGCAAGTCTGCCTGAGCTCGGCGTTCCGGGCGGGGAACGGGCCAGACGGTCCGAGTAGCCTCGCGGCGATGGATTTCGACCTCTCCGAAGAGCTCACCGCGCTGCGGGATTCCGTCCGACGGCTTGCCAAGGACAAGGTGCAGCCCCGGGCGCGGGAGATCGACGAGACCGGTTTGTACCCCGATGACATCTTCGCGGCGTTTCGAGACGCCGGCTTGCTCGGACTCTGCATACCGGTGGAGTACGGGGGCTCAGGCGCGGGCATCCTCGGCCTGACCATCGCCATCGAGGAGGTGGCGAAGTACTCCAACACCTGCGCGCTCATGCTCCTGCTGACGCGATTGCCGACCGGCCCGGTGCTCATCGCCGGATCGGAGGAGCAAAAGCAGAGGTATCTTCCGGGAATCGCCGCCGGGTCGCAGCGGTCCGGATTCGGGCTCTCGGAGTCCGGAGCCGGCAGTGACGTCGTGGGGATGACGACCCGAGCGACTCCCGACCCCGACCGTGAGGGCGGCTGGGTGCTGAACGGCGTGAAGTGCTGGATGTCCGGGGTCGTCCAAGCCGACTGGTACACGGTGTTCGCCAAGACCGGTGACCCCTCCAGCCGGCGCCACGACTCGATCACCGCCTTCATCGTCGACCGGGGCTATGACGGCGTCTCCGTCGGTTCGATCGACCGGAAGATGGGTGTGCGCGGGGTCGACACCGGCGAGCTCGTGCTCTCCGAGGTGCGTGTCCCGGGCGAGAACGTGATCGGCGAGGTCGGCGGCTTCCGCCTCGCCATGCTCGGGCTGAACTCGATGCGCCCGATCGTCGCCGCCCGGGGCATCGGCCTCGCGGAGGGGGCGCTCATGTACGCCGTCGACTACGTGCAACAGCGCCGCGCATTCGGCGGGACGATCGCCGATTTCCAGGGCATTCAGTGGGAGATCGCCAAGCTCGCCGTCGAGATCGAGGCGGCGAGGCTGCTCACGTACCGCTCGGCCTTCTTGGCGGACCAGGGCAAGTTCACCCGCGAATGGGTGCCATACCTCTCGATGGCGAAGTACTACGCGACCGAGGTAGCCGTTCGGGCCTCCGGGCTCGCCGTCCAGCTACTCGGAGCGGCCGGCTACATGAAGGACCATCCGACCGAGCTCTGGTACCGCGATGCCCGCCAGCTCACGATCGTCGAGGGAACCTCGCAGGTCCAGCTCGGGCTCATCGCCCGAGGCGTCCTCGACCGCCACCTGTGGTGGGACTGACCGGGCGATGGCTGCCACGCTCGAGGGGATCGGTGGATGGCCGGCGATTCTCGGCAAGCTCTTCGGTCGCCAGGATCTGACCTCCGAGGAGGCGACGGCAGCGCTCGACGACATCCTCGAGGGGACTGCCTCGCCGCCGCGGATCGCCGCGTTTCTCGCCGGCCTGCGGACCAAAGGTGAGTCGGTCGAGGAGATGACCGGCCTCGTGCGAGCGATGCGTGCCCACGGTGAGCGCCTCGAGGCCGGTGTCGAGGTCGTGGACACCTGCGGTACGGGCGGGGACCGGAGCGGCACGATCAACGTCTCCACTCTCAGCGCGCTCGTCGTCGCCGGCGCAGGGGCGGTGGTCTGCAAGCACGGTGGGCGGGCGGCATCGTCGCTGGCGGGGTCAGCCGACGTGCTGGAGGCCCTCGGTGTCGTCATCGACCTAGGCCCCGAAGGGGTGCGACGGTGCATCGACGACGCCGGCATCGGCTTCTGCTTCGCGCCGCGTTTCCACCCGGCGATGCGTTTCGCGGCACCGGTCCGCCGCGAGCTCGGGGTCGCGACGGTGTTCAATTTTCTCGGCCCGCTCGTCAATCCTGCTGGCGCGACCCGCCAGCTGGTCGGTGTCTCCGACCCCGCCATGGCCGACAAGATGCTGGATGTGCTCGAGGCTTTCGGCTCGGTGCACGCCATGGTCGTCTTCGGACACGACGGTCTCGACGAGCTGTCGACCGGGGCAGCCTCCACCCTGATCGAGTCGGTGCGCCAGCCCGATGGCAGCTGCCGTCGTCGCCGCGTGGAGATCGAGCCAGCCTCCCTCGGCCTCGACCGGGCGTCTCTCGCCGACCTGCGCGGCGGAGACGCAGCCTGCAACGCTCAGCTCGGACTTCAGCTCCTGGACGGCGAGAACGGGTCGAGGCGAGACCTCGTCTGTCTGAACGCCGCGGCAGCCCTCGTCGTCGCCGGCCTTGCCGACGATCTCGCCGACGGTATGGAGATCGCGAGCGCAGCCATCGACGACGGGAACGCCCGAGGGGCGCTCGATCGGCTGGTGGCGACATCGAAGGCGGCTGCCGCGGCCGGTCTCACCTGAGGCGGTCGACCCCCTCAGCAGGGCTTGGGGTTCCAGGGCTCCGGGAGCGTCTTGGGATTGTCGAACACGACCTGGTCGGGCGGGACCGTGGTCGTGGTCGCGCCGGACGTCGTCGTGGTGGTGGTGGCCAGCTGTGTCGTCGAAGTCGAGCCGGGCGACGATCCCACCGCGAGGAAGCTCGAGACCATCTGGCGGGCATACGGCTGAGCCGCGATGAGCACGTCGTTGCCCCCGATGACGGCGCCGTAGGTGGGCAGCACCTTGGTGACGAGGCTGCTCGAGGCGACACCTCTAAAGCCCAGCCCGAGAGAGATCATCTCGTGGGGGGAGAAGCCAGCGTCCACCTGCAAGTCGTGCGCGGTCGCGTTCAGGAAGCTGTTCATCGCCAGAGGGTTGAGGTCCTCGCTATTTGCCTTGTCGATGACGGCATGGAAGAAGGCCTGCTGGCGCTGGATCCTGCTCCAGTCGCTCATTCCGTCGGAGTTCCACGCCCCCTTCTCGAAGTAGTAGAGATGCCGGCTGCGTACGAGCGCAAGGGCCGTGGCTCCCTTCACGGTCTGGCATCCGAGCGTGGTCACGTTGAGACCGGAGAACTGATCGCGAAGCGGATCCGGGAAGTCGAGCGAGATGCCGCCGAGGGAGTTCACGACTGCCTGAAAGCCGGGGAAGTTTGCCACGACGACGTGATTGATGGGAATGCCGAAGTTCTGCTGGATGGTTTTCACGAGCACCGATGGGCCGGTGTTGAAGGCCGCGTTGATCCGGTTCGAGCCGCCGGTGCCCGGTATCGGGACGTAGGTGTCCCGCGGGATCGACAGCATCTCGATCTGGTGGGTCTTCGGCACCAGTCGCAAGACGATGATCACGTCGGAACGCTGCCCGGTTTGAGTGAGGGGGTTCCCGTACGCGGCGACCTGGCCCGGGTCACTGACGAATTTCCGGGAATCGGAGCCGATGAGGAGGATGTCGATCGGCGCGCCGGAGGTCTCCGGCGTGATGCCCGCAACCGGGAAACGCGTGATCGAGCTCAACACGGAGTTGATGTAGAACCAACCTCCGAGGCCCGCAGCCAGCACCAGGGCGACCAGGATCGCGACCCCGATGAGCACCCGCTTCGGCCATCGGCGACCTCCCTTGGCGCGGTGCGCTGCTTTGCGACGCTCCCGTGAGGTGGTCGCAAGATGGATGGACACGTCACGCGAGGATACCGACCCTCAGTCGGGATTCGGGGTCACCTCTGGATCGTGCTGGGTTTCGGGTGCGGCCGCCGGGCCGCCCGAGTCGGTCGCGTCGCCGGCCTCAGGTTCGCGTCCCGGCTCCTCCGGCCCCGGCAATGGGGGGCCGTAGCTGTCGTCGGATGGTACGGGCCCTGACGGATCGTCCTCGTCCTCCAAGGCACGCGGCATCGCAACGCCCGACTCGTCCTCGGGCATCCGCGCCGGCGCCGGTTCGGGGGCGGCGTCACGTTGCTTCATCGTCGGCGGGCGAAGCGTGACGAGGGCGCCGAGGCCGACCGCGCCCCCGAGGGAGGCGAGCTTGCCGAGCTGGTCCGCCGTGGTCGTCCCGTAGGTGAGCGTGACGTGATGTGCTGTCGGCACGACTGCCATGAGATTTGGCGACACCTCGTAGGGCCCGAGCGCGCCGGTAGCGTGCCAGTTCGGGAAATAGGGAACCTTCACGAGCACTGGTGAGCCCAGTCGCCCGACGTCGAAGCTGACGGTCGAGTTCGTCGTGCGCACGTTCGCCACCGTTGTCGGTTTCACCGGGACACTGATCGGTGGGGGAGCCAGGTACGAGGGATATTGCCGATACCAGTCGCCGACCGCAGCCCTGGGCCAGTTCGGTGGCCCGTTGAGGGCGAGCTCGACCGGCCAGTAGCTCTCGTTCTCCCACCAGGAGAGATTGGTGTCGAGCCATTGCTTGGCCGAAGCGCCGGATTCGACGAGGGGAAGGTGATCGAGTGGCGTCACGAGCTGTCCGCCGCCCTTGATCAGGTAGAGGTCCCAGACCGGGTGGGCCACCGTCACCTGGTTGATGTCGCCCGGGAAGCCTCGTGCGGACGCGATCTTGACGAGCGCAGGCACGGACTTGGCAGCTTGTTCGTCCTGCGGCGAGACCGCGAGGAAGTACCGCACCCCTTCGAACTGCAGATGCTTGATCCCGTCGGCGAGGTTGTAAGCGGGGTAGGTCAGATACGAGACCGGGTTCGAGGATTCTCCCGGGAGCGCGTACTCGGCCTGGTCGAGGAAGTGGAACGGCGTTGTCGTCGAGGACTCGAACAGCACTCCGTCGATCGTGTCCATGCATCCGTCGGTCCAATACGGCAATGCCATCGTTGCCTCGGTGGAGCCGAACGGAAGCTGCGTCTCGGTGATGTACTCGTACTGCAGTCGCCCGCAGCCGTAGGTCCGACCCGCCTGGTCGAGCATCCGCACGATTCCCTGGTAGACGGGCCAGCCCGACTTACCCTGGAAACCGGTGTAGTTCCAGGTAATCCAGCTCGGCACTTCGATCTGGCCACCGCTTGGCTGAAATCCCGGGAACGCGATGCCGCCGGCGACGAGGGCGCCGAGCAGCGCGCCGAAGCTGCCGAGAACGATCGCGACGGGTGCCTGCCAGGCGTCCAGCTCCAGCCAGCGCCCGAGGAGGCGGAAGAGCTCTCCGATGCCGTAGGCGGCGAGAAGGGCGGTGAAGAGGAAATAGAACGGCAGCCAGCGGCCGTTGTAGACGAATCCGGCCGGCAACCACTGAAAGCCGGCCACGGCCCCGAGCGTGCCGACCGTGAGAACGATCGGCACCCGGTCGCGACGGAGAACCGCGATCAGCATGCCGAGACCGGCCGGAACGATCATCCAGAGATAACCCTGCGGCAGGATGTTCGACCAGAGCCCGGTCACCCTCGTGTAGCCCATCGAGGAGCTGAAGGGGAGATCGGCGGCGAACGGGACGAGCCAGAACGCCGCCAGCAGACTTCCGACGACGCCGACGGGGACGAGAACGCGCCAGGCGTTCTTGTCCCAGCGGCTCACCGCGAGAGCGATCGCCGCCGCCGCGTAGCCGAGCGCCGGTACGACGTGGCAGAGCAGTGTCACCCCGTAGAGGGCGGCCGCCAGCCAGCGGAGCCGGCCGGTGCGCAGGGCATAGGCGAGCACCCCGAGGAAGAGCAGGCCGGTCGTGAGCGCGAGTGAGAAGGAGAACTCACCGGCCAGCGTTGAAGTGAGGTTCCCGCCTTCGATGGTGTACGAGGTGTTGAAGAGGTACGGCAACATCGCCACGGCCATCAGCGCTGGTATCGGCCTCTTGAAGTCGGCGAGACGGCCGAACGCCCAAGCTGCGGCCGGAAGCGTGACCACGCCGAGGACCGTGACGAGCTTGAAGGCAACCGCGTACGGGAACGCGGCCGAGAGTGCCGCGACGAACAGGGCGGGCAATGGGAAGTAGAAGACGTACAACGGGAATCCCTCGAACCACTGCGGGTCCCATCCGGTGATGCGCCCTTGCGGCAGGAGGTCGTGGATGAGGAAGTAGGGCGTTGCGATGTGGCCGGCGTTGTCGCCGCCGACGTCCATGTTGGGGCTGAAGAGCAGGTCGGGCCGCAGCTGCCAGATGACGAAGATCGTCGCCCCCACCACCGCCGCGAATCCGAGGACTTTTGCGATCGTCCCGGTGCTCGGACGGCGGGGGGGGCCGCCCCGGTAGTGGCGCGGCGCCCCAGCGCTCGCTCGGCTGGGAACTTCGGCGCCCGTGACCAGCGGCGCGTCACCGATCGCCTGCACGGGCGGCAATCTACCCGTGCCTGGGGCCCTAGTGGACGCACCCCTGGTGGGTCCTGCCATCATGTGCGCTCAGGGCAGCTTCGTCGCAGGGGCGGCCCTTGTGGTTCGCGAAATCAGGAGGGCCGTGTGATGCCGTCGGCACAGGAGATCGAGACTCTGCTCACTGGGCCGCGCGGCGCCTTCGAGGTGGTCGAGGAGGACGTGAGGGGCGTGCCGACCAAGGTCTACGCCCAGCGGATGCGCTCACTTCGCGCGCTGTTCGAACTCGTCGGCACGCGAGGTGACGAGACGTTCCTCGTCTACGGCGACCGGACGATGTCTTATGGGGCCTTCGTGACGAGTTGTCGATCGGCGGCGGCAGAGTTGGCGACTGGCCCGGCGACGATCCGCAGCGGAGATCGCGTCGCCGTGGTCGCCGCGAACTGCCCGGAATGGTGCCAGACGTTCTGGTCGACCGTGCCTTCCGGAGCGGTGCTCGTCGGTCTGAACGGGTGGTGGAAGGGCGATGAGCTGATCTACGGCCTCAGCGATTCGGGAGCCAAGGCGCTCGTGGCAGATCGTGCCCGCTATGCCCGGGTGGCCGGACTGCTGCAAGGTTGTCCCGAGCTTCGAGTCGTCTATCTCATCGACGCCGAGCCGGACGAGCTCTCAGCGCCCGGCGGCGCTGTCGAGCTTCGTCACGCGCGGGAACTCTTCGAGAGCACGACGCTTTCGTCTTCGACCGAACCCAGCCATATCGACGAGGACGACCCCGCCGTCATCTTCTACACAAGCGGCACGACCGGTCGCCCGAAAGGGGCGATATCGAGCCACCGGGGGATGATCGCGAATCTCCAGGACACGTTCTACCTCGGGGTTCTCGGAACCATGCTCGAGTCCGAGTCAGGCGGAGGATCGTTTTTCTCGACTCAGGGGGCCACTCAGGCGGCGTCGCTGCTCACTTCGCCGCTGTTCCACGTTTCGGGGTGCCACTCGAACCTCGTCGTCTCGTTCGCGGCCGGAATGCGATTGGTGATCCCGCCAGGCAGGTTCGATCCCGAGGTGGTGCTGGCGACGATCGAGCGGGAGCGCATCGCCATCTGGGCGGCCGTCCCGACCATGGTCTGGCGAGTCGTCGACGACCCGCGGCGGCACGACTTCGATCTGTCGTCGGTGAGTTCGATCGCCTACGGCGGCTCGCCCTCTGCGGGCGAGCTACAGCGCAAGGTGCGCGAGACCTTTCCGAACCTCCGGTCGATCGGCAACGCCTACGGTCTCACCGAGACGAGCTCGGTTGCGACGGTCAACGGCGGGTCGGGCGCTCTCGAACGGCCCGACTCGGTGGGCAGACCCCTACCCGTGGTCGAGGTCAAAGTCGTCGCGCCGCAATGCCGTACAATCGATATCTCCGATGCCGAAAGTCTGCCGCCGGGCACGGTGGGGGAGGTCTGCATCAAGGGCCCGGTGCTGATGCTCGGCTACTGGAACAAGCCGGCCGAGACTGCGGAAGTGATGGCAAACGGCTGGTTGCGCACGGGCGATCTCGGCCGGATCGACGACGATGGCTTCGTCTACATCACCGACCGGGCGAAGGACATGATCATTCGGGGCGGCGAGAACGTCTCCTGCGTCGAGATCGAGAATCGCCTTATCGAGCATCCGAGCATCGCCGAGGCCGCCGTCGTCGGGGTAGCTCATGCGGCGCTGGGCGAGGAAGTGAAGGCCGTCATTCGGCTCGAACCGGGAGAGACCTTGACCGTGGATGCGGTCCGTAGTTTCGTGGCCGAGACGCTGGCGGACTTCAAGGTGCCTGCCTATGTGGAATTCATCGAGGATCCGCTGCCTCGCAATCCGTCGGGAAAGGTGCTCAAGCAAGTACTGCGCGGGTCCAAGGACTCAGGCTTCGCCGAGACGTTCTGAGGTTGCGCGAGCCGGCGCGGCGGCGCGGCGGATCGGTCGTGGTCGCTGGGAGCGACGAGCGCTTGGAGAGTCGCCTTCAGGGGTGTCGGTGGGGCAGCGCGGTGATAGCGTCGTCAGCCTAGGGCCGTTGGCGCAGTCTGGTAGCGCGCTTGCATGACACGCAAGAGGTCACAGGTTCAAACCCTGTACGGCCCACCAGTTCGGTTCTTGCTCGTGACCTCGAAAAAGGTCGAACTATGAGCGATCTTTCGCAGGTCGCCAACCGAGGCTTGTGCGGGCGTCCCTCTCGTCCGGAGGGGGTGCGTGCGTGCCCAACAGGCGTCGGACTCACGTTCGAAGAGCACGCCCAGGTCTCGGAGGCGCGGTTCGTTCCTCCGATAAATGACAAGCTTTCCCGGCGCGCCGACAAGTCTTGTCAAACCGCGGTTCCGGCGCGTCACGACCAGCACGTTCAGCGCGTGGCGACGAAGAAACCGTCTCGGTCGCTCGCTCGTCCATCTTCGCCGATACTCGATGAGGGCGCTGTCGGTTCTTAGGACGACCACGCGATAGGTACCTGACAGGCGCATAGCCATGAAGGCAACGACGGCAACGACAGCGGAAAGGAGTGCCTGCAACCCCATAAACCGCCAAGCTTGATAGTCCCGAACGTGACCCCACACGTCGCCGAGACTCAACGTCACCGCGAGTGCCGCAAACGTATACCAGAGGTTCAGGTACGAAGGATGCCCACGGTAGGCCGGGAACCAACCGAGGACCCGCTCGTCAGGCTGCAGGCTCTCATCCGCGACTTCATCGTCCACAGACCAGTGACCTTACTCGTCAATTAGCAGCAGGCTTGCGTAGCGACATGCAATCGGCGGTCGAGTGAGGACTCTGGTGCTCCGAGCTGTCACGTCACCCTGGCTAGGTTTGTCGGTTCCGCGGCGAACCGTCTCGATCCTTCCCCTCGAGCTTGTGGTCGGACGCGGGCTGGGACGTGAATGCCCTTTCGACGAGAGAACGCAGTTCGCGGATGAGTGCGGTGGTCTCGCGAGAAGATCCGTCGCTCAAGTAGCGGTGGATCGCGTTGCCAGCTGCCTCCTGGGCGAGCGGGAAGCCCACCCAGCGTGGGCGCACCCATGATTGGTCCAGCGCCGTCAGGGTATCGGCGAAATATCCATTTGCTACCCGCCTCGCTTCGGCGCTCTTCCACGCCGTGCGATGGGATGGTTGTCCCCCCGCATCCAGGTACGTCGTAGCCTGCACTTCGGGGTCGGCCACGAAGGCGGCAAACTTGCTGGCGACCTCTGTGCTCGGCGAGGAGCTGCTGACGGCGACGCCGGCACCGCCGAGCACTCCACGCGAGCCGCCAGCTCCGGCCGGAACCGGCGCGAAGCGCAAGTCGGTGCTCCGCGGAGTCCGGGCATAGTTCGAGTAGCCAAACAGCGCCGGCGAGTACCCTGGTCCGTGTCGCGCGCTCATGGAGTCGAGCACGGCAATCGGGTTCGACTGGAGCGAGCTTGGATGGGCCAGGTCCGCGAGCTGGGCGATGACCTCCAGCGCAGCAGCGAGGTCGTCCTCCCCAGCGAGGGTCTCCTCGACGAACGCCGGCTTGCCGAGGCTCGCCGCGATCGTCAGCAGCATCATCATGCAGTCGACTGGGGCAAGGGCCAAGATGAACCGGTCCGGTCCGAGCTCGTGCGCAGTGATCGTCACCTGCTCCCAGGTCCGTGGAGCATCGCGGTCGTCCATCAGATCGGCACGGCGCACGCTGACATGAGCCGCGGCGTCGACGGGAAGCGCCCATTGATGACCGGCGAGTCGGTAGGTGTCGTAGCTTGAGCCAACCGAATCCGCGATCCGCGACAAGGTCGCTGCATCCAGATACCGGTCCAGGGCAACGAAGCAACCCTGATCGGCGATGGTGCCGACGAAGGGGTGGTCGACGATTACGAGGTCGTAGCGTTTGGACAGGTCTTCGAGCGGATCATCGCCGAACGACTTGAGGCTTCGCCGGTCCCATTGCACGGTCACTTCTGGCTCGACGTCCCGCCACTGCAGGGCACACGCCTCGAGAGGTTGGTAGCCGCGCGGGTGATCCCACGTCAACCCATTCAGGCTGGTCAAGGCAATCGAGGCTCTTTACTCAGGCGATCCGTATGACGCCGCCCGCGGAGCACAAGATGGCGTCAGGCACGCCTGTGACCTTCATCGAACGCTCCGTCGATTGGTTCAGGTGCTCGGCAGAATACGGAAAGCAAAGTCGAGGAGTGCACCCGGACAGGCTACCTTTGCCGCCGAGTCGATATCGGACGGAGGACCTGGCCCTCAAGCGCAGAAGGCAGGCGCCGCAAGCGCTCCGAGGTTTGGTAATCTGCGCAGCCAGCGGGAGAACGGGGGCTCTCACGATGTCAGGTCTACGAAGGCTCGGCGCTGCGCTCGCCGTGGCCTGCGCCGGGGTGCCGGCGTTGCTCGGAGCGTCCTTGGCGAACGCGAGCCCGACGGGCACCTTGCGCTGCGAATCTTGTTCACCGACCAGCTGCTCTGCCAACGGCGGGAACGACTTGCGGCAGGTGCCAAGGCTGAGGGACCGCTCCAGCCGGATCTCCTTCGCGAAGGCGGACGACACGGGCGTCCCGGGATCGGACACCGCCGTCATCTACAGCAACTTCCCGACCCAGGACAAGACGAAGATCGCTTCCTGGAAGAGGATCCTCGAGGGCGAGAACTACAAGGTCACCGAGGATCTCGGCTCCAACGCCGGTGCCGGCACGGCGACGCTTGCCAACTTCGTCGACGCGGTCAAAGCCGGGGTGCTCATCATCTCCACCCACGGCGCCGACCTTCAGAAAAGCGGCTTCAACGGCTTGCTCGTCAGCGAGTTCACGAGCCAAGCCGCCCTTGATGCGGCATGGGACGCCGACGAGAAGGTTCCCGCCTATCGGAACGGGGCGCTCCGCAAGCTCAATTTCGTCGACAATCATCGCAACGCCACCGTCTACACCCTCTGGATCACCGAGAAGGGAGTCCAGAAGCTCTTCGGGGACAGCAAGGACCGGCCGGAGGACCAGCTTGTGTTCGACGGCGCGTGCTGGTCCGGCCACCTTGCGGCCGCCTTCGGCTCGACGGCTTATTTCGGCTACACGCAGCCGGCCACCGACCCCGAGGTGTACGGCGATCTGGGCCTGCTCCTCGGTCGCCTCGACGGCATCAGGGACGAAGGCCGTGAGCGGGATTCCGCCAGCGCCTGGGCGGCCGGCGGATTCACGAACACCGCCATCAACCAGCTCCAGTACCACGCTCAGCCCAACACCAAGAGCGTGGCGCTCTCGCCAGACGTGAGCGATATCAAGTACCCGGACGGCCAGGAAATCGCCCTTCCCGGAACCGCCGGGCCCTTCAAGATCGAGTTCAGCGCCACCATGGACACGAGCGTGGCCCCCTCGTCCCTGTTGTCCGCGAAGGGTGCGACGCTGTCCACGAGCTCCTGGTCCTCACCGTCGGAGCTGACCTTCTCCCTCAAGAAAGCCAGCTGCGATGACGTGTGCCCGGTGACGGTGACGATCGCCGCCAAGGAGACGGTCTCGGCCGGGAAGTTCCACAACTGGCTCGACGGCAACCTCGACCCGCCCGACGGGCAAGCGGGCGAGTACCCGAACGGCGACAACGAGGACATCCCTTTCGCGTTCGCGAGCTGGCACGAGCAGACGGCTCCTGACCCGAAGCCTGAATGCGCCGGGTTCTCCTCGGTCGCCGCCGAGTCGCCGAGCAACGTCTGGGCCGTCGGGACTCAAGAGCTCGGGGAATGCGTTCCCTGGGGGACTTTGACCGAGCACTGGAACGGGAAGGCTTGGACGATCGTGTCGAGCGATTCGCCGGCCGGGTCGAACGACTACCTGGAAGGTGTCGGCGTCGCCGGCCAGGACGACTACTGGGCCGTCGGATTCACCGTGGCCCCACCCGACGACGTCGGAACACCGCTGGTCGAACACTCGACCGGCGGGACCTGGACCACCGAGAGCGCCTCCTCTTCTCTCGGGTGGTACAGCTCGCAGCGGGACTCGGTATCCGCCGCCAACGCGAAGGACATCTGGGCGGTCGGCTATGGCTCACCGAAGCAATCTGGCGCCTTCGGTCCGATCGTCATGCACCTCAATGGAGCCGACTGGACGGAGTCCAGCCCCAACAGCGGCAACGACGGCGGCAGTACCGAGCTGCTCAATGTCGACGCCGTCAGCCCGACGAGCATCTGGGCGGCCGGCTTTACCGCCAACGCCGACAACACCGAGCTCCGGGCGATCATGCTGCACAGCACCGGTGGCGCATTCACCGAGGCGGACCTCGAGGGCACGATCTCTGGTTCGAGCTACAGCGAGCTCGACTCGATCTCTGCCGTCTCGTCCACCGACGTCTGGTCAGTCGGCTACACGAGCGGCCTCGTCCACAACGTCGACGTCATCCATCCGCTCGTCGAGCACTACGACGGCAAGACTTGGAGCGAGGTACCGAGCGGGTTGCCGACTGGGATCGAGCTTGAGGCGGTGACCGCGGTCATCGCCAACAGCGTCTGGGCCGCGGGATACTCATACACGGGCTCCGGCGGCCAAGCGCTCATCCACTGGGACGGGAAGAAGTGGTCCCGCGTCGTGTCCCCTACGGTCCCGTTCGCGCACGTCTACGGCATGGCCAGCTCGAAGTCGGGTTACGCTGTCGCCGTCGGCTCGCTTGAGGGTGAGGCTCCATTCGTCGAGGCCTTCACGCCTTCCACGAACCCGAAGTAGGTGGCACTGGGAGGTCGGCATCGTCCTCCCAGCCGGTCGCCACTCCGGGCGGCCTCCTCAAGTCCCCTGAGCCGCCCCAAGACTGGACGAGACCACGCTGAGTGGACCTGAGGCCGAGGTACCGAAGGAGCTGGCCGTCCCGAAGAGCTGGGTGAGGTTGTCCGCGGTCAACATGGTGGCGCCGCTCGGCATCTGGACCGGTGATGCCGGGTGGGAGATCCCGATCAAGACGGAGGCGCTGCTATCGGGTATGAAGATCTGGAGCTTGGTCATCGACCCATTCTGGACCCACATATTCGCATGAACGCTGAGGTTGGCTGGAATCTTGTTGACAACGGTGCCGAGCTCGGCCTCGGCTGGAAATGGCTCCTTCAAGTACGCAGCCAAGGGTTTGGCTATCTGATGGAGCAGCGATCCGACGAAGCTCCGAATAGGGAGGGTGAAGGCGTATTCGTCCGCGTGGGTTTGATGAATGCTCAACCAGGTCCGGATGGACTGCAGCAACGAAGTACGGAATGTCATCCGCAACTGGCTGATCTTCTTCAGATTGAACGTCGGCTTGTTCGCGCTCGGTAGGCCGCGCTCGATCTGGCGCGTGACCGAGAGCAGTGTCGCCGTGGAGACTCCGACCCAGCTTCCGGCGAGGATGTCGTGAAGGTAGCCGAGGCCAGGGTGAGCAGCCAGCTTGTTGAGGGTCGCTGAGATCGAGGCATAGGTACCCGGACTCCCGAACGCGGTGAGGTCTTTGAGGTCCAAGCGCAGGTACTCCGCCCCGTCCACGTACCGCAAGTCGATCAAGTTTGTGGCCTCGTGATCGATCGAGACGTCGACGGTTCGATCTCCCGTGACGACGTTCGAAGCGCTCTCCTTCGACGTCGTGACGACGATGGAGAAGCTACCGTCGGCGATGCTCGCCTGACCGGGGAGGTTCTCCGCGGTGATGACGAATTGCGTTGTCGGACTGCTGAAGACGCTGGTCAGACCGGCGTGAACCGAGTCGCTCGCCTGTACGTGCGCGGCGATCTGCTCACCGCACGCCGCGACAACAAGACTGCAGGCGAGGGTCGCCGACGCAATTGCCATCTTCCGGCCGAGTCTCATCAACACCGCTCCTCGCCTGCGATTTTGTGGATCGACTCAATGCTAGGTCATCTGCGGACCTCTGTCGCGCAGCTGGTTCTCCGCCTTAGCTTCCTACTGCTGAGGCCAGGATGGCTGGAGCTCCCCTGACGACGTCGCGTCGAGGGACGGGATCGCGAAGCCGAGATATTGCAGCTCGGATTGCGGTCGCAACGCTAGCGTGCACTTCTTCAGGCTGCTGATGAGCGACTGAACGTGACGGGGCACGGTGAATATGGCAGCAGGCATCCGGGCGGGGGGGAGACCGGAGGTCGACGCCTTGAGGAGCGCGCCGGTGAAGTCCAAGCGGACGATTGGGGTTGTTTGACCCGTGGCCTGGATCTCCTCTCGTCCGGCCTTCACCTGACTGACGAGGATGTCGTCGCTCGGGAGGGGCTCGGAGTTCCATGACCAGGTCCCGCGGGCGGGAAGAACGGGCGTCGGGGACGAACGGGCCCAGAGATTCATGATCTCGCGGAGCCGTACCGCGAGCTCCTCGGCGAGGTCGAGCTTGAGCAGGGCCACCTGTCGTGTCTTCACCCGGTCGGGCGGGAGCTTCATGTTCTGGAGCCGCACTCCGGACATGAGGATCCGCGCGAACGCGGCCTTCTCGTCGCCGATCACGGCTTCGCCCCCTTGGACGCTGAGGGACGTGACGAGGAGGTCCTCGGACACGCCACGCACCGGGTGATCCCCTGGCGAGTCGAGGCTCATGCGACGACGCCTGCGGAAGAGGTCGCGGCGACGTGGACCATGGCGACCGGGAAGCCGGAGGCCGAGTGGAAGTTACTGGGGAGCGGATCAGCCAGTACGGCCGTCTGGCACCGAAGATGGGAGGCGTTCAAAAAGGTTTTCATACCTGTCCTGTGATGGTTTGTCTGCCAACTAGAGGACGGGTTCGCTATTCGCTCCCCCCGGCCCAAGCGACCACTCACAGGCCGGGGATCAAAGCTTCCCTCGCAATGCCAAACCCTGACAGAGACAATCCGCGATGTCAAGCGGCTCACCGGTCGCCTCGCGGGACCAGGGCATCCCCCCGGCCGGTGGCGCCGGGCGACCTGAAGATGCCCGTACGGCGGGCCCTGTGCGACCGGGGATCGCTCCGGCCGGGGCTATTCGGGCGTGAGTGACGTCGACGGCACCGACAGCAACCCACCGTCGCGGACCAACTCCACCAGCGCCGGCACGGGGTCCTTGTCGGCGAAGAGTCGCTCGTCGCCATAGTCGGCGTCCCTGGCCGTAGCATCCAGTACCCACCACGACGCCTCGAGCGCGATGCCGTTCGGGTCGTTGAAATAGACCGAGCGGATGAAGCCGTGGTCGACGACGTCGGTGACCTCGCAGTGAGCACTCTTCAAACGCTCGCGCAGGGAGAGGAGGGCGTCCTCGTCGGCGACGTTGAAGGAGAGATGGTCGAACTGTGCTGCCCGCGGGTCGGGGATTCCCGCCGGCTTGGAGAAGGCGGCCGAGGAAGACCGTGTGTACTCGAAGAAGGCGACGCTGTTCTGCGGCGCGAACTCGAAGAAGTAGTGGCGGAAATACGGCGTCCCGATCGTGGCGATCAGTCGAGCGCCGAGCACGCCGTGGTAGAAGCGGACCGTCGCGTCCATGTCGTTCGTGACGAGCGCGAGATGGTTGATGCCTCGCCAGCGCACGATCGGGTCCTGCTGGTCTTCACGAGCCGAGGTCATGGCTACGCCTCCTCCTGGTCTGGTATCGCGTCAGCTCTATTGTGACTCAGGAGCGCGGCAGGGGCACAGCACTGCGCCTGCCTTCGCCGCCGGGTCCGCTGATGGAGGGCGACTTAGCTGGAGGGCTTGCGGCGCGCCTGGATAATCGGGAGAACGAGAGGTGCGGCGGCGACAATTGCGGCCACCAACCCGAGGTATGCGCCGAAGCTCCTGCTGCCTATTCCGTACGGCTTAAAAACGAATCCGATGAGAACAAGGATGAGGTCAACGACCGTCGCGATTAACAGCGCAGACTCGTGAGGCACCGGAAGCTTGAATGGCATTGGGTCCATACCCGCTCGGACGACGAGGTAGGCGAGGATCGCCAGGCAGACTAGGAGCACGATGTAGAAGTAGCCGTGACCAGAGAGGCCGTTCTGCGAGTAGAGAACGTCTGGGTAGCTGAACCAGGTCAAGAACAGTGAAATAAATAGTACGAGTGTCGCGCCCCCGACTATGCGGTCAACCTGGGTCCACCGCTTCGCGTCGAACTTGAACCCCGAGGCGGCTCCGACGGTCGGTGCGGCGGCGGGTGGCAGCGGTGCCGCCGGCGAAGCCATCGCGTCGGCGACCGTCGGGCCGCTCGCAACGGTCTCGGTGACCACGACGACCGCAGCTCCACAATGCGGACACTCGGTGGCGCCCTGTGGGATTTCGCCTTCACATTGCGTGCAGATCATTATCGTCTATCTCCCGATCGGGTCTTCTTATGTGCTTTGAATGTCTTCAGTGCTGGAGGCACGAAAGGAACCGTAGCCTGACGTGGGGCTCCATCAGTGGTTTTGTGACCGCGGGCTGACAACACCGAGCCCGTCCGGCGATGCCCACTTGCCGGCGAGCCACTGCTCCAACTCGGCCGGGGGGAGCGGAGTGCTCCAGTAGTAGCCCTGACCGAAGTCGCATCCGAGAGTTCTGAGCCACTCGACTTGCCGACTTGTTTCGACCCCTTCGGCGGCAACCTTTAGCTGCAAAGCGTGCGCCAACGATACGACCGCCTCGACGATGACGGCGTCTCGTCCATCGGTCCCGAGTCCGTCGACGAAGACGCGGTCGATCTTCACCCCGTCAATCGGTAGCTGCTTCAGGTAGGCGAGTGACGAGTAGCCGGTGCCGAAGTCGTCGATCTCCAACTTCACTCCGAGCGACTTCAGGTCTCCGAGGACGAGCAACGACCAGTCCACCTGGTCGATGACGGCACTCTCCGTCAGTTCGATGTGGAGCGCATCGGGCTCGACTCCGCTCGCGTCGATGGCCTTCGAGACGGCACCTACGAGGTCACCGCTTGCGAGTTGCCGGGCGGAGACGTTGACGGCTGTCCACAGCTCAGCTGCGGCGGGAATTCGGTCTCTCCAGACGCGCAGTTGTCGCAACGCCTCCTCGAGGGCCCAAGCGCCGAGTTGAACGACGATGCCGGAGCTCTCTGCGACCGCGAGGAATTCCACCGGCTCGAGCACGCCGCGCCGCGGATGACGCCAGCGCAGCAAGGCCTCGACCCCGACAGTGCGCCCCGAGGCAAATTCCACGACGGGCTGGTACTCCACGAGAAGCTGACCGTTGTCGAGCGCCGAGGCGAGCTCGGCCTGGAGACCGAGCCGGTCGACGTATGCCTTGCCGAGCCTTGGCTCGAAGAACGTGTAGTCGTCACCACCGGCGTCCTTGGCTGCGTACAACGCGACGTCCGCGTCGCGAAGTAGCTCGTCGGAGCGGGCGTCGCGCTGGTTCCCCATGGCGATGCCCACGCTCGCATGCACGACGAACTCGCGTCCGGAAACCGTGAACGGTGAGCGCATCGCTGTACAGACCCTGGCCGCGACGGAGGCAACTTCGTCGACCCCGGAGGCGTCGTCGATCAGGATGGCGAACTCGTCCCCCCCGATACGTGCGACCGTGTCACCTGGACGCACGCACGAGCTCAGGCGGTCGGATGCGGCGACGAGCACCTCGTCACCGCTGGAGTGGCCAAGCGTGTCGTTCACGTTCTTGAAGTGGTCGAGGTCGCAGAGCAGTACGGCGACGCGTCGAGTCGGCGAGGCGCGTCTGGCGAGGGCGTGCTCGATTCGATCGCCGAACAGCACCCGGTTCGGCAGGTCGGTGAGCGGATCGTGCAGGGCGTAGTGCACGAGCTCGACCTGGTTGGCGCGAAGCGTGGTGACCGCGGACTGCATCTGGCGGGTGAGGCGGAGATTCTCGACCAGGGTGAGGACCTGGCGCGTGAGCACGGCAGTGACGACGCACAGCCCGGCGATGACCACGAACCGATCGAGACGACCGGACTGGGATCGTTTGACGACGGCGGCGACGATCGCGATCGCGAGGAAGAAGTAGGGGAGCGCCAGCTGCCAGGGCGACGGACCCTCGACCTCCTCCCCCGCAAGGCTGGGCTGGTCGACCGGCCAGAGGGGGGCGAGTGCGAGGAGCAGGAAGCCGGCCACACGACCGGCTTCGATGAGATTGCCGTACCAGAACGACCGGAGGTGACTCAGATAGGCGAGGCTGCTGTCGGCAACGGTGAGACAGAGCAGACCGGCGACCACGAGAACGAGAGGGATCCGCCGCCGGCCGCGCCCTTGGGCGAGGACGCTGATTCCGACGGTGGCGACGATCACGTCGCCGATGGGATAGGCGATCCCGACTGCCTGGGCGAAGACGCTGCCCGATCCGGCGTGGTACACCGAGCCGAGTGCCGTGGTCCAGCTGACGATCAGCAGCGAGCCGGCCACGATGACGCTGTCGAGCAGCACACGGGCGCGGGAGATGCCGAACGTCGGGGGGGACGGGAACAAAAGGATCCCGATCGCAGCCATTGGCAGCGCGGCGAGCAGGCCTGCGTCGGCGACGGAGGGGAACGGAACCTTGACCCGGCTGACGAGCTCGTACCACGTGATGATGGCCTCGCCGACGGCCCAAGCGGCGGCCGAGGCGCCGATCCAGGTCCAGGCGAGACGCATCTGTGGAGCCGCTCGCCGGCCGAACAGCAAACAGCTCGCGGCGGCGAGCGCGGCGGCGACCAGTTGCGCGACGTTGTCGTAGTGACTGGTTACGCCACCGGTTCCCGGGTTGAGGGACGCCCAGGCAACGAAGAGCCCGAGAAGGATCGCCAGCGCCGCTGCAGCGGTGGGGAACCGGCGGATGGCAGTCTCGTCGAATGCGGGAGGTCGGTCCGTCTCTGAGACGCCCGCGCCCGCGCCCGCGTCGGCGCTCGCTGGCGGCGTCTCGGCGGTATCCACTGCCATGATCCTTGCCGCTCCCGCGGTCGTTGTCTGACAAAGAGTGGTCGGCGCGCACGGGATTGTCGGATCCGCTGCCACGACGAAGTCTCTCGGATGTCCCGAGAGGTCATATGACAATATCGGTTGTACCTGACGGGCCTTGACCAGGTTCAATGTTCCGCGCGGGTGCCGGTCGCGACGGCCGGTCAGTCGTCCGGCTCCTGGCCGACGCGGCGCTCGGTCTTGCGTTCCGATCGCTGGCGTTTCTCGGCGAGCCGCCGATTGACCGACGACCTTGTCGGGGCGGTCGCACGCCGGCGCGGGCGGACGGCGAGAGCGGACCGCACTCGGTCTCGGAGGCGCTCGAGTGCCAGGTCCCGGTTGCGCACCTGCGAGCGCTCGTCGGTGACCACGATCCGGACGACGGAGCCGAGCTCTCCCAACAATCGGTGCCGCTGGTAGTCGGTGAGCGCCGCAGAGTCCTCGACGTTCCAGGTCAGCATCACCTTGGTGTTCGAGGTGTTCGCGTGCTGGCCACCCGGCCCGCCGCTGGCGGAGAAGCGCCAGCGCAGCTCGCTCGCAGGGATCGTGAGCGACCTCGTCACGACCAGGTCAGCGCTCGGGTCGACCACCGGTCGCAGTGCTCGGGCTCGGGGTGCGGCTTGGCTGCGCGGTCGGGGGACCCGGCTCAGCCCGGCAGCACCGCCTCGATCGCCGTCACGACCTCAGGCGAACCCGGCTCGGCGGCGGGACGGAATCGAGTGATCGACACCCCGCCCGGAGCGACGAGAAACTTCTCGAAGTTCCACTGAATATCGCCGGCGTTGCCCTCCGCATCGGCAACCTCGGTCAGATCGGTGTAGAGCCGATGGCGATCTGTTCCGTTCACCTCAATCTTCTCGGTCATCGGAAACGTGACGCCGTAGGTAGTCGAGCAGAACGTCTCGATCTCGCCGGCCGACCCCGGCTCCTGCTCCCCGAACTGGTTGCAGGGGACCCCGAGCACGGTGAAGCCGCGGCCTTGGTATTGCTTTTGGAGGGTCTCGAGACCGGAGTACTGCGGCGTGAGTCCGCAGCGTGACGCCACGTTGACGACAAGGACCGCCTTGTCCTCGAAGCTGTGGAGGTCAAGGGGCTCACCTTGAAGGGAATGGATCGGAGCGTCGTAGATGGCCATGACGCCAGACTAAGCCGCCGCCGTGGCTGCGCCGGCCGTTCCCGGCCCGGCCCGCGGGCCCGGCAGCTCGGAGCGGTCAGGCGAAGCGGATGATGAAGACGGTGCCCGCTACGAGGCAGTAGAGGCCGAACGGCCACAGCGTTCGCGTCTTGAAGTACCGGGTGAGGAATCGGACTGAGACAAGGGCCGCGACGAACGCCGCCGCGGCGCCGGCGAGCGCCTGGGTCCGGACGCCGTCACCGAGCGGCCCGAGCAGGTCGGGGAGCTTGAAGAGCCCGGCGAGGAGGATCACCGGCGTCGCGAGAAGGAACGAGAAGCGGGCTGCGTCCTCGTAGTTCAACCCCCGAATGAGGCCCGCCACTATCGTGATGCCCGAGCGGCTGATACCCGCGAACAACGCCAGCACCTGCGCTGTACCGATGACGCCGGCCTCCTGGTAGTCGAGTGTCTTGAGCTCTCTCGACGGCAGATGACCTTTTCGCTCCCGGATCTCGGCGCGGCGCCGGGCTGCCTCTCCGCCGAAGAGGATGACTCCGTTGACCGTGAGGAAGATCGAGGCCGCCAGCGGCTTGGAGAACAGCACACGGAGCGGGTGCTCGAAGAGGAGGCCGGTGATGCCGGCAGGGATCGTCGCCACCACGAGGAGCCATCCGAGGCGCTCGGTCGGCGTCGTCACGGTCCGCGTTCGAGCGGAGTGGAGCAGGCCACCGATGATCGACTTCCACTCCCTCCAGAAGAACACGACGAGGGCCAGTGCGGTCCCGACGTGCAGTGCCACGACGAAAGCGAGCCAGAACGACTCGGGCTTGCTCTCGGAGGCAACCAGGTTGTGCCAACCGAAGAGGGCCGGGAACACAACGGTGTGACCGAGGCTCGAGACGGGGAAGAGCTCGGTCACGCCCTGCAGCACTCCGAGCACGACGGCCTGGAAGAAGGTGACCTTGCTCTGATGAGCAAGGCCGGCACTCTTCGTCTGGGCGAGGAGAACGAAATGCGCGAGGTGGTAAACGCTCGTCATCAGCACCGCCGGATCCTACTGGCGCCACGAAGCGCGACGGATACCGCGGCCCCAGCCCCTCACCTGCGGGATGCCGCAGCCCGACGGGCGAGCTCGGCGGTCCGTGCCTCGCGCCGCATGAAGCGGTCGAGGGCTCCTTCGAGGCCGTCGGTGTCCATCAGCCGGCGGACGGCGATGACGATGGCCGGGTAGCACCAGATGTCGCCGCAGACCCAGAGGATCCCGGCCCCGATCTGCTGGCTCGCGACCGGCGAAAGGCTGATGCCGGAGAGATGCGAGTAGACCGGGTACCAGGAGGTGGGCGCGAAGATGCTCTGGGAGATCGCGAGCATGAACATGACGAAATTTGTGCCGAGCAGGGCGGTGATCTGGCCGCCCGGTGCAAGCTTGCGCCGGAACGGGTACGACGGGATGAACTGCAGCCAGAACAGCATCCCGGTTGCGAAGAAGCTGCCGTGCATCAGCCAGATGTGCACGGACTGGTTGCGGTAGCCGAGGTCGAACAGCGCCGGAACGTGCCAGATCACCATGGAGATGTTGAACAGCACGATCGCGGTCCATGGCCGGACCAGGAAACGGCCGGCGCCTCGCAGCGGAGCAGACCAGGACGACACGAGCAGGCCCCGGAGCACCACCCGCCGCGCCCGCACGGGGAGGAAGTGCAGGAGCGGAAGCCAGGGGGCGCCGGCGACGATGAGCGAGGGGGCAGCGAACATGAGCAGCAGGTGCTGGATCATGTGAACCCAGTAGTAGTAATCGGACCAATAGTCGATCGGTGACTGAACCGTCACCAACAGGACCAGCAGGCCGGCGTAGAACAAGAGCGAGCGCCTCCGCCGCGCGAGGGTTCGGGCGGGCAACGACCGGGCGGCGAGATGGTGCAGGCCGAGCTCGTGCGCCACGCTCACAGCGAGTGCGACGAAGAAGAACGGGTCCCAGGACCAGTTGTTCAGTACGTAGCTCATCGAGCGCCCCCTCCCGGCCGCCTAGAGCATCGCACACGCCTCGGTCAGGACCGAGCGGAGGATCGCCTCGATTTCGTCGAACTGCTCCTGGCCGCAGATGAGCGGGGGAGAGAGCTGGATGACCGGGTCCCCGCGGTCGTCCGCCCGGCAGATGAGGCCGGCGTCGAACAGCGCAGGCGAGAGGAACCCCCGGAGGAGCCACTCGGACTCGTCGTTGTTGAAGCTCTCTCGCGTCGCCTTGTCGCGCACGAGCTCGATCCCGTAGAAGTACCCCGCGCCGCGGATCTCGCCGACGATCGGGATGTCGTTCAGCTTGTCGAGCGTCGATCGGAACGCGGACTCCTTCTCACGCACGCGCCCGGGGAGGTTCTCGTTCTCCAGAATGTCGATGTTCGCGAGCGCGACCGAGGAAGAGACCGGGTGGCCGCCGAAGGTCACACCGTGCGCAAAGGTCGTGCTGCCGCTCAGGAAGGGCTCCATAAGCCGGTCAGAAGCGATCATGGCGCCGATCGGCGAGTAACCACTCGTCATTCCCTTCGCGCACGTGATGATGTCGGGAACGTACCCGTAGCGGTTGCAGGCGAACATCTCGCCGAGGCGGCCGAATGCGCAGATGACCTCGTCGGACACGAGGAGCACGCCGTGGCGGTCACAGATCTCCCGTGCCCGCTCGAAGTAGCCGGGCGGGGGCGGGAAACAGCCTCCGGAGTTCTGCACCGGCTCGAGGAACACTGCTGCCACTGTCCCCGGCCCCTCGTACTCGATCTGCCGTTCGATGTCGTCCGCGCACCGGAGCGTGCAGGAGCTCAAGTGGGCACAGTCGTGGCACCGGTAGCGGTTCGTGTTCTGCACCTTGCGGGCTCCCGGAACGAGCGGCTCGAACGGCTGGCGAGCCGACGGGATGCCGGTGATCGAGAGCGCTCCGAGCGTGGTCCCGTGGTAGGCGATGTTGCGGCTGATCACCTTGTAGCGGGACGGCTCGCCCGTCACCTTGAAGTACTGCCGGGCGAGCTTCCAGGCCGACTCGACCGCCTCGCTGCCTCCGGTGGTGAAGAACACGCGATTCAAGTCGCCCGGCGTGAGGCCGGCAAGGCGGTGGGCGAGGTCGATACCGGGGGTGTGGGCATAGCCCCATTGCGGGAAGTAGGCGAGCTTGGACGCCTGCTTGGCGGCGGCTTCGGCCAGCTCGACGCGGCCGTGGCCGACCTGGACGACGAAGAGCCCCGAGAGCCCGTCGAGATAGCGCTTGCCGTGGGTGTCGTAGACGTAGGCGCCCTCGCCGCGGTCGATGACGGGGATCTCCCGCTTCTCGTCGTAGGCGCCCATGCGCGTGAAATGCATCCAGAGGTGCTGGCGTGCTGAGGCTTGCAGCTGATCGTTGGTCATCGGGTCCCCCATGCATAGGTCTGCTTGACGAGGCGGAGGTAGACGAAGGTCTCCGCCTCCCGAACACCCTCGATGCTCCTGACGGAGTCGTCGAGGACTCGAAGGAGATGCTCGTCGTCTTCGCAGACCAGCTCGACGAGGATGTCGAACGAGCCTGCGCAGACGACGACGTACTCGAGCTCGGGGAGTCCCGCCAGCTTGTCCGCGATGTCGCGCAGGTTGCCCTCGGCACGAATGCCGACGAGCGCCTGACGGGTGAAGCCGACCGTGAGCGGATCGGTGACGGCGACGATCTGCATCACGTTCTCGTCGAGGAGGCGGCGCACGCGTTGTCGCACGGCGGCCTCGGAAAGCCCGACCGTCTCGGCCAGGGCCGCGTAGGACCGTCGCCCATCTCGCTGAAGCTCTTCCACCAGCTGCTTCGAGACCTCATCGAGCGCGGTCACCCGCGTCGGCGACGCACGCCGACCGGGTCGCACCGCGCCGCCGGAAGTGGTCATCGTTCTGCCGACCCCTTTCCGGCTGTCACCGAGCCCGAGTGCAAAGCGGCGCCTATTCTCACATTCAAGGTGGCCATTGTCAATGGAATCCGTCGTGAGTAAGCTCCAAGACGATCGAATCAGCGCGAGTGACGCTCCCATGCTGGGTGCGAGCTCGCCCGAAGGGCAGGTGGTGATCGTGGTGGAATCCGTCGAGGTCACGCAGGCGCGGGAGATCAGGACCGCGATACCCGGTCCCCGTTCGCTGGAGCTCAGCGCCCGCAGGAGAGCATCGGTGCCAGCTGGCGTCGGTGCCACGATGCCGATCTTCGCCGAGCGGGCATCCGGCGGCATCGTGGTCGACGTCGACGGGAACTCCTTCATCGACCTGGGCGCTGGCATCGCGGTGCTGAACGTCGGGTCGAGCGCGCCGCTCGTCGTCGAGAACGTCACCGAGCAGGTGCAGCGTTTCACTCACACCTGCTTTCAGGTGACGGGCTTCGAGGGGTATGTCGAACTGGCGGAGCGCCTCAACGCCCTCGTTCCGGGGCCGGCTGAGAAGCGCAGCTTCTTCGTCAACTCCGGCGCCGAGGCAATCGAGAACGCCGTGAAGATCGCCCGGTCGTTCACCGGACGCCAGGCGGTCGTCGCATTCGACCATGCCTTCCACGGTCGGACCCTGCTCACCATGTCGCTCACGGCCAAGGCCATGCCCTACAAGTCCGGCTTCGGGCCGTTTGCGCCGGAGATCTACCGCATGCCGTTCAGCTACCCGTACCGCTGCTCCGCCGGCGCGCCGCCCGAGCGGTGCGGAGAAGCCTGCGCCGAGATGGCGATCGCCTCGATGGACAAGCAGATCGGCGGGAACCGAATCGCCTGCCTGCTGGTGGAGCCGGTGCAGGGCGAGGGCGGGGTGATCATCCCCGGGGAGGGGTTCCTCCCGATGCTGGCCGACTACTGCAAGGAACACGGGATCGTCTTCATCGCCGACGAGGTGCAGGCCGGCATGGCACGGACCGGCAAGTTGTTCTCGTGCGAGCATTTCGGGCTCGTCCCGGATCTCGTCACGACGGCCAAGGGTCTCGGGGGCGGCCTTCCGATCGGCGGCGTGACGGGAAGAGCGGACATCATGGACGCCATCCACCCCGGCGGCCTCGGCACCACCTTCGGGGGCAACCCGGTGTCCTGTGCGGCAGCACTCGGGGCGCTGTCGGAGATCGAGACCCGCGGCCTCGTCCGTCGTTCGGAGGAGATCGGCGAGATCTTCAAAGCACGATTCGGGAACCTCGCCGAAGAGGTGCACGCAGTCGGCGAGGTTCGCATCATCGGTGCGATGGCCGCGATCGAATTCGTGACGGACCGGACGACGAAAGAGCCCGACGTCGCGACGACGTCCAAGGTGCTCGCCGCCTGCCACGCGGAGGGCGTCATCTTGTTGCGAGCCGGCACCTACGACAACGCGATACGGATCGTGCCGCCGCTCGTGATCTCCGACGACCTTTTGAACGACGGCCTCTCCGTGCTCGAGAAGGCGGTCCGCGCGCTCTGAGCCGACGAGGCACTAGCCGCCGACGAGGCTGCCCATCGCGCCGGCGAGTCGCGAGGGCCGCCCCGACCGCTGTTCGGCGCGGTCGGCCGTGCCCATGAGCTGCAATGCGGAGTTGACGCCGATCCAGCGAAGCGGCTCCGGCTCCCATCGTCGCGAGCGGTGCCCGACCCAACAGAGGCGGGTGCAGTCGTTCTCGTTGCCCCCGACGAGCGCAGCGAGGGTGCGTCCCGCGAGGTTCGTGACCGCCACCCCGTCGCCGACATAGCCGCCCGCCCAGCCGATGCCCGTGGCGCGGTCGAAGCCAACCGAGGGGTGCCAGTCCCGGGCGATCCCGAGTGGTCCGCCCCATCGATGAGTTATCCGCGTCTCGGCCAGAGCCGGGAAGAGATCGACGAGCGTCTCATGAATGAGCGAGTGCATCCTTTGGTCACGGTCGAAGCTCGGCTCGATGCGGGAGCCGAAATGGTAGGGAGCGCCCCGTCCACCGAAAGCGACTCGGCCGTCGCGCGTTCGCTGTCCATAGATGACGAGGTGGCGGAGGTCATTGAAGGTCTCGCCGTTGCGCAGCCCGATCTCGCCGAGCGCGTCGTCGCCGATCGGCTCGGTGGCGATCATGAGTGAGTAGAACGGGATCACCTCGCGGTGTGCGCCCGCAAGCTGGGCGCTGAAACCCTCGGTTGCCCTCACGACGGCTTCGGCGCGGACGGTGCCGCGCGCCGTCACGACGCGGCCCGGAGAGATCTCGAGCGCCGCCGTGCCTTCGAAAATGCGGACGCCGAGTCGTTCGGCGACCTCCGCCAGGCCGCGCACGAGCCGAGCCGGATGAATCGAAGCGCAATGCGGGGTGTAGGTCGCGCCGAGGATCTGCGTCGCTCCCACGAGCTCGCGGGCTTCGGACCCGCTCAGGAACCTCAGGTCGGCCTCTCCGACGCCGAGCGACCGAGCCTCGTCGACCTCCTCCCGTGCTCGATGCAGTTGGGCCGCGTTGCGGGCGAGCATGACGGTGCCGCCCTTTCGGTAGTCGCAGTCGATGCCCTCCGCCGCCGTCACCGCTCCGACCTCGTCAACAGTGTGCTCGAGCTCCTTGCGCAGGGCCTCCTCGGCCGCTTTGCCGTAGATGCGGATGAGCTTGGAGGAGGAGGTCGCGAACATGGCGGAACACCATCCGCCATTCCGGCCCGATGCTCCGAAGCCGGCTGTTTCGCGCTCCAGCACGGCCACCCGGATGGAGGGGTTCATCTTCGCCAGGTAGTAGGCGGTCCACAAACCGGTGTAACCCGCACCGACGATGGCGACGTCGACCTCGAGATCCGCATCGAGGCCCGGGCGTTGCCGGGCCGGCTCGGGGAGCGTGTCGAACCAGTAGGAAAGGTCCCGATAGGCGGTTCCGGAGCGGGGCGAAGGAGCAACTGAAGAATTCACGATCCGCACGCTACCGGAGGCGGTCGCCGGCCCCCTTCCGGTTCGGTTGCTGGCGGTTGTCGGGCTGTCGCCGATCTGAGAGGATCGGCCGATGCGAACCCTTCGGAACTTTGTGAACGGCGAATACGTCGACACCGCCGCTGGCGAGACCACAGCGCTCATCGATCCCAGCACGGGCGAGGAGTTCGCCGCGGCGCCGTTGTCGCGGGAGGTTGACGTCGACCGGGCCTTTGCTGCCGCGGCGAAGGCGTTCGAGTCCTGGCGCAACACCACCCCCTCGGAGCGCAGCCTCGCGCTGTTCCGCATCGCCGACGCGCTCGAGGCGCGGGGCGAGGATCTCGTGCGGGCCGAGAGCGAGAACACCGGCAAGCCGTTCGTGCTGACCATGAGCGAGGAGATTCCGCCCCTCGTCGACCAGATCCGTTTCTTTGCCGGGGCGGCAAGGGTGCTGGAGGGGCGCTCGGCCGGCGAGTACCTGGCGGGTCACACCTCGATGATCCGCCGGGAGCCCGTCGGCGTCTGCGGCTCGGTGACGCCGTGGAACTATCCGATGATGATGGCCGTCTGGA
>Ga0182015_10000645_pt1 | contig 49713 bp, 51 predicted proteins | sample 712P3MmetaG_FD_120478 | JGI IMG/M metagenome (GOLD analysis project Ga0182015, IMG submission 120478) | Permafrost microbial communities from Stordalen Mire, Sweden - 712P3M metaG | ecosystem: Environmental > Terrestrial > Soil > Wetlands > Permafrost | place: Sweden: Stordalen | collected...
CGAGATGGCGGGTTCGAAACTCATCGCGGCCACGGTCGCGGGGCGCATACCGCTGCTGGCAGGTGCGGGCACTGCGCTCATCGTGAGCATGGTGCTGGTAGCCACCTTCAGCGGCCTGAACGGCTCGATGCTCGTGGGGTCGAGGATCTTCTTCGCCATGGCCGACCGTGGCCTGCTGTTTCGCGCGGTGGCGCGCGTCTCGCCGCGTTTCAACAGTCCGTCGGTCGCGATCGGCCTCGCCACGGTGCTTGGAGTCGTCTACGTGCTGGAAAACGATTTCGCGCAGCTGGCCGACAAGTTCATCCTGGGGATCTGGCCCTTCTATGCGCTGGCGGTCGCCGGAGTGTTCGTGCTGCGCCACCGGCAGCCGGGTCTGCCGCGCCCGTACCGGGTGTGGGGTTATCCCATCGTGCCGGGGTTGTTCCTGCTCGCCTCGGTGGGCCTGATCATGAACGCGCTGCTCACCGATCCGCACAACACGGGAGTCACGCTGCTGATTATCGCGGCGGGCATACCGGTGTACTGGGTGCGCGGCCGGGTGCTGCGGCGCTCCTCTGCGGCGGTGTGAGCTGCTCGTATAAGATGGGGCGTTCCCCTGTGGATTAAGGGTCTCATGAGCTCGCGTATCGCCGGCCGCGGCGCTTTCGTATTCGTGTTCATCGCCGTGCTGATCGATGCGATCGGCTTCGGCATCATTTTGCCGGTGCTGCCGCAGCTCATCATACAGCTCACCGGCGTGCCGATTGACCGTGCGGCCCAATATGGCGGCGTGCTGTCGTTCGTCTACGCGCTCATGCAGTTTTTCTGCGCGCCGATTCTCGGCAATCTGAGCGATCGGTTCGGGCGACGCCCGGTGCTGTTATTCGCGCTGCTGGCGCTCGGCTGCGACTATCTGATCATGGGATTTGCGCCGGTAATCGGCTGGTTGTTCATCGGCCGCATGGTCGCCGGAGTCGCCGGGGCCTCATTCACGCCCGCCTACGCGTACGTCGCCGACATCAGCCCACCTGAGCGGCGCGCGCAGAACTTCGGTCTCCTGGGCGCAGCGTTCGGCGTCGGTTTTATCCTGGGGCCGGCTATCGGCGGCCTACTGGGTGGCCTGGGCCCCCGGGCGCCGTTCTTCACCGCCGGCGCGCTGGCACTCGCCAACACGGCGTTTGGTTACTTCGCGCTGCCGGAGTCTCTGGCGAGCGGATCGCGGCGGCCATTTCAATGGACCCGTGCCAACCCGCTCGGCACGCTCGCGCAGATGCGCAAGCTCCCGGCGGTGAGCGCGCTTCTGGGTGCGGTGTTCGTGTGGCAGCTCGCGCACCAGGTATTTCCGAGCACCTGGTCGTTCTACGGCATCACGCAGTTTCACTGGTCGAGCCGCGAGGTGGGGTACTCGCTCGCGTTTGTGGGCCTCGTCATGGCCATCGCGCAGGGCCTGCTCACCCGCACCCTGATCCCGCGCATCGGCGGGGAGCGCCGCGCGGCCGCCCTCGGCATGGCTGCCGCATTTGTTGCTTACCTCGGTTACGCGTTCGCGACCCACGGCTGGATGGTGTACGTGGTGTCCCTGAGCGCGTTCCTGTTCGCGCTCACCTATCCGTCCATGAACGCGCTCGCCTCACAGCAGACCCCGGCGAACGCGCAAGGCGAGCTGCAGGGGGCGGTGGCGTGTCTGTACAGCTTAAGTTCCATCGTCGGGCCGCCGCTCATGACCCAGGTATTCAGCTACTTCACCGCCCGCACCGCGCCGGTGTTTTTTCCCGGGGCGGCATTCCTCGCGGCGGCGGCGCTCACCATCGTGTGCGCGCTGTTGTTCATGAAAGCGGCACGTGCTGCGCCCGCGGCCGCCCACATTGCTATCATTCCTCCGGAGGTCTGAGTGTCTACCCGCGTGCGTATTTTCATGGTGCTCGCCGCGTTACTGGCAGCTGGCGGCGCGGCGGCGCTCGAACCCGCGCCGCAGGCAACCGCAGCATCACTGCCACCGATCCGTCACGTGTTCATTATCGTGCTGGAGAATGAATCATACGCGGCGAGTTTCGGCGCGCAGTCGGCCGCGCCGTATCTTGCAACCACGCTCACGAGCGAGGGGGCGCTGCTGAGTCAGTACTACGGCATCGGGCACTCGAGTCTCGACAACTACATCGCGCTCATCAGCGGCCAGGCGCCCAACCGGGACACGCAGCTGGATTGCGCGGACTTCACGGATTTCAGACTCAGCGCTCTCGGGCTCGACGCGCACGGCCAGGCGCACGGCGAGGGCTGCGTGTACCCGGGGATAGTCAGGACGCTCCCCAATCAGCTCACCGCCGCCGGCCTTACGTGGAAGGCCTACATGGAGGACATGGGAAACAACCCGCGCCGTGAGGCCGCCACCTGCGCACACGTGGCGATCGGTGCGCACGAGGCCACCCACCTCGCGCAGGTCGGCGACCAATATGCCGCGCGCCACAATCCCTTCGTGTACTTTCATTCCATCATCGATGACCAGGCGGGTTGCGACGCCCACGTCGTGAATCTCGCGCGGCTGCCGCAGGACCTCAAGACCAGCGCCTCGACTGCCAACTATATTTTCATCACTCCGAACCTGTGCAACGACGGTCACGACGGTCACGATGGCGTATGCGTCGACGGCCGGCGCGGGGGGCTCACCGCGATCGATGGGTTCCTCAGGAGGTGGGTGCCACTCATTACGCACTCGCCGGCGTTTCTCGCCGACGGCATGCTGGTCGTCACCTTCGACGAATCCGACGGCAGTGGCGCCGAAGGCTCGAGTGCCTGTTGTGGAGAGCTGCCCTTGCCGGGAGCGGCGTTCCAGCCCGGATTCAAGGGTCCCGGGGGCGGACGCATCGGCGCGGTGGTGCTGTCACCCTTTGTGCAGCCCGGGACGGTGACGGCCGAGCCGTACAACCACTACTCGCTGCTGCGCACCGTGGAAATGATCTTCGGGCTCTCGCCACTCGGCTACGCCGGCGCACCGCATCTGCAGGTCTTTGGGCCGGACGTGTTTACCGGCGCCGCGCAGCATCCACGCGCTCAATAAGGTCGGTCACCAGCGGGTTCCTCTTCAGCAGGGGACCGAAGAAGCCCCGCTGCACCGGGGAAAACGTCACTTCCCTGCCGAAGCGTCCGGGATTGCGCAAGGTGAGCGTAACGCGCGCGGGATTGACCATGATCGTGTAGCCGATGTTAACGATGTCCGCGAGCGCAATGCGCTCCTCGTCGGGGCCGAAGCGCACGCGCAACGCATCCCCCTCATCCCAGACTTCGTCGGCGAGATCGGACACCAGGCGTCGCAGCATGAACCAGCCGATCCCAAACGCGAACGCCGGCAGGAGCAGCGCCGGCAGCGGCACCCCGTGCCCCCGCCGGCCGGTCGCGACCGTCAGGCCCACGATGAGCGCGACCACTCCGATCCAGATCAGCGGAAAGACGCGCTTGTAGAACAATGTGTTGCGGGCAGAGATCCGCCGGCCGGCCTGTCCTGGTAGCACTTGAGCTCCTGGGGCAATGCTCCGAAGTGGACAATTACCTGCCGAGGCAGTAATATCTTCGGCAGTAATATTGCAGGCAACAAAAGCCGCCTTCCGCAGCCACCCATGAGTCGCCGCAACGCCATCAAAGCCGATCCACGCGCCGGCGCGCAAGCCCCGGACGAGGGCCTGAGCGTCGGTTATCTCATGAGCCGCGCGCGCGCCTCGCTCCTCTCGGCCCTGGATGCACGCCTCGAGCAGTTCGGCCTCAACGCCATGCAGTTTGCCGTGCTCAAGCACCTCGCCCACGGGGATGCCGACACCGCTGCCGACCTGTGCCGCGTGATGTATTACGACGGGGGCTCGATGACCCGCCTGCTCGATCGGCTCGAGGAGCGGGGTCTGCTGCGCCGGGAGCGTTGCCGCGAGGACCGGCGCGTCGTGTACCTGCGCGTGGCGCCCAACGGCCGTGCGCTGCTGCCGCGGCTTATGAGCGCGGCGTCCGGGGTGATCGAGACGCATCTCGCGGGGTTCAGCCCGGATGAGGCCGAGATGCTCAGGGCCTACCTCAAACGGATGATCGAAAACGGACAACCGGCGGGGGACAATCAGCACTCAGACGGCGGTAAGTCATGACTATCTCAATGCTCCGGCGCACGGCGCTGGTATTGCCTTTGTTTAGCCTGGCGCTTGCCGGCTGCGTGGACCGTGGCGGCTGGAAGCCCGCGCCGCAGATCCGGCCGCAAGCGCTCACGACCGAGCACACGCTCTCTACGGCGCGCCTCGACCCTGCCGCCTGGCCGGCGGATGGCTGGTGGCGCGCTCTTGGTGACCCGCAGCTCAATGCCCTCTTGGACGAGGCCCTCATCGCCAGCCCCTCGCTCGCGATTGCGCAGGCGCGGCTGCGTACGGCGCAGGGCCAGGCCATCGCGGCGGGCGCGGCGCGCCTGCCCTCGACGGCGGTGGATGCCGAGGTGACCCGACAGCGTTACCCGGTGAACGGCCTGTATCCGCCGCCGTATGCCGGCAACTACTTCAACGACGGGCGGCTGGCGCTCGATTTCAGTTATGACCTCGACTTCTGGGGCAGGAACCGATCGCTGCAGTCTGCGGCGCGCGCTGGCGTTGAGGTGGCAGAGGCGGATCACGCCGCGGCGCGGCTCGCCCTGGCGGTGGCGGTCACACAGGCCTACATCCAGCTCGACCTGTCCTATGCGCTGCTGGATGTCGCCAACGACAACCTGAAGCAACAGACCTCGATCCTCGATCTCACTCAGCAGCGTGTCGGCGCGGGCCTGGAGAACACCGCCCGCGTCAAGCAGTCGGAGAGCGTGCTGGCGCTGACGCGCGCCGGAGTCGCCTCCGTGCAGGCGAACATCGAGCTTGCCCGCAACCAGATCGCCGCGCTCGTTGGCGCGGGACCCGACCGCGGCCAGACGCTTACCCGGCCGCGGCTTACAGCGCCCGCCGACATGACGCTGCCCTCGGCGTTACCGGCCGATCTTCTCGGGCGCCGCCCGGATGTCGCCGCGGCGCGTGCGCAAGTTGCAGCGGCGGGGCACGGGGTGTCGGCCGCTGAGGCCGCCTTCTATCCGAACGTGAACCTGATGGCATTTGCGGGCCTGCAGAGCATCGGCCTGTCGCAGCTTTTCGAAGCTTCCGACCGCATCGTCGGCGCGGGTCCCGCCCTGAGCCTGCCGGTTTTCAACCGCGGGCAGTTGCGCGGCGCGTTGCAGGGGCGCCAGGGGCAGCTCGACGCCTCCGTCGGCCAGTACAACCAGACGTTGCTGGACGCCGTGCACGAGGTCGCGGACGTGGTGGCGAACTGGCGCGGGCTCGAGCGCGAAAGTGCCGAGCAGCAGATCGCCCTCGAGGCGGCGCAGCGCTCCTACGACCTGACGACTGACCGCTATCGCGCCGGACTCGACAACTACCTCTCGGTGCTTTCGAGTCAGAACCAGGTGCTGCTGGCGCAGGGCCTGCGCGCGGAGTTGCAGGCGCGCCGCCTTTCCTTCAGCGTGGAGCTGGTGCGCGCACTCGGCGGCGGTTATGCCCCCGCCGCGCCGCAAAGCTGATACGCGCAACCGCAGCCGGAAAGTAAAGCAATGGACGCCACCGTCGACACCACGCCCGCGGGCATCGCGAGCCTGAGGCAGCGGCGCCGCCGCACCTGGCTGGCCGTAGTGGGCGTGGCGCTCGTGATTATTGCGGTCGTGACGTTCTTGTGGTGGTGGCTATATGCCAGCAACTACCAGAGCACGGATGATGCCTACGTGGCGGGCGACATGGTCGGCGTCATGTCACAGGTCGGCGGCACGGTGGTTGCGATCGATGCGGACGAAACCGACCGGGTGCAGGCCGGACAGGAGCTGGTGAAGCTCGATGGCACCGACGCGCGTCTCGCGCTCGCGGCGGCCGAGCAGCAGCTGGCGCGCACCGTGCGGCAGGTGCGCACCGTGTATGCCAACCGCGCCCAGGGCACGGCCGTAGTGAGTCAGCGGCGCACGGATCTTGATCGGGCACTGGCGGATTTCAACCGGCGCAAGAACCTCGCCGCCTCCGGGGCGGTGTCGGCTGAGGAACTCGGGCACGCGCGCGATGCGGTGAATGCCGCGCGTGATGCCCTGACCGCGGCGCAAAAGAGCCGCGCCGCCAGCGCCGCGCTCGTCGGCCGCACCGGCGTGGCCGACAACCCCGACGTGCAGGCGGCCGCGACGGCCGTGGAAAACGCCTGGCTCAACCTGCAGCGCACCACCGTGCGCTCGCCGGTGACCGGCTATGTGGCGCGCCGTGCGGTGCAGCTCGGGGAGCGCATCGCACCCGGCACGCCGCTGCTTGCGGTTGTGCCGCTCGAGCGCATGCGTGTCGAGGCGAACTTCAAGGAAGTGCAGCTGAAGCGCATGCGCATCGGGCAGCCTGTGAAAGTGGTTTCGGACATGTACGGTGGCCACGTCGAGTTCCACGGCAGGGTGGCGGGGCTGGGCCTCGGCACGGGCGCGGCGTTCGCGTTGCTGCCGGCGCAGAACGCCACCGGTAACTGGATCAAGGTCGTGCAACGCGTGCCGGTGCGCGTCGAGCTCGACCCGCAGGAACTGATGAAGCATCCGCTGCGCATCGGACTGTCCACCGTTGCGACCGTGGACGTACGTGACGATTCCGGCGTGCAACTGGCAGCGGCCGCGCACGATGAGCCGGTGCTGGCTACCAGCGCCTACGACATCGATCGCAAGGAAATCACCGCGCGCATCGCGCAGATCGTGCAGGACAATATCCGTGACGGCGACGCGGCCACCGCGGAGTAGCGCCCGCTGCGCGGCAGGCGCGCCTGCCGGCGTCAATCAAGCTTCAGGTAGCACAGCGGCAGGGCGGTCGTGTACTTGATGGTCTCGAGGGCGAAACTGGCGCTCACGTCCTGGAAGTCCACCGCGGCGATCAGACGTTTGTAGACCACGTCATAAGCATCGATATCCGGCACGACGATGCGGATCAGGTAATCCACGTCGCCGCTCATGCGGTGGATTTCCGTGACCTCCGGGATATCGCGCACGGCGCGTACGAATTTGTCGAACCATGCCTCGCTATGGTTGCCGGTCTTGAGCGTCACGAAGACCGTGGTGCCGACGTTGAGCGCGTGCGCGTCGAGCAGCGCCACCGTGCGCCGGATCACGCCGAGCTCCTGCAGCTTCTGTATCCGCCGCCAGCAGGGCGCTTTGGACAAGCCGACGCGGTCGGCGATCTCGGCGGCAGTCAGCTCACCGTTGCCCTGAAGCAGCTCCAGGATTTTGGCATCGAGCTTGTCCATGCAACGTTATCGCTCGCCAGGGGGTCTGACGCGCAACATTGTTGCGCAGCCAGCCGGTCTTTGCCATGCCTTCGCAATCGCGTACCCCGGCAAGGTGCCTAGGATGCCCGCATGAACCTGTCGCGAGCATTTACCGAACATCCCGCCTCGGTCGGGGAGTCCTACTCCCGGCACTGCGTGTGCGCGTTCGGCTTTGGGGCACGCATGGTCATGGCGGGATTCGCCTGCATGATTCACGCAATGCTGCCGTTTCTGTTCGTGCGCACCGGCAGCCGCGCGATCGCCGAGCTCAACGAGCGCATGATTGCCAACCGGCCCGCCGCGCCGCAAGCCCTCACCAGCACCACCCGCCTGCCGTCCTAGCCGTGGGCGGTTACCTGCGGGCGCTGTCCCCACGCTGGGGTTTGTTGCGGCAAGCCACGCCCGGGGTCATCGCCGCCGTCGCACTCGCGCTCGTCGCCCGCGCGCTGGCAGAGGCGCTCGCGCATGGCGCCGGCGGTCTTCCCAGGTTTCCCTTAAGCCCGGTCATGTGCGCCGTCGTGCTCGGCATGTTGTGGCGGAACACGCTCGGCGTGCCCGCCTGGGCGAGCCAGGGCCTGAAATGGGCCATGCATCAGCTGCTGCGCACCGGCATCGCGCTGGTGGGTCTGCGACTGACGCTCATGGGGGCTACCGCCATCGCGGCCACGGCGCTGCCGGTGGCGCTGACCTGCCTGCTGTTTGCACTCGCGGCTGCGACGGTGCTCGCGCGGCTGCTCAAGGTGCCGCCGCGTTTAGGCGTGCTGCTCGCGATCGGTACGGCAGTCTGCGGTGCTACGGCGGTGGTGGCGATGTCGCCCGTGATCCGCGCGCGCCACGCGGAGACCGCGTTCGCGGTGACCTGCGTGGTGCTGTTCGGATGCATTGCCATGTTGTGTTACCCCTGGGTGGCCGGGCATTTTTTCGCGGCCTCGCCCCGCTACGCCGGTATTTTTCTCGGCACGGCGATCCACGACACCTCACAGGTCGTCGGAGCCGCACTCATGTATTCGCAGCAGGCTCACCAGCCTGAAGCGCTGGCGGCGGCGAGCGTTGCGAAGCTGCTGCGCAATCTTTCGATCGCGGTGCTGATTCCGCTGGCCGCATGGCTCACGCAACGGCACGAAGCGCGCGCCCGGACCGCAACGGCAGTGACCGATGAGGCCGGCGCACCGCAGGCGGCAGGACTTTCGGGCCACGTGCGGCTGGTGCCCCTGTTCGTGCTGGGGTTCCTGGCCTGCATCATCCTGCGAACGGTTGGCGACGCTGTCATGCCTGCGGGCAGCACGCTGTGGCAGCGGCTCATTCAATCCGGCTACACCGCTTCGGATCTGTTCCTGACCTGCGGCATGACCGCCGTTGGCCTGTCGGTGTCATTCACTGACATGTGGCGCATCGGCTGGCGCCCGCTGGCCGCGGGGTTCGCCGTGGCGACGCTCGTCGGCGGCTGCAGCTTAGCTCTGACCTCAGGGATGCTGCACTTCTTCGGCTGATTCGCACGGCTGACACGCTACACTCTCCTGATGAAGGGGAGTCAGCATGGCCAGAACCGGACTTAAAGTTTCGCGCCGCGCCGCCGAAGGGGCGGTACGCACGCTATTGCGCTGGGCGGGGGAGGATCCGCGGCGCGAGGGGCTGCACGACACTCCGCAGCGCGTCGTGGATGCCTACCGCGACTGGTTTTCGGGTTACGAGATCGATCCGGCCGCCTACCTGCGGCGCACCTTCGAGGAAGTCGGCGGCTACGATGAGATGATCGTGCTGCGCGATATCAGCTTCGAGTCGCACTGCGAACATCACATGGCGCCGATCATCGGGCGGGTGCATATCGGCTACCTCCCGGCCAACAAAGTCGTCGGCGTCAGTAAGCTCGCCCGCGTGGTGGACGGCTACGCGCGGCGCTTTCAGGTGCAGGAAAAGCTCACCGCGCAGATCGCCGGCTGCATCACCGAGGTGTTGAAGCCGCGCGGGGTAGGCGTGGTCATCGACGCCACCCACCAGTGCATGACCACCCGCGGCGTACACAAGCGCGGCGTGTCGATGGTAACGAGCCGCATGACCGGCGCCTTCCGTGACGACGCGCGCACGCGCGCGGAGTTCCTGCGCTTCATCGGGATCGAAGGCGGGCGCGAGATCTGAATTGCCAGCCGCGTGGCCGTGCAGCGGCCCCCGCGGGTTTCAGGCGGTCGCGGCGGAGTCGCTGCGCGAGGCGCGCTTGCGGTCCTGTTCTTTCAGGAAGCGCTTGCGGATGCGGATGGAGGCGGGCGTGACTTCCACCAGCTCGTCATCCGCGATGAATTCCACCGCGTACTCCAGATTCAGCTCAATCGGCGGTGTCAGGAGAATCGCGTCGTCCTTGCCGGCGGCCCTTATGTTCGTGAGCTTCTTGGTCTTGATGGGGTTCACGACCAGGTCGTTGTCGCGACTGTGGATGCCGATGATCATGCCCTCATAGAGCTTCTCGCCGGGGCTGACGAACATGCGGCCGCGCTCCTGCAGGTTGAACAGCGCATAGGCCACCGCCTCACCCTGTTCGTTGCTCACCAGCACGCCGTTGTGGCGGTCCGGGATCTCGCCCTTGACCGGGGCGAAGCCATCGAAGATGTGACTCATGAGGCCGGTGCCACGGGTGAGAGTCAGGAATTCACCCTGGAAACCGATGAGACCGCGCGCCGGCACGCGGTACTCGAGCCGCGCGCGGCCGTTACCATCGATGCTCATGTCCGTAAGGTCCGCGCGGCGCGGGCCGAGCGCCTCCATGACCGCGCCCTGGTGCGTGTCCTCGATGTCGACGGTGAGCGCTTCGTAGGGCTCGTGCACGTCGCCATTTACAAGCTTGGTGAGCACCTGCGGGCGCGAGACGGCGAGCTCGTAGCCCTCGCGGCGCATGTTCTCGATGAGAATGGTCAGGTGCAGCTCGCCACGGCCGGAGACGCGCATGACGTCGGGCTCTTCCGTGTCCTCCACGCGCAGCGCGACGTTGCTTTGCAGCTCGCGGTAGAGACGCTCGCGGATCTGGCGACTGGTCACGAACTTACCCTCGCGGCCGGCCAGCGGGGAGTTGTTGACCTGGAAGTTCATGGCGAGCGTCGGCTCATCCACGCTGATCGGCGGCAGCCCCTCGGCGTGCTCCGGATCGCAGATCGTAACGCCGATGTTGACTCCCTCGATGCCCGTGACGGCGACGATGTCGCCGGCGCTAGCTTCCTCGACCGGGCTGCGCTGCAGGCCCGTGAAGGCAAGTACCTGGGCGATCCTGGCCTCGCCACGATCCTCGTCGCCGTAACGCAGCGCGACGGTCTCACCCGGACGCACCACGCCGCGGCGAATGCGGCCGATGCCGATGCGTCCGACGTAGGAGTTGTAATCGAGGGTGGAGATCTGCAGCTGCAGTGGCATGTCGGCCTGCGCCGCCGGCGGCGGTACGTAGGCGAGGATGGCCTCGAACAGTGCCAACATGTCGGGACGGCGCTCGGTGTGGTCGGTGCTCGCCCAGCCCTGCAGTGCTGAGGCGTAGATCACCGGGAAGTCGAGTTGCTCATCGCTCGCGCCGAGCTTGTCGAAGAGGTCGAAGGTCTGGTCGACGACCCATCCCGGGCGGCTCCCCGGGCGGTCGATCTTGTTCACCACCACGATGGCTTTCAGGCCGAGCGCCAGCGCCTTGCGGGTGACGAAGCGCGTTTGCGGCATCGGGCCTTCGACCGCATCCACCAGCAGCAGTACGCCGTCCACCATCGACAGCACACGTTCGACCTCGCCGCCGAAGTCGGCGTGCCCGGGCGTATCCACAATGTTGATGCGTGTGCCGCCGTACTCGATGGCGCAGTTCTTGGCGAGGATGGTGATGCCGCGCTCGCGCTCGATGTCGTTGGAATCCATGATGCGCTCGCCCATGCGCTCGTGGGCCGCGAAGGTTCCTGACTGCTTCAGCAGGCAGTCGACCAGCGTGGTCTTGCCGTGGTCGACGTGCGCGATGATGGCGATGTTACGGATCGGGCGATTCATGGCTGGCGTGGTGCCCAAAGGGGGCGAGTGGTGCAACGACGGGCTCAAGACCCCTTCGCCGCAGTCAAAAAAGGGTGCGCAGGGTAGCAGATTCACCCGCCCGCCGCCTGTTTACTTAAGCCTGCGGCAGGCCGATCCGCAGCGCCCGCATGGCGAGCCGCACCTCAATGAAAAAGGCGATGAAAGCGGCCGAGAGGCACACCATCGCGCCCACGAACAGCAGCGCGATCACGATGCCGAGTTCGGAACCGAGGAACGCGTTGGCGAACAGCGTGACCACCACCAGCGCCACCAGGAACGCGGCGATCGCGCACAGCGAGATCGCGACGTTGATGTAGCCGGCGCGTCGCGCCAGCACCCGCAGATCGCCGTGCAGTTGCCTGTTGCCCGGCTGCGCCTCGAAGCGCTCCTCAAGCGTGCGGGCGCGATCCACAATGCGGCCGAGGCGATTGGTCAGCACTCCGAGCGTAGCGGCGACGCCGGACAGAAGGAACACCGGCGCGACGGACGACTGGACCAGATGCGCAATATCCATATCCATGGGTCAATAGTTCTACGGCGCCGGTGGGCGCCGCGCGTGTTGTATCACAAATGGATAGACGGGATAGGTCAGGAACACCACGATCGCCGCCAGCGCCAGCGCCAGCAGCAGCGGGCCGATCTTGCGGTGGTCTTTCATCTTGTTGTACGATCGTTCAATAACGTTTCCGCTAGGGCACACCATGAATCGCGCCATCGCGCCCCGCCTCACTGCGGCTGCCACCACCACTGCCACCGCCACTGCCACCGCCGCTGCCGCCGGGCGCAGCCTCCCCGCCTGGATCTACCGCGACGCGGAGTTTTTTGCAGCCGAGCGCGAGCGCGTTTTCCGCAACAGCTGGCAGCTGGTGTGCCACCTGAGCGATATCCCGGCAGCGGGGGACTTCCATACCTTCGAGTTCTTCGGCGAGTCGGTCGTGGTGCTGCGCGCCGAAGACGGCTCGGTGCGGGCGTTTCATAACGTCTGCCGGCATCGTGCTGCGCGCCTGCTCGATGGTGCACGCGGCTCCTGCGGCCGGCGCATCACCTGTCGCTACCACGGCTGGACCTATGCCCTGGACGGACGGCTCGTCGGCGTGCCCAACCGCGAATCTTTCCCGGGCCTCGACACCGCGAGCCATGGTCTTGCGCAACTCGAGCACGAAGTGTTCATGGGCTTTATCTTCGTGCGCTTCGCGCCCGGACTGCCGAGCGTGCGCGAGATGGCCGCCCCTTACGCGCAGGAGCTCGCCGCCTACCGCCTCGAGGAACTGGTGCCGCAGGGGAGGGTGACGCTGCGCCCGCGAGCCGTGAACTGGAAGAACGTCGCCGATAACTATTCCGACGGACTGCATATCAACGTGGCGCACCCGGGACTCACGCGCCTCTTTGGTCGCGACTATCGCATCGAAGCGCGCCCCTGGATCGACAAGATGTCGGGCTTGCTGCGCGAGGCGCCCTCCAGCAACTGGTCGGAGCGGCTCTACCAGCGCTGGCTCCCCGCGGTTCCTCACCTGCCGCCCGAGCGGCAGCGTCTGTGGACCTACTTCAAGCTGTGGCCGAATCTGGCCTTCGACATTTACCCGGACCAGGTCGACTTCATGCAGTTCCTGCCGGTATCGCCCACCGAAACCCTGGTGCGCGAAATTGCCTATGTCCATCCGGACACGCGCCGCGAGATGCGCGTCGCGCGGTATCTGAACTGGCGCATCAACCGGCGAGTGAGTCTCGAGGACAAGGCGCTGATCGAGCGCGTGCAGGCGGGCATGGCTTCCAGCAGCTACACCGCCGGACCCTTGAGCGAGGAGGAGGTGTGCCTGTGCAGCTTCGCCGAGCGCATGCGCAGCGTCATTCCCGAAAGTGCCCTGGAGCAGCCGCCCGCGCGAGGCTGGAGCCATGGCTGACACGGCAGTGAAAGACGCGCGCTGCGATGCCCTGATCATCGGCGGCGGACATAACGGACTCGTGTGCGCGGCGTATCTGGCGGCGGCGGGACTCAAGGTCACCGTGCTGGAGCAGCGCGCCGTGGTGGGTGGCGCGGCCGTCACCGAGGAGTTCCATCCGGGTTTCCGCAACTCGGTTGCCGCATACACCGTCTCGCTCCTGAACCCGAAGATCATCCGCGATCTGGATCTTCCCGGCTACGGGCTGCGCATTGTCGAGCGGCGCTGTGCGAACTTCCTGCCGACCGCCGACGGGCGCTACCTCTTGACCGGTGCGGGCCGCACCGAGGCTGAAGTCGCGCGCTTTTCCACGCGCGATGCGGCGCGTCTGAGCGCCTACGGGGAGCGTCTGGAGGCGATCGCGGACGTGCTGCGCGACCTCGTACTGACGACGCCGCCGAACGTGACCGCGGGCAGCTGGCGGGCGGCGCTGCCGGAGCTGCTGGGGGCGGCGCGCCTGGGCGGGCGGCTGCGCAAGCTCGATATGCCGCTGCGGCGCGAGCTCCTGGCGCTGTTCGCCATGTCGGCCGGGGATTATCTCGACGGCTGGTTCGAGAGCGATCCCATCAAGGCCGTCTACGGCTTTGACGGGGTGGTCGGCAACTACGCCAGTCCCTACACGCCCGGCTCCGCTTACGTGCTGCTGCATCATGTCTTCGGCGAGGTGAACGGCAAGCGCGGTGCCTGGGGTCACGCGATCGGTGGCATGGGCGCGATCACCCAGGCAATGGCGAAGTCGGCGGCCGCGCGCGGGGCGGTGATTCGTGTGAGCACGCCGGTGCGCGAGGTGCTGGTCGAGGGCGGGCGCGCGATCGGCGTCGTGACCGGCTCCGGCGAGGCACTGCGCGCAGCGGCCGTGATCTCCAATCTCAACCCGAAGCTGCTGTACGGGAGCCTCATCGCGCCTGCCGCACTGCCCACCGAAGTTGTCGAGCACATGAGCCACTGGCGCTGCGGCTCGGGCACCTTTCGTATGAATGTGGCGTTGCAGGAGTTGCCCGACTTCACCTGCCTGCCGGGCAAGGCGCCGGCCGATCATCACACCGCCGGCATCATCATCGCGCCGACGCTCGCCTACATGGAGCGCGCCTACTTCGATGCCCGCTCGCTCGGGTGGTCGCGAGCGCCGATTGTTGAGCTGGTGATTCCGTCGACGCTCGATGACTCCCTCGCCCCCGCCGGGCAGCACGTCGCGAGTCTGTTTTGCCAGCACGTGGCGCCGCAGCTGCCCAACGGCGAATCATGGGACCAGCATCGCGACACCGTCGCGGATCTCATGATCGAGACCGTGAATGCGCACGCTCCCAACTTCAAGGCTGCGGTGCTCGGGCGGCAGATCATGAGTCCGCTTGATCTTGAGCGCACCTTCGGGCTGGTGGGCGGTGATATTTTTCACGGCGCGCTTGCCCTCGACCAGCTGTTTTCGGCGCGCCCAATGCTGGGCTACGGCAACTATCGCGGGCCGCTTGCCGGCCTGTACATGTGCGGTGCCGGCACGCATCCGGGCGGCGGTGTCACGGGGGCGCCGGGCCACAACGCCGCGCGTGAGATCCTCAGCGACTTTCGCCGCGGGCGGCTGCGGCGGGCGGCGTGAGCGCGCGGGCGCCGCGCCCACGCTTCCGGCGCCAGTTACCCGAGGAACGACGCCGGGCGCTGATTCTCGCCACCATCGAGTGCCTGAAGCGCGACGGTCACGAGGGGCTGTCGGTGCGCAACATCAGCGCCGCAGCGGGGGTCTCGGTCGGTCTCATCAACCACCATTTTCCCAACAAGGACGAGCTGGTCGCGGCCGCCTACCGCTACTTCAACAACGAACTCGTCGGCGCGATGCTCGCGGCGGTGGCGCGCGCGCCGGATTCTCCGCGCGCGCGGCTGCACGCGTTTCTGACGGCGTCCTTCTCGCCGCCGAACCTGGATGCCGATGTGCTCGCCGTGTGGGTGGTGTTCTGGGGTCTGTATCGCCACTCGCGCCTCATCCAGCGCGTTCATCAGGAGACCTACGAGGACTACGTGCGTCTCGTGCGCGGCATGCTCGCCGAACTGATGAAGGAGGCGCGCCCGACACAAGCGCGCGCTCCGCGGGCTGACCTGCGTCTCGCCGCCATTGGACTCACGGCGCTGGTGGACGGCCTGTGGCTCGAATGGTGCCTGGAGCCGGGGACGTTTCGGCCCGCCGAGGCCATCGCGCTGTGCGCATCCTGGGTCGAGAACCTCACCCGGCATCCCCGTTGAAGCGCATTGGAATAGCCGATAATTGCCCCCACATCGAGCAGTAGGTTCCGAAGGCGCGGGGAGTGGTGTTGGCCGAATCAAAGCAAGCGCGGGTGGTCATCGTCGGCTGCGGCTTCGGTGGCCTGTTCGCAGCCCGGGCGCTGAAGTCGACGCCGGCTGATGTGCTGATCATCGACCGCAACAACTACCACCTGTTTCAGCCACTGCTCTACCAGGTTGCCTCCGCGGCCTTGAGTCCCGCAGACATTGCGCGACCTATCCGCAGCATCCTGCGCGATCAGCACAACGCGCGCGTCATGCTCGGCGAGGTCGAGGGCGTCGATCTCAAAGAGCGCTGGGTGAGCGCCGCAGGCGCGCGCGTGCCCTACGACTACCTGCTGCTCGCCCCCGGCGCGGTCGACAACTACTTCGGTCACGAGGAGTGGCGGCAATTCGCACCGGGAATGAAAGACGTGGAGGAGGCCACGCTCATCCGTTCGCGCCTCTTGCGCTCGTTCGAGGCGGCGGAGCTGGAAGCAGACCCGGCAGAACGTGACGCACACCTGACGTTCATCATTGTCGGCGCCGGCCCCACCGGTGTCGAGCTGGCCGGTGCGATCAAGGAGCTGGCCGTCGATGTGGTGGCCCGCGACTTCCGCGTCACCGACACCCGCAAGGCACGCGTCATTCTGATCGAAGCCGGCCCACGTGTGCTGCCGGCGCTGCACACTGACTCCTCGGCACGCGCGCTCGCGCAGCTGCGCGCACTCGGAGTTGAAGTGCGCCTTGGCGCGAGCGTCACGCAGGTGTTTGGCGGCGGGGTCGAAGTGGGCGGCGAGCGGCTTGGCAGTTATAACGTTATCTGGGCGGCGGGCGTGCGGGCTTCGCCGCTTGGCGCCGCCCTCGGTATGCCTCTCGGTCCAGGGGGGCGGATTAAGGTGCTGCCGGACTGCTCGATCCCCGGGCACCCGGAAGCGTTCGTCATCGGCGACGCCGCATATCTTCCCAATCCCGCGACCGGCCAGCCGGTCCCGGGCGTATCGCAGGGCGCGCTGCAGATGGGGCGTTACGTCGCCCGTGTGATCGATGCCGAGGTGCGCGGTGTTCGCGGCGCTCGCGCGCAGGGCTTCCATTACCGCGACAAGGGCTCGATGGCCACCGTCGGCAAATCGCGTGCGGTCGTCGAACTCGGCCGCCTGCACTTCGGGGGTCTTGCGGCGTGGCTCGCGTGGATGGCATTGCACGTCACGGTGCTCATCGGCTTTCGCAACCGGCTCGCCGTGCTGTCGTCGTGGATCTACAGCTACGTCTTTTTCCGGCGCGGGTCGCGCCTGATCACCGGACTTGCTCCCGCGGCCATCCGGCGGCCGATCGCACCGGCGACCTCGTCCGCTGCAAGCGCCGCCGACGCGCCGCCCGCGCGAGACGGTTAGATGGCAACTCCCACTCATCCCCCGCGCCGCGCCAATGTTATCGCTGACCGTGAGGGCGTCACGCTGCGCGGCTTCTTCGGCGTGTTCCGCTACAGCCGGCGCGCGCTGGAGCTCGTGTGGACGACCAACCGCAACCTGACGCTCGCGCTCGCTGGCCTCACCCTGGTGGCGGGCGTCCTGCCGGCGAGCGTTGCCTACATCGGTTCGCTGATTGTCGATGCCGTGGTCAGCGCCATGCGCAGCGCCGGTGCCGCCAGCCGGGTCGTGGACCTGGTCGTGATCGAGGGGCTGCTGGTGGCCGCGATCGCGGCGGGGCAGCGCGGCCTGTCCGTATGTCAGTCGTTGCTGCGCGCCCAGCTCGGGCAACGTGTCAACGTCATGATCCTCGAGAAGGCGCTGACCCTGCAGCTGCAGCATTTCGAGGATTCGGAGTTCTACGACAAGCTGACGCGTGCGCGGCGCGAGGCGTCCACGCGACCGCTGAGTCTCGTGACACGCACCTTCGGGCTGGTGCAGAACGGCATTTCACTCGTCAGCTACGGCGCGCTGCTCGCGCATTTTTCGCCGTGGGCGGTCGCCGTGCTGTTGCTTGCCGGGGTGCCGGCGTTCATCGCGGAGGCGAAGTTCTCCGGCGATGCGTTTCGCCTCTTCCGCTGGCGCTCGCCCGAGACGCGCATGCAGTTGTACCTGGAGACCGTGCTCGGGCGCGAGGATCATGCCAAGGAGGTCAAGCTCTATGGTCTCGGACCACGACTGCTGGAGCGCTATCGCAACATCTTTCGGCGTCTGTACCGCGAGGACCGTGCACTCACGCTGCGCCGGGATGCGTGGGGGTTCTGCCTCGGGTTGATCGGCACCGCTGCTCTTTACGGCGGGTACGCGTGGATCGCGCTCAGCACCGTGGCGCGCCTCATCACTCTGGGTCAGATGACCATGTACGTCGCGCTGTTCCGGCAGGGACAGTCGGCCGTGTCGGCGATTCTCGCCGCGATCGGCGGCATGTACGAAGACAACCTGTACCTGTCGACGCTCTACGAGTACCTGGAAACCCCGGTGCCGCAAGGTGCCGGTACCGCCGTGCGCGGGCCGCATCCCGAGGACGGCATTCGCTTCGAAGACGTGAGCTTTGCGTACCCGGACGCCGAAGCGCCGGCGCTCGAGCACATCACGCTGCAGCTGCGCCCGGGTGAGAGCCTGGCGCTGGTGGGGGAGAACGGCTCGGGCAAAACCACGCTCATCAAGTTGCTGACGCGGCTGTATGCGCCGACGAGCGGACGCATTCTTCTTGACGGTCAGGATCTGGCCGAGTGGGACGAGGCGGCCCTGCGCGAGCGCATCGGCGTCATCTTCCAGGATTTTGCCCGCTACCAGATGCTGGTGGGGGAGAACGTCGGTGCGGGCGATGAACGCTTCTTCGAGGACGAGGCGCGCTGGCGGGCTGCTGCGGACAAGGGCCGGGCGAGCGAATTCATCGAGACCCTGCCGCAGGGCTACAACACACAGCTCGGCAAGTGGTTTCGCGATGGACGGGAGCTCTCGGGCGGCCAGTGGCAGAAGATCGCGCTGTCACGCGCCTTCATGCGCACCCGCGCGGACATCCTGGTGCTGGACGAGCCGACGGCGGCCATGGACGCGCAGGCCGAAGCCGAGGTATTCGAGCATTTCCGCCAGCTCGCGCGCGAGCGCATCACCATCCTGATCTCGCACCGCTTCTCCACCGTGCGCATGGCCGACCAGATCGCGGTGCTCGACCGCGGCTCGATCGTTGAGCGCGGCAGCCACGACGAACTCATGCGCCTGAACGGCAACTACGCGCGTCTCTTCAGCCTGCAGGCGCGCGGCTACCGCTGAACGCCTCCTGAGCTGAGGCACTAATGGGCCTGGGGTGGTGGGGGCGCCGGCAGCGGCGTCGGCGGCTGCGTCCGCAGGTCCGCCCGCATGCGCTGATAGTCGATCTTGCGGATCTCATCGATGGGACAGCGCCAGCGGCCGGTGGAAGGGGAGTTGGTGATGACCGAATCCAGGTGCGCGGTTACGGTCCTGCCGGTGGAGCTCAGGCCGATGTCGTTGATGACGAAGCGCATATCGCACGGCGGCCAGATCTTCAGCAGGTAGGCATCGTTCGGGGTGGTGAATATCACCAGCTCATCCTTGCCGAGCGGCTCCCAGCCGTCGTAACGGCCGAGCCAGGTGAAGGAAGGGATCGGCGGACCGGCGTAGGCGGTGTAGCGATCGCGCACCTGCTGCTGGCCCGGGTGCAGCGGGATGCCGACCGCGCAGGCACCGCACAGCACGAGTACCAGGGGGAGCAGGGTGGGTGTCCTGAGATTTCGGCGCATACAACGCTCCTGGATGGGGCCTGGTGCGATTTTATAACGCGTCCGTACCTGCTGCGTTTACAGACTGCGCGCCCGTTCAACCGGCGGGCGCAGGGATGCCGGCGCGGCGCAGGTCCGCCTTCATGCGGCGGTAGTCCAGCCTGCGGATTTGCAGGATGCGACAGCGCCAGCCGCGCGTGGTGATGGAATCCAGGCGTGCGTACACCGACCCGCCCGTGGAGGTGAGGCCCATGCCCTCGGCGGTTCGCAGGTCGTGGCACGGTGGGCTTACCTTGAGCAGGTAGGCGTTGTTTATGGACGTGAACAGCACCAGCTCTTCACGCCCCAGCGCTTCCCAGCCGTCGTAGCGGCCGAGCCGGGTGAAATGATCGATCGGGGCGCCAGCGTGCGCCTGGTAGCGATTGCGCACTTCTTCGGGGTCCTGGCGCACCGGGATGCCGGCGCTGCAGGCGCCGAGCAGGGTAAACGCGACCGCGATCGCAGCCAGCGCTGGTTTGGCGTAAGACAAGGCTGCGCTGCTCCGCGGGTTATTTTTCCGGTGTCAGCACCACGATCGCCAGTGGCGGCAAGTGCATCGACAGGGATTGCGGCTGGCCATGTGACGGGGTCGCCTCGGCTGCGAGTGCGCCGAGATTGCCCAGGTCGCTCCCCCCGTACGCGCCGGCATCGCTGTTGAGGCGTTCACGCCAGACTCCGCCGCGCGGCACACCGAGGCGGTAAGCCTCGCGTGGCACGGGGGTGAAGTTGCACACCACGAGGGCGAGATCCCCGCTACGGCCCTTGCGCAAAAAGGCGATGACGCTGACATCGGCACCGTCGCAATCCACCCACTGGAAGCCGCCGTCCGCGAAATCCTGCTCATGCAGGCTCGGCGTGTCCCGCAGCAGGCGGTTCAGGTCACGCACCCAGCGCTGCACGCCGGCGTGCAGCGGATATTGCAACACGTGCCACTCGAGGCTCTCGTCGTGCTGCCATTCGCGGCGCTGGCCGAACTCCCCGCCCATGAACAAGAGCTTCTTGCCCGGGTGGGTCCACATGTAGCCGAACAGCAGGCGCAGGCTTGCGAACTGCTGCCACTCATCCCCGGGCATCCTGCCGATGAGAGAGCCCTTGCCGTGCACCACTTCGTCGTGCGACAGCGGCAACACAAAATTCTCGGTGAAGGCGTACCAGAGGCTGAAGGTGAGACGGCTGTGGTGGTATTTGCGATGCACCGGGTCCTGCTGGAAATACTTCAGCGTGTCGTGCATCCAGCCCATGTTCCACTTAAGTCCGAACCCCAGACCGCCGAAATTCGTCGGTCGCGACACCATCGGCCAGGCGGTGGACTCCTCGGCGATGGTCTGTGTGTCGGGGTGATCACGGTAGACGGCGAGGTTCAGTTGCTTCAGGAACTGCACGGCCTCGAGGTTTTCGTTGCCGCCGAAGCGATTGGGGATCCACTCGCCGGCGACCCGCGCGTAATCCAGGTACAGCATCGACGCCACGGCGTCCACGCGCAGCGCGTCGACGTGGTAGGTGTCGAGCCAGAAGAGGGCGCTGCTGGCGAGGAAGTTGCGCACCTCGGCGCGCCCGTAGTTGAAAATCGAGCTCTTCCATTCCGGGTGAAATCCCTGACGAGGGTCGGCGTGTTCGTACAAGTGCGTGCCGTCAAACTGCGAGAGTCCGTGCGCATCGGTCGGGAAGTGCGACGGCACCCAGTCGAGGATCACGCCGATGCCGCGCCGGTGCAGGTGATCGATGAGGTACATGAAGTCCTGGGGAGTTCCGTAGCGCGCGGTGGGCGCGAAGTACCCCGTGACCTGGTAGCCCCAGGACCCGAAGAACGGATGCTCCATCACCGGCATGAGCTCTACGTGCGTGAATCCCATGTCGGACACGTAATCGCCCAGCGCGTGGGCGAGTTCCCGGTAGCTGAGCGAGCGGTTCCCCTCTGCCGGCACGCGCCGCCAGGAGCCCGGATGCAGCTCGTAAATCGACCACGGCGCATCGAGCGAGTTGGCGCGCCGCCGCTCCTGCATCCACCGGGCATCGCCCCACTGATAGTCCAGATTCCAGACCACCGAGGCGGTACGCGGCGGAACCTCCGCGAAGAATGCGTACGGATCGCATTTGTCCACCGCCGCTCCGGCCTGCCCGGATACGACGTGATACTTGTAGAGCGCCCCGTGGCCAACCCCGGCCACGCCAGCTTCCCAGATTCCCGAGGAATCCGCTCGCGGCCGCAGCGGGTGCCTGCCAGGGCTCCAGCCGTTGAAATCACCCACCACCGAGACCGCCGTGGCGTTTGGCGCCCACACGGCAAAGTGCGTGCGGGTGCTGCCGGTGGCGTCGCGCAGCGCGTGGGCGCCGAGCTTTTCATAGGCGCGCACGTAGGTACCTTCGCGGAAGTGATAGATGTCCTGTTCCGTGAGCTGCACGGGGAAAGTCTAGCAAGTCACCGGCGGCTGTGCTGGTATGAGCTTCGATGAGCAGCGCCGCACCGATCGTCATCGGCCATCGTGGCGCGAGTGGTTACGTGCCGGAGCACACGCTCGCGTCCTACTTCCTTGCCATCCAGTACGGCGCCGACTGCGTCGAACCGGACCTGGTCATGTCGCGCGATGGGGTGCCGATCGCGCGCCATGAAAACGAGCTCGGCGGCACCACCGATGTGGCCGCGCATTGGGAGTTCGCGTCCCGGCGGACCACAAAGTCGGTTGACGGCACCGCGATCACCGGCTGGTTCACCGAAGACTTCACGCTGCGGGAGTTGAAGACGCTGCGCGCGCGCGAGCGCATCCCGCAGCTACGCCCGGGGAACACGCGCTTTGACGGGCATTTCGAGATTGCCACTTTCGAGGAAATCCTTGCCCTGGTGCAGGGTGTCGACGGGCAGCGTGCGGCGCGCGCCCGACAGCTGGGGCTCACTGCGCCGGCACCCGTTGGCTTGTACCCGGAAATCAAGCACGCGAGTTACTTTGCAAACCTGGGCCTGCCCATGCAGGCCCCACTCCTGAGCCTGCTGGGCCAGTACGGGTACCACGGCCGCGACACGCGCGTGTGGTTGCAGTCCTTCGAGGTGGCGTACCTGCAGGCGCTGCGGGGTATGACGGGCCTGCCGCTGGTGCAGCTCATCGAGGACAGTGGTGCACCGTTTGATTTCGTGCTGTCGCGGGACGCGCGCACCTACGCGGATCTGATAACGCCGCACGGCCTGCAGGAGATTGCCCGCTACGCGCAGGCGATCGGTCCCGCCAAGTCACTCGTCATCCCGTGGCATGCCGACGGCACGCTGGGCGCCCCCACCGCGCTGGTCGCGGACGCGCACGCGGCCGGACTGGCCGTGAACCCGTGGACTTTCCGCCTGGAAAATGAATTTCTGCCGGCCGACTACCGCCGCGGGGCGGCGCCTGCCGGGGCGGGCGATCTGCAGGGAGAGTTACTCGCGTACCTGCGCGCCGGGATCGACGGCTTTTTCACCGATCAGGCTGACGTGGGCGTCAGCGCCCGCGCGGCTTTCCTGCGCGGTTGAAGACAAGCCTTAGGGCGCGCGCCGGCGCGCGGCGCCGCCAAGAAACACCAGTGACTCGACGTTGTCGGGCTGTGCGCTGCGCGCCGCCACCTCCAGCGCCTGGCGGCCGCGTGCGCCGGCCGCCTGTGCTTCGGCGAAGGTCACGTCAGCCTCGACGGGCTGCGCCAGGAGGTAACCCTGCACGCTGATCGGGCCGCAGCGCGACAGGAAGTCCAGCTGCGCCGGACGTTCGACGCCTTCGGCCACCACCTGCAGGCCGAGTCCGTGACACAGAGCCACGATGGAACGCACGATGGCCGCGGAACGCGGATTGCTGTCGACACCCGCCACCAGCTGGCGGTCGAGCTTCACCCGCGTGATGGGTAGCTGCTCGAGCGAAGTCAGCGAGGAGTAGCCGATGCCGAAATCGTCGAGCGCGATGGCAACCCCGAGTGCACGCAGACGGCGCAGCGACTCAATGGTCGCCGGTCCCGTCTGGATCACAGTCTCGGTGACTTCGATCTCCAGGGCGCTCGCCGGCAATCCGGTCGCCGCCAGCGTGCGTGCCACGTGCTCGACGAAGTCGCTCTCGAAGAACTGCGGCGGTGAAACGTTCACCGCCACGCAGGCCTTGTGCCAGCCCTGCGCGCGCCAGCCGGCCGCGGTTGCGGCCGCCGCATTCAGCACCCAGTCGGTCATGTCGTGGATGAGACCGGTCTGCTCAGCGGTGTGTATGAACTCGTGGGCGGTAGCAATGCGGCCGTCGGACTTGCGCCAGCGCAACAGCGCCTCCACGATCGTCGCCTCGAAGGTCGGCAGTGCCAGCTGTGGCTGGTACATCAGGAGCAGATCGCCATCCTCGACCGCGCGGCGCAACGATTGCTCCAGGCGAAAGCGCTGCGCGGCCGCATCATAGAGTGCCGGGCTGTAGATCGCGCAGCGGTTGCGGCCAAGTTCCTTGGCACGGAACAGCGCGACATCCGCGGCGCGCAGCAGGCCTTCGGCGTCGGTGGCGTGGTCCGGGTAGAGGCTCGCGCCGAGGCTCGCGGTCGTGGCGAGCACGCGGCCGTCGACCATCAGCGGCTCCTGCAGCGCGGCCACGATCCGCTCCGCACAGCGCTGCACGTCGGCATCGGAGGTCACATTCTCGAGGAGCACGGTGAATTCATCGCCGCCGAGGCGCGCCAGGAGCGAGGCGGCGCCAGCGGTGGCGGAATGCAGGCGGACCGCGATCTGCTGCAGCACGCGGTCCCCGAAGCTGTGTCCGAGGGTGTCATTGATGGACTTGAAGTTATCCACATCGACGAACAGCAGTGCGAGACGCCGCTGCCGTCCGGCGCGCGACAGGGCCGCGGCCAGGTGCGCAGAGAGCTGGCGGCGGTTGGGCAACTGCGTGAGCGGATCGTGGTGCGCGAGATGATGCAGCTGCTGGGTGCGCTCGGCCACGTGGCGCTCGAGCTGCGCCTGGTGAGCACGCAGCTTCGCCTCGGCGTACGCGATGCGGTCTGCCATGGTATTGAATGACTCGGCGAGCTCGTCGATCTCCGCGGAACCGCCGCGCGGCGCCCGCGCCACGCGGTCCCCGCTCGCCAGCAGGCGCGTAGCTGCAGTCAGGCGCCGCACGGGCAGGCTGATGCTCGCGACCAGCAGCAGCGATACCAACACCAGCAGGGCCAGCACCTCCACGCCGGTGGTGACGAGGGTGCGTTCGGCGACCTCGGCCGAGCGTGCCGTGCGCTGGGCTGCCAGCAGCAATGCGCGGCGCGCCGGCTTCTGCAACAGATCATCCACGCCGGCGGTGAGTGCGGCGCTTTCCTCGAGCAGGCTGTGCCACTCAGGCCGGCTGACGGCGTCATAACGCGCCACCTCGAGTCGCAGATGGGTCGCGAGCGCAAAATCTTCGCGCACCATGGTGAGCCACGCACGTCCCGGCGAGGCCTGCAATTCCGCGCTGTGCGCGGCCAGTACCGCGGTGAACTCCCGCTCGCGCTGCAGCACGTCGGCAGTGGAGCCGAGATCATCACGAACCGCATCCACCGCCGTTTCGAGCTCCGCGAGGGAGCGGCGGGCGAGGACCTGCGTGCCGTTGATGACGAGCCCCGAGCCCCCCGCGGAGGCGATGCGCTGGTAGATCCGGTTGAGCGCGGCCTGACGCTGCTGCGCCCATTGGGCGCGCTGCGCGGCGCGGCTTGCGAGCTGGCGGGCGTTGGCAATGTGGTGGGTGAGTTGGGCGCGCAGCTGTGAGGCTTCAGGGTCTGGCTGCGGACTCGGCTTGCCCTCGAAGTAATCGCCGACCGCTGCCTCGAGCGCGTCCCCGGCTTCCGTCAGGGTGTTGATGTCCGCGCCCGAGCGAGCCTCCACGTACGCACCGACGGCACGGTCGTAGGCGACCAGCTTTTCCATCACCGCGCTGGCGCGGCTGGCGAGCGGCTCGTGCTCGCCCTGCATGCTGTGGATCGCATCCAGCGCCTCGTGCGCCGTGCGCGCGGCCAGCATTTCACCGGCGATCAGCACCGCCGTGACGGCGGCCAGCCCGAAGCTCAGCCGCCAGCCGATACCCAGGCGCAGTCGCCAGGCACGCCGCACTGGTGGAGCCAGCCGTGCCGGCTCCGGTTCGGCCTCGGGAATGTCAGCTAACGGGTCCATAGAACATAAGCCGCCGCGAGCGGATGACGCCACCTTCTTAGTTAGTCCATTAACCGCACACATCATGCGGGTGGCGCTGACGCGCTTCCGTGGGGCAGATCCCACAAAGCGCGGGCGGGACGTGACCGACCGCGCGTCGGGGCGTGAATAAGGGGCGAGCGCGGGCCGCGCTACGGCGTCGCGGGCGGTTGTGCGGTTGGGGCGCGGCCTGGAAGGCCGCCCGCGGTCGGCGGACGCAGTCTTTGCCCTATACTAGGAGCCAATGATGAAGGGCGGCCATAAACCATGACCGAGCTGGCAGATACGTTCGACGCCGCGTTCTCCAAAGCCGTCGATCTGGGCAACCGGATCGCGGACAAGGACAAGGACGCTGACCTTTGGGATATCGCCGACGGGTTACTGGCCGGCGCGATCCAGTACTGGCTGTACTCGCGCCAGCCGTGCGGCGACCCGCGTTGTCAGGATTGCATGCCGATCAGCACCGCCCAGGGCCGGATGGCCGAACTCAAGCGCCTCCTGGAGCAGCTCGCCTCGGAAAGCGAATACTTCCACACGCCGACCGACGCCAACGCCGGTCGCGCCTAGACTATTGGCGAAAATCGCAGGAAGCGATTTTCCCGGACATCAGCGTCGTTTCCGCCGACGTGTTCAGCCGGCGGCCTTCGCCTTCAGGCCGCTGCCCGCGACTTCCTCCAGCGCCAGCTCGAATAGCTGGAAGCCTTCCTTGAGCAGCGCATCGCTGATGGTCAGTGGCGCCAGGAAGCGGATCACGTTGGAGTAGACCCCGCAGGAAAGAATCACCAGTCCGTGCCGGCCGGCCGCCTGCACCAGTGCCCGGGTGAGATCCGCATCCGGGGAGTCCGCGCGCGAATGCTTTACCAGCTCCACCGCCACCATGGCGCCTAAGGCGCGCACCTCGCCAATGCACGGGAAGCGTACGCCGAGCCCCTTTAAGCGCGAGCTCATGAAGCGCCCGATGTCCTGGGCGCGCTTGAGCAGTTGTTCCTCGCGCATCACCTCCAGAACCGCGAGCCCCGCAGCACAGGCGAGCGGGGAGCCCGCGAACGTACCGCCAAGTCCGCCCGGTCCGGGCGAGTCCATGATGTCGGCCTTACCGGTCACCGCGGACAGCGGCACTCCGCCAGCGACACTCTTCGCGATGGTAATGAGATCCGGTTCGACACCGGCATGCTCGATCGCGAACATGCGCCCGGTGCGGCCAAAACCCGACTGAATCTCATCGGCGATGAAGACGATGCCGTGCGTGTCGCACAGTGTGCGGAGCTTGCGCAGCAGTTCCGCCGGCGCGGCATAGAAACCGCCCTCGCCCAGCACCGGCTCGATGATGATCGCCGCCACGCGTGCCGGGTCGACGTCCGCCTTGAACAGTTGTTCGAGTGCGTGCAGTGAGTGCTCGACCGTGACCCCGTGGTAGGGCATCGGGTAGGGCAGGTGATAAACCTCGGGCAGCATGGGGCCAAACCCGGTTTTGTAGGGCGCCACCTTGCCGGTGAGGCCAATGCACGCGAGCGTGCGGCCGTGGAAGCCTCCGGAAAAAGCGATGACACCCGAGCGCTTGGTATGGAAGCGGGCGATCTTCAGTGCGTTTTCGACCGCTTCGGCGCCGGTGGTGAGGAAGATGGTCTTCTTGGGACTGGCCCCCGGGGCGAGCGCGTTCAGGCTTTCGGCGAGTGCGATGTAGCTCTCATAGGGGGTGACCTGGAAGCAGGTGTGGGTGAACTTTTCCAGCTGGCGCGCGATAGCCTGCTGCACCTTCGGATGCACGTGGCCGGTGTTGAGCACCGAGATACCGCTGGCGAAGTCGATGTAGCGCCGCCCCTCGACGTCCCAGATCTCGGCATTGGCGGCACGCTCGGCGTAGACCGCGAGCGAGTTGGTTACGCCGCGCGGCACCGCCCGCTGGCGGCGCTCGTGAAGTTCGCTGTTGGACGTCAAGGCAGTTCCTCGCAGTTACGGTTCATGGATGTTGCGCGTGATCGTCGGTGTCGGTGTCTACTATACGACCAGCCATGGTGCGAGCGCATCCGCATAGCGGGCGCGCTGCGCGCGCGCAGCTCTTTCGGGGCATGCGAGAGCGGGGCAGACCCCCTACAATGCCTCCACACATGAGCGTAACTGCACCCTCCACGGACCCGGTGGCGCCGATCAGCGCCGAGGTCGTGATTATCGGCGCCGGACCGTGCGGACTGTTCCAGGTGTTTGAGCTGGGTCTCCTCGGCATCAGCGCGCACGTGGTGGATTCGCTGCAGCATCCCGGCGGGCAGTGCGCGGAGCTCTACCCCGACAAGCCGATCTACGACATCCCGGCGATACCGATGTGTGGCGCACAGGAGCTGGTCGACCGGCTCCTGCAACAGATCAAGCCCTTCAAACCGCAACTGCATCTCGGCTACGAGGTCGTGGCATTTACGCGCCGTGCCGACGGGCGCTTCCAGCTGTCCACCAGCGCCGGGACACACTTTGACGCCGGCGCCGTGGTCATCGCCGGTGGTGTGGGCTCATTCCAGCCGCGACGCATCGGACTTGAAGGGGCGGAGGGTTTCGAGGGCGGCGCCATCCAGTACCGCGTGAAGAACGCGGGCGAGCTCGCGGGCAAGCGCCTGGTGATTTTCGGCGGCGGCGATTCCGCGCTCGACTGGACACTGGAACTGCTGCCGCGCGCCGCGGCGGTCACGCTCGTGCATCGGCGCGCGGAGTTTCGTGCCGCGCCCGCCAGCGTAGCGAAAATGCACGATCAGGTCGCGGCCGGACGCATGCGCTATTTCGAAGCGCTGCCGCAGTCGCTGATCGTCGGCGATGGCGCCCTGCGCGGCGTCAATATCAAGACCCGCGCCGGCGCGGCTCAGGCACTGGAAGCCGATCAGCTGCTGGTGTTTTTCGGCCTGCACCCCAAACTCGGCCCGATCGCCGAGTGGGGACTGGCGCTGGAGAAGAAGGCGCTCACGGTCGATACCGAGAAATTTCAGACGAGCCTGCCGGGGGTTTTCGCGGTCGGCGATATCAACACCTACCCGGGCAAAAAGAAACTGATCCTGTCGGGATTTCACGAGGCCGCGCTGGCGGCGTTCGCGATCCAGCATCACCTGTTTCCGCAGAAGAAGCAGTTTCTGCAGTACACCACCACCAGTCCCGTCATGCACCAGCGCCTGGGCGTGCCGGATTGACCGCGAAGGAGACGACCATGAGCCGCCTGCGCTACCACCTCGCCGCCGCCGTTATGCTGGCGGCGTTCGCCCTGCCGCTGTCCGCACACGCTGATCCCTGCAAGCTCGACATTTCGGGCAACGACCAGATGCAGTACGACAAGCAGGCACTCGCCGCGCCGGCGAGCTGCACGCAGATCACCGTTACGCTGCACCACTCGGGCAAGCTTCCCAGGGAAGCGATGGGACACGACTGGGTGCTGGTGCGTGCCGCGGATCTGGCGGCCGTAGCCCAGGCCGGCATGGGCGCCGGACTCGCGAATGACTACCTCGCGCCGGGAGACAAGCGCGTGCTGGCGCACACCAAGATCGTGGGCGGCGGGGAGAGCGCCAGCGTCACCTTTTCGTCAGCGTTGTTGACCAAGGGCGGATCCTACGCGTACCTGTGCACGTTTCCGGGACACAACGCCTTGATGCACGGCACGTTCAAGCTCGACTGAGCGCCTGAGCACCCACCCAGCCCATGGACCAGCGCCTCGCCGATCTGCTCAAGCTCCTCGAGCTCGAACAGCTGGAGGTGAACCTTTTCCGCGGTGAGAGTCGCGACACCGGTGCGCCGCAGGTGTTTGGCGGACAGGTGCTCGGCCAGGCCCTGTCCGCCGCCGCCGCGACCGTTGAGGGCCGCACGGTGCACTCGCTGCACGCGTACTTCCTGCGTCGCGGGGACTGCAACGCGCCGATTGTCTACGAGGTGGATCGCAGCCTCGACGGCCACAGCTTCAGCAATCGCCGCGTGGTCGCCATCCAGCATGGGGCGCAGATCTTCAACATGACGGCGTCATTCCAGGTCGCCGAGAGCGGTTTCGAACACCAAAGCGACATGCCGCAGGTGGCGACGCCGGAGCAATTGGCATCCTCCGGGGGGCCGCCGCCGGCGGTGCTCGAGAAGTTGCCCGAACGCGCGCGACGCTTTTTCGAGCTGCCGCGACCCTTCGAATTCCGCCTGGTGCAGCCGATCGATTACCTGCGGCCGCAACGTGCACCGCCACTGCGGCAGATATGGCTGCGCGCGGTAGGGGCGCTCCCGGAGGATGAAATGCTGCACCGGCGGCTGCTCGCCTATGTGTCGGATTTCTTCCTGCTCGATACCGCGAACCTGCCGCATGGCAACTCGCCGCTGCGGCCGGGCGTCATCATGGCGACCATCGATCACGCCATGTGGTTTCATCGCACGCTACGGGTGGATGACTGGCTGCTGTACGACATGGAGAGCCCCAGTGCCTCCGGTGCGCGCGGCTTCGCCCGCGCACGGGTGTTCGCCCGCGACGGTCGCCTGGTGGCGAGCGCCGCACAGGAAGGCCTCATCCGTCCGAAAAAGGACGCTTAGCACTCAAGGCTGGGCCGGGTCGCGCCGCCCGGCGCGGCGCGCCCGCTGCTGATCAATGAGCAGGGGCGTGCGTCAGTGCGTCGAGGTCCTTCAACAGCAGCGGGTTGAATTGCGCCGGCGCCTCCATCATGAGGAAGTGCCCCGTGTGCGGCACCACGTCGAGGGTGAACTGCGGCAGCGATTTGCGAATCCGCGCCGCATCCGTCGGTTCCAGATCGGAGTTGATCGCGTACACCGGCACGTGCACCTGCGCGATCACGGGCGCCGTATCCACGGAGAGCAGTTGCTGCAGACTGGCGACGCCGATGGCAGGCGGCTCGAGCGACATGTCGTATGCGACCTTCTGGGCCAGCAGCGCATCGGCACCCTTCGGGAAGAGCGAGTCGGTCACCAGCGTGCGCGTCGAGCCGACAAAGTCGGCGCGGAACGGCGCGATTCGCGCTGCCACCTCGCGCGGCGGCAGTGGCGGCAGGCCGACCGAGCGCAGTGCGTCGACCGCGATGACGCCGATGACCCGCGGGCCAATCAGCGGGGTAGCGCTAAGCGCGACCAGCGCACCCATGCCATGCCCGACCAGCACGATGTGCGTGTTCGGAATCTCGTGCGCGATCGCCGCGACGTCCTGCGCGTAGTTGGCGATCGACCAGACGCTGCGGTTGCTATCCGAGCCGCCGTGGCCGGCAAGATTCAAGGCCACGACGGTGTAGCGCGCCTTGAGCGGCTCGAGCTGCGCGTTCCAGTAGTTGGCATCGCAGGCCCAGCCGTGCACCAGCATTATCGCCGGCTCGCCGTGTCCGTAAACCCGATATTCCAGATGCACGTTGTCCTTTGACAGCGTGATGCGCGGCCCCTCGCCGGGATCGGCCGCCACCGGCGCGGTTGCGGCCGCGTGGCCCGCGGACGGCGAGCCGGTGCTGGCCGCGGGGGTGCCATGCTTAGCGCAGCCGGCGAGAATTGTCAGCGCCAACCCGCAGGCCACCAGGCGTAACCACAACATCCGCATCTCCTTTACCAGCTAGGCGCGCAGGACCTTACCCGGATTCATGATGCCGTGCGGATCAAAAGCGCTCTTCACGGCGCGCATGAGATCAAGCTCCACCGCGTCCGCATAGCGCTCGAGCTCCTCGACCTTGAGCCGTCCGATGCCATGCTCGGCGCTGAAACTGCCGCCAAACTCGCGCACCAGGTCGTGGATGGCGCGGCCGACGCGCGGCGCGTCGGCAAGGAAGCGCCGCGCATCTGCGCCCGGGGCGGCGTTGAGGTTGAAGTGCAGGTTGCCGTCGCCGAGGTGGCCATAGGCGACCAGCCGTCCCTGGAGCGCGTTGGCGCTCACCCATGACGAGGCGCGTACCAGGAAATCCGGAAGCGCAGCCACGGGCACCGCGATGTCGTGCTTGAGGCTCGCGCCGTCCTTGCGCTGCGCCTCGGGGATGCTTTCGCGCAGCCTCCACAGAGCCGCCCGTTCACGCTCGTTGCGTGCCACGGCGGCGTCGAGCACCAGGCCATCGGCGAGCGCGGCGCCGAGCGCATTGCCCAGGAGTTCCTCCATGACGTCCGCGGCGTGCGATGAAGCCACCTCGCACAGCACGTACCAGTCATGCGCCCGATCGAGCGGATCGGTAACGTGCGCAATGTGGCGCGTCGTGAGTTCTACGGCGATGCGCGGGATGAGCTCGAAGGAGCTCACGCGATCGCTGCTCGCTTCGCGCAGGCGCGCCAGCAGCGCGAGCGCTGCGGGTACATCGGCCACGGCCGCAAATGCGGTTGCGACGTCGCGCACCTTGGGGAAGAGCTTCAGAGTCGCCGCGGTGATGACGCCGAGCGTGCCTTCGGCCCCCAGGAACAGTGACTTGATGTCGTAACCGGTGTTGTCTTTTCGCAGCGCCGACAGGGCGTCGAGCACCCGGCCGTCAGGCAGCACCACTTCCAGCCCGAGCACGAGGTCGCGCGCCATCCCGTAACGCAGCACGCTGGTGCCGCCGGCGTTGGTGGAGAGATTGCCGCCGATCTGGCAGCTGCCCTGCGAGCCGAGCGTGAGCGGCAGGTAGCGTTCGGCGTCCTCCGCCGCCTGCTGCAACTGCCCGAGGATGCAACCGGCGTCCGCCACCAGCGAATAGTTGGCGGCGTCGAGGCTGCGGATTCGATTCAGGCGCTGCAGCGACAGCACCAGTTGCCGGCCTGACTCATCAGGGGTCGCACCGCCGCAATAGCCGGTGTTGCCGCCGTGCGGCACCACGCCCACGCGCGCGGCGTTGCAACAGGCGAGCACCTGCGAAACCTGCGCCACGGTGCGCGGCCGCGCCACCGCCAGCGCCGCACCGTGATACAGCTGCCGGTGATCGGTGAGGTACGGGGCGCAGTCCGCGGCAGTCGTCAGCACCCCCTCTGCGCCGAGGATCTCGCGCAGCCGGGCGCGCAGCTCCTCGCCCGCAGGAGTCAACGTGCGCCGATCGCCCGCAACGCGGCGATGCGCTCATCCAGTGGCGGGTGGCTCATGAACAGACGCTTCAGTCCGGTAGCCACCGCGCCGTCCGCTATGCCGAACGCCGCGAACTGCTGCGCTGGCAGAGGTTGGTGAACGCGCTTGAGATCCTCGAGCGCCGCGACCATATTGTCGGTGCCGGCGAGCTGCGCGCCGCCGCGGTCGGCACGGAATTCGCGCCGGCGCGAGAACCACATGACGATAATGTTGGCGAGTACTCCGAGCACCAGCTGGCAGACGATTACCGTTATGAAGGACGCGATGCCGCGGCCATCGTCGGAGCGGAACAGCGCGCGGTCGATGATGTTGCCGATGATGCGCGACAGGAAAATCACGAAGGTGTTGACGACGCCCTGCACCAGCGCGAGCGTCACCATGTCGCCGTTGGCGACGTGGGTCATCTCGTGACCGAGTACCGCTTCGATCTCCGGGCGGCTCATGCGCTGCAGCAGCCCGGTGCTGACCGCGACCAGGGCCGAATTGCGGCTGGCGCCGGTGGCGAAGGCATTCGGTTCCGGGGAGTTGAAAATCCCGACCTCCGGCATGCGCACACCGACGGTGTGGGCGTGCTTTTCGACCACACTCAGGAGCCACTGCTCCGTGGGATCGGCCGACTGGCCGATAACGCGCACGCCCATGGCCCGTTTCGCCATCCACTTCGACATGGCGAGCGAGATGAAGGCGCCTCCGAATCCGAAGAGCGCCGCGAACACCAACAGGCCGAAGAGACTGCCGCCGTGAACGGCCAGCCAGGCATTGAGCCCGGTCACCTGTGCAACGATCGAGAGCACCAGAATGACGGCGAGGTTGGTGATGAGAAACAGTGCGATGCGTTTCATAACAGAAGCCTGTAGTGGGTCAGGTATGGGCGCGGCTGGCGGTGGCCAGGTGCACTCGAGAGCGGCACTTTACCGTTACCGCCACGCCCTTCGCCAGCGTGGGGACGGGTGAGTTGATTTCAAGGGGCTTCAGCTGATCGCAACCCCGAGCAGGCGACCCACCAGGAAGCTCACCGTCCCCGCGCCGCCGCCGATCAGTACCATGCGCAGGGCGCTGCGCAGCGCGGCACGGCCCGTGAACAGCGACAGCCCGAGTCCGACGGCGAACAGTGCCGCGAGCGTAATCGCGGTTGCCGTCAACAGCGCGCGGCTGCCGGTGAGGCCAAACAGGAACGGCAGCAGCGGCACCGCGGCGCCGCTCGCAAAGGCGACGAACGAGGTGCTCGCCGCCTGCCATGGTGAGCCGAGGTCGTCGGGGTTCAAACCCAGCTCCTCGCGCGCCAGCACATCGAGCGCGTGCTGCGGGTTAGTCAGCAGCGCCTGGCTCACCGCGCGCGCCTGCGCCAGGTCCACGCCACGCGCCTGGTAGATGAGGGCGAGTTCCTCGGCCTCCTCTTCGGGATACTCGGCGAGCTCTTCGCGCTCAAGCGCCATCTGGTACTCGTACATCTCGCGCTGCGAGCGGACCGAGATGAACTCGCCCGCCGCCATCGACAGGGCACCGGCGAGCAGCCCCGCCACGCCGCTCGTGAGTACATAGCCGCTGTGCACGCCCGCACCGGCGACCCCGAGCACCAGGCTCACGTTGGAAACCAAGCCGTCGTTCACACCGAAAACACCGGCACGCAGGCTCCCGCCCAGGGCGCTGCGGTGCCGCGCGCCCACTTCCGCAAGGGTGGTGGGCATGGCATGGCCGCCGACGATGCTGCCGGGCGCGCTGTATACCGACAAGCCGCGCAGCTTCATCGCGGCCAGCACCGCGCGCAGCGAGCGCGGCTCAAAGCGCGACAGGAGCGAGGCCACGATGCGGGCGCGCATCGCCGGCACGAACACGCGCGCGGGCGCGGATGCGCCAGGGGCCGCACGCTGCGCAGCGAGCTGCCATTTGCCGGCCTGTTCTTCGGCGGCCGCCGCGAGCTTCAGGAACAGCGCGGCTTTGGCGGGATCGGGTTCGCTAGCCGCGACCTGGCGGTAGAGCCACGCCGATTCTTTCTCGTGATACCAGCTGTCGGGACCCGGTGCGGTCAATATTGTTCCCGCTCGTCCTCATCCTCGTCGTCGTCCTCATCCGGATCGTCGTCCTCGTCTTTGTCGTCATCCTCGTCCCAGTCCTCGTCGTCGTCGGCCTCGTCTTCATCGTCGGTTTCCGACCAGCCCTCGGGCTGCTGAATGCGCTCGAGATCCATCTCGTGCCAGGCCTCCAGATCCATTTCCTCGATATCGCCGTCGAGGTACTCGATTTCCACGAGTTCGGAGTCCTCATCCACGGACAGCACGCGGAATGATTCTTCCTCTTCGAGGTTCCGGTACCACTGTCCGGTAACAGGTTCGTAGTCTCTGCTCACCGCGAAGCCACCTGAGTTGTCGTTGTTGCGGGCAGCAATAAGTGTAGGGGCTGCGATCGGGTTGGGCAACGCACACGGTTTGCGTATAGTTTTCCTTCATGGCCGTCCACCGCCCCGATTCCGCGGCGCCGCTTGTACAGGCGCGGCGTATCGTCGTGAAGGTCGGTTCGGCACTGTTGGTGGATGCCGACACTGGCCGCATCAATCGCGCCTGGCTCGAGACCCTGGTTGATGACCTGCTGCGGCTGCGCCGCCGCGGCCAGGGTGTCATCCTGGTGTCATCCGGCGCCATTGCGCTCGGCCGGCGCCACCTCGGATTCAAGCCGGGTGCCCTGAAGCTGGAGGAGAGCCAGGCCGCGGCTGCCGTGGGGCAGATCAGGCTGGCGCACGCCTACAAAGAGCTGCTGGAGACCCACGAGGTCACCGTCGCGCAGGTGCTCCTCACGCTTGAGGACAGCGAACGCCGCCGCCGCTATTTGAACGCGCGCGCCACGCTCGAGTCGCTGCTGGCGCTGGGCGCATTGCCGGTGATCAACGAGAACGACACGGTGGCGACGGCCGAGATTCGCTACGGCGACAACGATCGCCTCGCGGCGCGGGTTGCGCAAATGACGGGGGCGGAGTGTCTGGTGCTGCTCTCGGACGTGGACGGACTGTACAGCGCCGATCCCAGCAAGGAGCCGGGTGCGCAGTTCATCCGCGAAGTGCGCGACATCACACCCGAGATCGAGGCGATGGCGGGCCGCCCCGCATCGCAGTTCGGATCCGGCGGCATGGCCGCCAAGATCATGGCTGCCCGCATCGCCGTGGCGGCTGGCTGCCACCTGTGTATCGCCGCCGGTTCCTATCGGCATCCGCTGCGGCGCATAGAGGAGGGCGCGGACTGCACGTGGTTTGTGCCCACGGCGACTCCCGCGGCCGCGCGCAAGCAGTGGATTGCGGGCACGCTGCGCCCGGCCGGTGCCGTCACTATTGACGGCGGGGCGCTGCGCGCGCTGCTCGAGGGCGCGAGCCTGCTGCCCGCCGGCGTGACGGGGACCCGTGGGCGTTTCGATCGCGGCGACACCGTGAGTGTGCTCACCGGCGACGGCGCGGAGGTGGCGCGCGGCCTCGTCGCCTATTCGGATGCCGACGCCGCGCGCATCATGGGGCGGCGGTCTTCAGAAATTGCGGACATCCTGGGATTTCGCGGGCGTGACGAGATGATTCATCGCGATGACCTGGTGCTCCTGGCGCGCGCCGCAACCCCGGCGCAGCTCGCCCCGGTGGCGCCGCTCCCATGACCACGGTGGACACGGCGACCCAGGGGGTCGGCGAGCTGCTGGAGGGTCTCGGCAAGGCCGCCACGGCCGCCGCCCTGGTGCTCTCGCTTGCCTCCAGCGAACAGAAGAATGCCGCGCTGGCGGCGGCGGCGGTGGTAATTCGCGCGCGGCGTACGGCGATCCTCGCGGCTAACGAGCGCGACATGGCACAGGCGCGCGCGCGGCATGTGAGCGCTCCGCGGCTCGATCGCCTGCGCCTCGATGAGCGGCGCGTGGAGGCCATTGCGGCCGGCGTCGACGCGGTGATCGGTCTGCCCGATCCGATCGGCACCACGGATGCGGAATGGGAACGCCCGAACGGCCTGAAGATACAGCGGGTGCGCGTGCCGCTGGGCGTCGTCGGCATCATCTACGAGAGCCGGCCCAACGTTACCGCGGATGCGGGCGCACTGTGCCTGAAGTCCGGCAACGCGGTGATCCTGCGCGGCGGCTCGGAGAGCACTCACTCGAGTGCTGCGCTGCACGAGTGCCTCACCGCGGGCCTTGAGGCGGCGGGTCTGCCGGTGGCCTGCATCCAGCTGGTGCCGACCGCCGATCGCGCGGCCGTCGGCTACATGCTCGCCGGCATGACCGAGTACCTGGACGTGATCGTGCCGCGCGGCGGTAAGACACTCGTGGCGCGCGTGCAGCAGGAGGCGCGTGTGCCGGTCATCGGACACCTCGAGGGCAACTGCCACGTGTACGTCGACCGCGATGCCGATGTGCGCATGGCGCGTGCCATCGCGCTCAACGCCAAAATGCGGCGCACCGGCATCTGCGGCGCGGCGGAAACCCTGCTGGTGGACGAAGGCTGTGCGGCCACACACCTGGCGCCGATCGTGCGCGACCTGCTGGATGCCGGTTGCGAGGTACGTGGCGACGCCGTGGTGCAGCGTGCCGATCCACGCGTGCGCCCGGCAACTGAAGACGACTGGTACACCGAGTACCTCGACGCGATCATTGCCGCGCGGGTGGTCGCGGGAGTGGATGCGGCCATCGCGCACATCGCGCACTACGGCTCTGCACACACCGAATCGATCGTGACCGAGAATCAGGCGACCGCCGAGCGGTTTCTGAAACGCGTGGACAGCGCCATCGTGCTGCACAACGCCTCCACGCAGTTTGCCGATGGCGGTGAGTTCGGCATGGGAGCGGAGATCGGTATTTCCACCGATCGCTTTCATGCCCGCGGCCCCGTAGGCGTCGAGCAGCTCACCAGTTACAAGTACGTGGTGCGCGGCGCGGGGCAGGTGCGGCCGTGAGTGCGGTGCGGCGCATTTACGCTAACACTTACGGAGGATCACATGTTCGTGTTCGATGCGCTTGCAAAGTCTGTATTTGAGCAAATCGTCGGCAGTCCGCAAGATAAGGAGCGCGCACAAGAACAGCTTGCGCCCGTGCTGGAGCGTCGACTGGAGCCGTGCCTGGAGTTGTGGAAGGACTTGTGGCAGTTCGGAGACGATGTTCAGCAACGCCAGAAGCGTAAGGAGGCTTTCCTGGCGGACGACGATCTCCGTCGGCTCCTGACACGAGTGGATGCATTCATGCTCGAGTGTGGAGCACTCATCTCCCCAGCATGTCTGGTGTCGTTGGCGAAGTTCCAGGTGGGCTTGCGAGCCATAGATCTGCGCGAAGATGAGCTTCTCGTAGGAGCAAAGGTGCGTGAACTCTTTAAGCAGCTTTTCCCCTGGTCTGAGAAGGACGGCAACGGCAAGCTGGTCCAGAATCCGGGCTTATTGATGCTGTTGCGGGACGAGATCGGCTCGAATACCAGGGCGGGCTTCAGCGCGTTGAAATAAAGGCGTACCGACCCTTCAGCGTTGATGCTTGTGCGCGTGGACGCCGCCGGCAGTGGCCGAGTCGGCGTGCGCCGCCGGCGCCGCGCATCGCTCGCAGTTCACCCAGCCGGAGTCACCGCTCACGTAGTGCTCTTTCTTCCAGATCGGCACACGCTGCTTGACCTCGTCGATGATGTAGCGGCAGGCGCGGAACGCCTCGTCGCGGTGCGGCGCACTCACGCCCACCCACACCGCCAGTTCTCCCACTCTTAAGTCCCCGACGCGGTGCACGCACGCGGCGTGCGTGACACCGAAGCGCGCGATGGCTTCGGCGACGATGCGCTCACCTTCCCGCACCGCGAGCACCTCGAAGGCCTCGTACTCCAGATGGCGCACGTGCTCGCCTTCGTTGTTGTCCCGCACCCAGCCCTCAAAGGCTGCGTAGCCGCCACAGGCGGGATCGGCAAGCGCAGCGCTGAGTGCGCGGGTCTCGATGGGTGTGCTGCTAAAGCGAAATGCGGACACGGGGTCGCTGCTGCGTATCACTTAACCGCCGGCAACCGGCGGAATGAACACCACGGCATCGCCATCCTTGAGCGGCGCCGACCACTCGCCGAACTCACTGTTGATCGCGACCCGCAGCACGTCTGCGCCGAGTGAGAACGGGTAGCGCCCCGCGAGCTCCGCGTACAGCTCACGCGGCGTGGGCGCTGTGGTGGTGAGCGCTTCCTCGCGCCGCCCCGCCTGCTCGCGCAGCAGCGCGTAGTACTGCACAGTGATGTGCTTTGATTGGGTGCTCGCTTGGGCGCTCGGCTGGCTGGAGCCGTGAGCGGTCACCTGGTCCACCGCCGCCCCATACTCCCCGGGCGTGTTGATGTTGTCGAGCGCGCGCGGATTTGGTTCGTCCAGCAACGCCGTGTCGGTGCTGCTCAGGAACTTGCGCGGACACTGCTTGCCGGCGGCGACCCAGGCCGACAGGGTCTCGTGGCTGCGAGGCTCGTAGATGGCACACAGGGGCTCGGGCAGCCCGTCGTGGCTCGAGCGGTAAGCGGTGGCCGCGCGCGCCGCATCGCGCCCGGCGACAAGGTGAGCGAGCGATGCGTCATCCAGCAGCGGCAGGTCGCACGCCAGCACCAGCCACGCAGCCTCCGGGTGCTGCGACTGGGCGGCGAGGAGCCCGGCGATCGGGCCGATGTTCTCGTGCGTATCCTTAATCTGCGCAAAGCGTGCGCGCAGGGGGTCAGCGGCCTGGTCGGCACGCACCGACACGAACACCTGCGCCACGTACCTCTTAAGCAGCGCTACGGCTCGCTCGAGCTGCGGCGTGTCGTCGCCGTAGGAGAGTGTTGCCTTGTCGCGGCCCATGCGGGTGCTGCGGCCGCCGGCGAGCACCAGGCCGAAGAGCGGCGGCGCGTTGCCCGCGGCGCTCATCGCTTCTTCCTGGCGGGGGCACGCGTGAAGTGTCGTCGACCGCCGGATTTTTCCAACAGGCGTACGCGTGTGATTTCGATGTCGTGTGACAGCGCCTTGCACATGTCGTAGATCGTAAGCGCGGCAACCGTCGCGCCGGTGAGGGCTTCCATTTCCACGCCGGTGCGGTGATGTATCGACACCGTGCAGCGCACCACGATCTCGCCGCTGCGCGCGTGTGCGATCTCGATCTGGCAGTCCTCCAGCCCCAGCGGGTGGCAGAAGGGGATGAGTTCATGCGTGCGTTTCGCCGCCATGACGCCCGCGATGATGGCGGTGTCGAACACAGGTCCCTTCCTGGTGCGATGGCCGCTCGCGCGCAACGCGCGCGCCACCGCGGCCGGCAGCCGAACTCGTGCTTCTGCGACCGCGCTGCGGGCCGTCACTTCCTTGGCGCCGACGTCCACCATTGCCGGCTGGTGCTGCGCGTCGAGATGGGTGAGGCCGCTGCGTCCCATCAGCCACCGATGTAGAACATTTCGACCTTGCGTTCATGCGCGCCGTGCAGCTGCGCGCGCTGCTCGCTGTAACGGTCGGTGCGCTTCAGCCACAAGTTGCGGATGATCTCGAGCAACTGATCGTCGCTCGCACCGCCGCGCAGTGCATCGCGCAGGCTGGTGCCGCGGGTAGCAAACAGACACGTGTACACCACACCGTCCGAGGACAGACGCACGCGCGAACAGTCACCGCAGAAGGGCTGCGAAACCGAGGAAATGAATCCCACTTCCCCCTGGCCGTCCGCGAACGCGTAGCGCTTGGCGACCTCACCGCGGTAACCCGGATCCAGTCCCACCAGTGGCCAGCGGCTGCCGATTTGCGCTGCCAGTTCCTGCGAGGGCACAACCAGTTCCGAGCGCCAGTGATTGCGGTTGCCCACGTCCATGTACTCGATGAAGCGCACGATCACGCCGGTGCCACGGAAGCGCTCCAGGAGGTCAAGAACCGTGTGATCGTTGATACCGCGCTGCACGACGGCGTTGATTTTGATCGGGGCAAGTTCCGCCCGCCGCGCGTGCTCGATGCCATCGAGCACCTCGTCCACGCCGCCAAACCCGCCGCTCATGCGCGTGAACACCTCGCGGTCGAGGCTGTCGAGACTCACCGTAACGCGCTTGAGTCCCGCGGCCTTGAGCTCGCCGGCGTAGCGCGCCAGCAGCATGCCGTTGGTCGTGAGCGCGACGTCTTCGACGCCCGGAATAGCCGTCAGGTCGCCGATGAGATCCGGGAGGTTCGCCCGCAGCAGCGGCTCCCCACCGGTGAGGCGCAGCTTGCGCACCCCGAGCTGCACAAACAATCGCGCCAGACGCACGATCTCATCGAAGGAGAGCCGCTCGTGCGAGCCGAGGAAGCGGTACTTCTCGTCGTAGGTCTCGCGCGGCATGCAGTACGGGCAGCGGAAGTTGCACCGGTCCATGACCGAGATCCGCAGGTCGCGTACCGGGCGGGCGAGCGTATCCCGCGGCGCGGGCAGCGCGTTCAAAGGAACGATGACTTCGCGGACGGACATACAGGAAGTATGACCACGTGATGGGGCCAATGGCTATCGACCGCAAGGGGTGGGCGGCCTGGCGGTGCCCCTACAGCGTCTGGAAATGCCTAGACCCAACGATACAGGCGTGCGACGAAGCCTTTGGCATAAGTATTGGGTCCCGGGGGCAGCTCGAGAAAGCCATCCGTTCCGGCCAGGGCAGAGAAATCACCCGAGCCGTTGGTGGGCGCAGGCATCGCCCAAGCCCGGGCCCAGTCGTCGTGTTGGACACGAACTGGCAGGAAATAGGTCAGCGGCGGCGTCACGGTCACGGCTGCACCGAGTGCCATGCGCTCCGGTGGTGGCGGCTGTTCGCCGAGGCTGCCGGACAACGCGGGCAGAACATAACGCGACAGGCACACGAGTGTTGAGACCGGGTTGCCGGGCAGTCCAAACACGGCGGCCCCGGATGGCGCCATGCCAAACCACAACGGTCTGCCGGGCCGCTGCGAGACTTTGTGGAAGATCGCGCGTACGCCGAGCTCCTGCATAACCTGCGGGACCAGGTCATAGCGCCCCATGGAAACCCCGCCCGACAGCACCAGTACGTCGTGCGTTTGCAGGTGAAAACGCAGCCGCTCCTTAAGCTCCGCAGGATTGTCATCGATGTGATCATCGGCCACGCGCTGGTAGCCGTGCTCGCGCAGCGCGGCGACGACGCCGTACGCATTGGAACGACGCACCTGGTGCGCGAGCACCGGCTCGCCGGGTTCGACGAGTTCGTTGCCGGTGGAAATGACCGCCAGCATCGGCTGACTGCTCACGCGGATGCGCGCCATGCCGGCCCCCGCCGCGACCGCGATCTCCGGGGCGTGCAGACGCACCCCCGCGGATATCAACAGCGCACCCTGACGCGTGTCGCTGCCGCGGCGGTGGACGTTCTGCCAGGGCTCGACGCGCAGTTGCTCGGCGAGTCCGGCCCGGCCCTCAACCACGGCGATCTCTTCGACCGGAACCACGCTGTCGCAGCCGGCGGGCAGCACCGCGCCGGTCATCACTTCGATGCAGGCATCATCGGCTTCGAGGGTCAGTGCTGGATCGCCCGCCGCCTGCGTGCCCTGGATCCTGAGCTTGCGCGCGGTGACGCTCACTGACTGGCTGCGCAGCGCGACGCCGTCCATGGCAACCCGGTCGAACGGCGGCTGGTCGCGTTCCGCGTAGATATTCTCGCGCAGCACCGCGCCGCCGCACTGCGCCAGCGGCAGCGACTCGATGGGCAGACACTGCAGGTGCTGCCCGATGAGCCGGTCAGCCTCCGCGGGTGTAATCACTCAGGGCTTCTTCTCGGTCCTGGTCTTGAAGACCTTCACCTGCTCATTGAAGCGGTCCGCCACGCTTTGCGCCTGGTCGATGGCCGCGTTGTGCTTCTGCGTCTCAACCTTCTCCATGTCCGCTTTCTGCTCGGGCTTGAGCTTATCGCCAGCCTTGGCGATGTTGTCCGCGAGTTCCTTGTCAATGCAGGAGTTGTAATCGCTGATGGCCTTGTCGTATTCCTTGACGGCCTTCTGTCCCGCGAGCATCTCGTCCATGGTCGCCGAGGCGCCGTCGGGTATCTTGCTCGGAGCCGCCGGGTAGGGGCAGTCGGCGTATACCGGGGCGGCGGTGAGTAGCGTTACGGCAGCCATCGTAAGCAATGCCTTCATAGCTTTTGTCCAGTCAGGGGATGATTCGGACCGCTATCTTAAGAGCCGCTCGCCGGATAAGGCTAGTTTCAGTCGCGGCCCGCCCCTCACTGCCGTGCTTTCCTGGCCGTCCGGCCAGATGCGCCCCGGGCGCCTGGCGCCCTGGCGTGCAGGAAACACAGCGGGGCGTGGTCGTTCACTACCCCGACCGCCTGCAGATAGGCATAGATGATGGTGCTGCCGACGAAACGGAAGCCGCGCCGGATGAGATCCTTTGAGATCTGGTCACTCAGCGCAGTGCGGGCGGGCGTGCTGGCGCGCCGCCCGCGCAGCACCGGCTGACCGCCCACGAACGACCACAGATAGCGGTCGAAGGAGCCGAACTCGCGCTGCACAGCGAGAAAAGCGGCGGCATTGCTGACCGTGGCTTCAATCTTCAGGCGATTGCGCACGATTCCCGGATCGCGGCGCAGGGCGGCACGGCGGCGGGCGTCGAATCGCGCCACCTTGCCGGGATCGAAGTTGGCGAACGCCCGCAGGTAGCCGGCGCGCTTACGCAGGATCGTCGCCCACGACAGTCCCGCCTGGGCCCCCTCGAGGGTCAGCATTTCAAAGAGCAACCGGTCGCCGTGCACCGGCCGCCCCCACTCCTCGTCGTGGTAGCGCACGTAAGCCGCGTCGGCGCTTTGCGTCCAGCGGCAGCGGCGCGTGTCAGCAAGCCGCGGGGCAGCGGCCGAAGCTTTTGGTTTGCCAACCATTGCCCGATAATGCCAGACACATGGAAGTGCGCGAACGTGGTACGCAGCGGCTGTGAGTGCGGGGGCGTTCCGCAGCACTACGCTGGTCGTTACTGTCTGCCTGTTGGCAGCCGCGCTGCTGCCGCGCGGCGCACGTGGCGATGCTGGGCCGCCCTATCTCACCAACGATCCTGGAACTCCGGGCAACGATAACTGGGAAATCAATCTCGCTTCGATGCAGACCATCGAGCGCGGCCAGGCGTCCTATCAGCTTCCCCAGATCGATCTTAATTTTGGTATCGGCGAGCGCATTCAGCTGACTTATGAAATCCCGTACGTCGTTCAGAGCAGAACCGATGAACCGCAGGCGAGCGGCTGGGGTAATGCCTATCCGGGCCTGAAGTGGCGGTTTCTTGACCAGGGTGAGGGCGGCTGGCAGGCATCGATCTTTCCGCAGCTGGAGAGCGCCGGCTCGGCGACGGCGCGCGGTGCCGGGATCGCCGTGGCGGGTCCGCGTCTCCTGTTGCCGCTGGAAGTCGCCAAGGCGATTGGTCCGCTCAATTTCGATTTCGAGGCCGGTTACTACCTCCCATGGCACGGGCCCGAGGAGCGCATTCTCGGGCTGGTCGCCGGCCGCCCGGTAACACCGCGGCTTGAACTGGACGCCGAGATCTACAACGATCATGTGATGGGAACTTCTCCGAACGTGACGACGCTCGACTTCGGCGCCCGCTACAAGCTGCACCGCGGATTCATTCTGCTTTTCATGGCCGGTCGCGGTTTGGGGGGGAACTCCAACGGGCAGGTGCAGTTCCTGGGCTACCTGGGCGTGCAGATACTGCTGAGCAACTACGGACGCACGCTGACCGCGGATTGATCGTAATTCGGAGGTACCCAGGCGCCATGAACACTGACCGGAAATCAAGAATCTGGTCAGTGATCCGCGTCTCGAGCGGCAATTTCCTCGAGATGTACGACTTCATGGTGTTCGGCTATTACGCCGCCGCGATCGGCAACGCGTTCTTTCCGAGCGCCAACGCTTTCGTGTCCTTGATGTTGTCGCTCATGACCTTTGGCGCGGGTTTCCTGATGCGGCCCCTCGGCGCCATCGTGCTCGGGGCCTACGCTGACCGGCACGGGCGCCGCGCGGGGTTGCTCTTGACGCTGAGCCTGATGTCTGTGGGGATCCTCTCCATCGCGTGCGTCCCGGGATACGCGACCATCGGCCTCATGGCGCCGCTGCTGGTGCTGAGCGGGCGCCTGCTGCAGGGATTTTCGGCGGGCATGGAGCTCGGCGGCGTCTCGGTCTACCTATCGGAGATCGCAACCCCCGGTCACAAGGGCTTCTACGTCAGCTGGCAATCGGCCAGCCAGCAGGTCGCCGTCATGTTCGCGGCATTGGTGGGAGTCACGCTGGGCTCAGCCCTGTCGCCGGAGCAAATGAGAGCGTGGGGATGGCGTGTGCCGCTACTGCTCGGCTGCGTGATTATCCCGGTGCTGTTTGCACTCAGACGTGCGCTGCCGGAGACCGATCAGTTCCTTGCCCGCAAACACCGCCCCGGTACCTCAGAAATCCTGCGCTCGCTCGTCGCCAACTGGAAGATCGTGCTCATCGGTACCGCGATGGTCACCATGACTACGGTCTCCTTCTACATGATCACCGCCTACACGCCGACGTTCGGCAACTCCGTGCTGCACCTGGCGAGCGCGGACAGCCTGCTCGTAACCTTGTGTGTGGGCGCTTCCAATCTCTTCTGGCTGCCCGTGATGGGTGCGCTGTCCGACCGGATCGGTCGCCGACCGCTGCTCCTGACATTCACGGAGCTCATGTTAGTCACTGCCTATCCGATAATGCTGTGGCTGACCGAGGCGCCATCCTTCTCCAGATTGCTGGCGACGCAACTGTGGCTGTCGTTCATCTACGGCAGCTACAACGGCGCCATGGTTGTGCTGCTGACGGAGATCATGCCGGCCACCGTGCGCACGTCCGGCTTTGCCCTTGCATACAGCCTGGCGACGGCCCTGTTCGGCGGGTTTACGCCTGCGATCTGCACCTGGCTGATCCACGCCACTGGCAACCGCGCCGTGCCGGGACTGTGGCTCTCATTCGCCGCTGCGCTCGGCCTCGTGGCTACGCTTCTGGCGCGGCCCCGGGATGACGCGCTCGAAGCCGCCGCGCCGTGATGGCTGCGACTCGGCGGACTCCTCGCGGGTCAGGAGAATCGCGCGCCCGGAGCGATTGCTCGCGGGCTCACGCCCGCTCGTCCCTCGCCGGTCGCCCTTAAGGCTGACAGGCTTGGCACGCCTTCTGCGCTTCACGCACGCATCGCGCTTGAGCCCTGCCGCAGACGTCGAGGCACCTCGCCCCGCGCGGATCATTGGGGGGATACTTGGTACTGCAGGCGCCGGTGCAGTCGGTGTTCTTGCGGTCGCAACCTTTGACCTGAACGCACGCGTTGCAGGCATCGACGCTGACAACTTTCGTCATTTTCCAGATCCCTGCTGCAGGGTCTGTTTGCGTCTGCGAGGCAACCTGTGCCGAAAGCCCGGCAGCGAGGATCGCGCTAAGAAGCATAGGCAGTAGTGGAATACGTGACGACGGCGTAAAACGTTTCATCGGTAAACTCCTTGCGGCCTGAACACGTCAACGGATCGGGTTGAACGGTGCCTGCTGCCCTGGCGCGGTCTCCTTTACACGTGGCTCGTCCAGGCTGACGGCGCAATAGGGGCAGAAATTCACCTTAGGACCAGACCCCCAACTGAGCCCCACCGTCATGGCAATCGTCCGACTGAGGTTTGCGCGGCATCTTGGGCATTTAATGGCCCAATTTAGCGCGATGATTGCGCCCAGAAACATGAGCATACCCAACACGGGCAAGCCGGCACCGACTTTGTCGCCGGTGTAGCGCGGCAGGAATTGGCTCAGGGGGAAGGTGAGCCATCCGAGGGCGCCAAACGCGAAAAGCCATCGCACCCGGGTCTTGATGTAGTCGCGAATCGTCTGGTTCATGGTCCGCGATGCTACCGCGAGCCCCGGGCAGGTGCGACGCCGTGAAGGCACTCTGCGACGCAATGCTCGATCCGGCCCGTGAGTCCCCAGATCGACGCATTCGATAGTCGAAATCCGGGTCAAAAAGGCCCGTACAGTGCTCGGACCAGATCTACCACCATGGCCTTTACCAACTCCGCGTTGATTTCTGCGAGCGTGTAGTCGCCTACCGCGCTAGCGCCATGGCTGTCGGAGGTATTTCGCTCAAAGTGGATCCGCCGAGCCTGGCGATCTGGCTTGGCCCGCAGGTACGGGTAACCCCCGAGGCCGTGACCAAGGCGCACGTGTCTGCTGACGGGGATGTCAATCCGTGCATCGCTTCCGTCGGCTGGCACTCTCGCCGCCACACCTCGCTGGTTGAGCGCCTGGGCCATCTGCTCCAGGGCGGGCGTAATCACACGTGCCAGGCAGACTGTGGCGGCTTCACTGAAATTCTCCTCGGCCGAGCTCTTGCCGGTTGCGTCATTGCGGGCCTGAGCAACGCGCGCGTTGTGGTGGGCGAAGATTGCGTCAAGCTCCTGTTCGATGTCTTTGGCCATAGCCGATACTCCGAATCAACGCCTTGCACCTAAGCTTACATCGACACGTCTCGACAGCGCTGAGAGCCAAAATTACAAGTGATTGGCGCGCCCGGAGAGATTGCTCGCGGGCCCACGCCCGCTCGTCCCTCGCTGGTCGCTCGGGACCGCCCGCGCGCAACGCGCGTGCGTCCAACCGGCTCGCGGACTCGCCAGTTGTCGAACCCCTGCGCCGCCTGCGGCGGCGTCGGGAGTTCGAACCCGACCATCAGCATGCAGTATTCCCAGGAGGCCTTCCTGCCTCTGATATCGCGCGCCCGGAGAGATTCGAACTCCCGACCCTCAGGTTCGAAGCCAAAATCCGCGGTTACGCGCCGGTACGCTGTCTTACGTCAAATCGCCATTGTGCCGGCATTTGCGCCGGTTCCTTGTACTCACCACTACTCACCGATACTCTGCCGTCAGGTGACTCAATGGTGACTCAGGTCCCAAGGCAGAAACCCCGTGCACCTCACCAAGCGGTCCCTCGACGCCGCGCGCTACCGTGGGTCGAGCAATTCTCGCGACGTCCGCTGGGATGACGACCCCATCGGCCTCGGACTCCGAATATACCCCTCCGGCCGCAAGGCCTTCATCCTGAGCTATCGCAACGCCAACGGCGTGAAGCGGCTTCCAACGCTCGGCGACTACGGCGTGCTCACCCTCGACCAGGCGCGCCGGCAAGCCAAGCGCCTCCTGGTCGCGGTCGACGACAAGACCGACCCCCTGGCCGAACGGCGCAAGCAGCGGCTCGAGGCGAAGACTGGAAGCGTCGAGGCGCTGTTCCGCGCGTACGTCGAGGCCCGTGAGTCCGATCGCCACCGCCCAATGAAGCGGCCGGACTCGGTGCTCTGGTACGGCAAGAAATTCATCTTTCCGCGCTTTGGCAGTCGCCCCTGGCGCGACGTACGCCGCTCTGAGGTCCGCGACTGGCATGCCGGCATCGGCAAGCCCTACAACGCGAACCGAGCACTGCAGGCGATGCGTGCGGCGTTCTACTGGCGCCTGTGGCAGGAGGACGACGCACCGGGCAACCGCCGGCGCGAAAGTGACACGCGCAACCCCTGCGCAGGCATCGAGCTGCGACCTGAGACTGTGCGTAAGACGCGCCTCGAGCTCACCGAACTGCCCAAGCTCGAGGCGGCGATCAACGCCGACACCGACGACCCCTATCTGCGAGCGTTCTTCCGCTTCGTGCTGGCCACCGGTTGCCGCCGAAGCGAGGCGCTTGCGCTCCGCTGGTCGGATGTTGCCATTACGGTCGAGGGCGCAGGCAGCGCGACCTTCCGCGATACGAAGAGCGGCACCGACCACACCGTCGCGCTCTCGGCGTACGCAGCGAAGCAACTGAGCGGCCTGCCCAAGCTCGCGGGCAACCCGTATGTGTTCGCCAGCCGGCAGCACGGCAAGCGCCTGCAGGAACCGGGGAAGGCTTGGCAGCGCATCCGCAAAGCGGCCGGACTGGCGCACCTTCGGATCCACGACTTGCGCCGCACGTTCGGCTCCTGGCTCGGCGACGCCGGATTCACTAGCAAGCAGATCGGCACAGCGCTCGGTCACAAGTCGGACATCACGAGCCGCGTCTACATGCAGCTCGGTGATCAGTCGAAGCGGGCGGCCGTTGATGCCGTCGACCGACTGATGCAGGGCAAACCCGCGAAAGTCACGAAGCTCCGGCCGCGACGAAACAAAACCCGTGCCCGCGCGTAGTCCATGAACGACACAAACGCGGGGCGGCTTCGAGACCTGGTCGTGCGCGCTGAGGCCGGCGAGAGGCAGGCGGCTGACTTGCTGCTCAGGAGATTCGCTGGCGGAGACACCTCGCCGGCACTGCTCGACTACATGCGGCGGTGCTGTCAGCGGATCGTGCGCGGCGAGAAGCCTAGCAGCGCGTTGCACCTGGTTCGGATCACCGGAAGACCCGAGGCTGCGCGGCGCGATGAACTCGATCGGCACTTCGAGATCTGCAAGGCGCTGCTCCACGAGATCGCGACGTCACCCGGCCGTGGCAAAGTCGGACGCGCCAGAGCAGTGGTGGAACAGCGGATGAGGCTGTCGCCGCGCGCGGTTCGAAGTGCCTGGGAAGACCGTTCCGCACGCCGCGCCGCGCTGGTTTCCGCTGAACTCGAGCGCGAGGGGCTCGGCCTCACCGCTCAGGACCGAAAACTGCTGAAGCGCTCGAAACCCGCCAAATAATCCTGCGCCAGGTTGGCGCAATTCGATTCGCGAGCCGCTCTATCGTCCCGCCAGGGTACGTTTCAGTACGGAGTGGGGCGATGAAGATCAACCAGAAGCAGGCGGCCGAGCACATGGGCTTGCCCGAGCGCTCACTCGAGAACTTCCGGCTCCGCGGCGGCGGGCCGCCGTACTTCAAAATCGGTGCGCGCGTCGTGTACGACACGGCCGAGCTCGATAGCTGGCTCGCTGCGCGCCGGCGCACAAGTACCAGCGATCGCGGTGCCGGGCCCAGCCAGTCAGCTTCTGCCTGAACTGAGTCATAGCTCAGTGCCGAAAGATTTCCTGATTCCCCAAACGACGACGGCCCGCGGGAAGCAACCGCAGGCCGTCGATTTCATTTCTCAGCAGCAGACGAGGATCGAAACGTGCGCACTCTACCCGCTAAGGATCCCTCCCGGCAACGCCGCGTAGCGGCATCCACATCACACTTCAGGGTTGGCCCCGATGCACCCGAACTCACAGCCGCCGAGCGCCGGCGGGTTGACCTTGCAGCCCTGGTGCTCCTCGAGCGGGAGCATGTTTGCCGGCTTGCGCAGATCCGCGCCGATCGGGAAGCACTTCTCGCACAGCTCAAAGGTGCCGCGTGACGCCCAGCGCGCGCGACTCGACGCCCAGCGGGTGCACCTTGCGCTCGACGGCCGAGCACCTCAGGAACCGTGTTTCAAACCGTCACTCACAGCGGAA
>Ga0182015_10000647_pt1 | contig 49661 bp, 41 predicted proteins | sample 712P3MmetaG_FD_120478 | JGI IMG/M metagenome (GOLD analysis project Ga0182015, IMG submission 120478) | Permafrost microbial communities from Stordalen Mire, Sweden - 712P3M metaG | ecosystem: Environmental > Terrestrial > Soil > Wetlands > Permafrost | place: Sweden: Stordalen | collected...
AGGGGGCCCGGGGGTTATTCCGGAAACTTCGCCTATTTTCCAATTGAGTTTTTGCATTGACCGTATATCTGTACCTGTTAGGATTTACGCCGTGGGCACAAAGTACGACCTGTTTGAAAAAGTTGCCGGTTCCTTTGTGTGGCGCGGTACTTTGCGCGGACGCGAGAGCGCTGTTCGTGAATTTTTGGAAAAACTAGCGGCTATTACAGAAAATGAAGTTTGTGCCAAAGATGTTTCAAGTGGAAAAGTGGTGGCGGCAATGAACGTTCCTCCAGAGAATCAAAACAAAAGCTGACCTTTGGCCGACTCCCTTCTTCCACATCGTTCGTAGAAGAATGCGAGCAATTCATTTCCCCAGATGCTTCACTGCACACAAATCGGAAAACGTAGAAGTGCCAATGAGCATTTGCCGAGGTATATTGCTGAATTGCCTTGATGCGGATTTATTGCTATTTATAGGTAAGATGACTGGGCATAGCGTCGCACGAGATGAATTCTCCGCTGAGCTGAGGCAATCTTTCTATGAGTCTTAAGCTCGCATTGATAAAACCAAAGGAAATCGGAATCACAACCCTTTGGCTATCACGCCCGCACGAAGAGTACTTTCTGAAATAATTGTCAGGGATCAAGTTTTGTCGTGCCTTTCGGATTCTTTGCAATCACTTGCGGAAGACGAAAACGCCATGAGTTGCGAACTTCGCCGTGCAGATTTTTTCCGTCAGCGGATCGATCCAAGCCGAAGCCGATGTTGTAATACGTCTAAAATTCCAGTAGGCACTTCGTAAAACAGGATTGGCGCGAGAAGGAGAACTTATGGTCGGTAAATCTGCGTTCGAAGATGTACTGTTGACACCGCGTAGAGATTGCGTTAAACGGACAAGAAGCCGATCAGGTAAAAGAAATTCCTGACCGAACCATCCGACCAGGGTCACGTCATGTGAAGTGACTTCCTTGATCCAATTCTCCGGCGAATGCGGAAAAATGTGTGCCCCGGTTCCCCGGATAAGTTCCATTAGTATCAGGCAACCTCCGGGTTTTAGCACGCGCGTCATCTCGCTAAGTGCTCGTGGTTGCAAATCCGAAGGAATATGCTGCAAGACCGTGACATCCGCGACACAATCAAAAACGCAGTCCGAGAACGGCAACTGACTAGCCTCCCCCGCTATTAGAGGTGTGGTTGTGCGTTGTTCACGCGCAGTAGTGAGCATATTTAGTGCCGCGTCCACACCGGTAGCGCAAAATCCAAGTTCCGCGTAGCGGCGGACCCAGCGTCCTGTCCCACAGCCTACATCGAGTACCTTGGAACCTGGTGAAATCTGGGCTAGCCGCACAGCGCGCCGAAGAGCCTTAAATTGCAGCTTGTCGATAAGTTGGTTGAACCATAGAGGCGCGCCTGGATGCAGGACTGGCGCGAACCCGAAGGGATCGACCGAGCGAAAATCGTTCGCGACACCGGACCAATATTCTCTTGGTGAGTATGGAGTCATATTTTCTGTCCAAATAGCTAATCACAATTCTGGTCTCTTTTAAATCTTCCGGGGCACAGTGTGCGTTCAACGCCCCTTCCTGATTTGCTTTCAATTGTGTAATACGCATGTTGTCAAAATGGAGCGTGATTCATGATTCTTGAGTCAGAGTTTGCATGGCCGCTTGCGCTTTGCGCCGTACGACTTCTTCGAAAATTGCGCTCAGCTCGCGTCCGTTACGTTCCCAGGTATATTGTCGCGCGGTTTCCGCTGCTTTGACACCCAGCCGATCGCGGAAATCTTGGTCTTCGTAAAGACGTCGAATCATTGCCGCGAGTTTTGTCGCGTCCTTGGGATCATCAAGAATCATTCCATCGACATCGTTCGTGACTATTTCCGATACTCCGGCCGCTGCGGAGACGATTACAGGGAGTCCACAGGCCATTGCCTCTGCTGGAGGAATTCCATACGCATCCTGAAGCGAAGGCCCGGCATAAGCATCTGCGGCAGCATAATAGAATTCAATATCTTTGCGCGGCGGCAAGAAAACGACGCGACCGTCCAACACTTTTTCAGTGACGAGCCGGCGGCAAGCAGATAAATCCTCGCCAGTAACAACCAGCAATCGGATTGGCCGGTCCCGTAAATCCGCAAGTGCATTCAGTAGGACAGACACGCCCTTATTGCGCCAGTCGTTCCCGACGAGAATAAGAACGAACTGATTTTGCGGGATGGCCAGGGCGTTGCGCGCGGTCTCGCGCAGTTTCGCGCGAGTGACGGTATTGAACACATCATGGTCCAGTCCCACGTGGAGAACTGGAATGTGATCTGTGCGGCCAAAAAATTCTCTAAGTTCGCCGACTGTCTTACGTGAATTCACGACCAGCGCCGTCGCGCGATTCTTATACGCCCGGTCTTCCATGAAGACCGAAATCCTGTAATAGAGCTTACGGTGTAAGAGTCTTGGCCACTCCCAAATGGGATTGCGAGCAAAATCCATTTCTGACCTTACCTGCCGCACGTATTTGGCAAAAACAATGTGCACGCAGATCACATCGGCGTCCAGGCAATTCGCACCTGAGCTGAAAACTAGATCGTATCCCAACCCGCGGAACCGCTGATCCCAATAGCGCCAAAGGCGGTTGGCCGCAACCCACCACAGAAAGTTCAAAAGAAGCGGGCCCGGTAGCTTTAGGATGCGATGCCATGTAAATTTTGACTGATCGAAATCCTCCACCTGCTGGCTGTACAAGTGGATCTCAAACTCGTCGGGCAGATGCGACAGCCATTCGACGATGATTCGCTCGCTGCCATGCCTTTTGTCGAGAAACGGAGAAACCACTGCGATTTTTAGCTTTTGTCTCACCTTTATTTTCAGTTAGCAGCCACCACTCCTTCTCACCGTCTCGCGATGCGACTCGTTACGCGAGCTTACCACATGGTTTGGCCTTTCAGTTTGCATGCGTGAGGACAGGCTTCTTAATGGCGCATGGTACATTACTACAGCGGATTGATCCGCTTGTCCAATCATCGCTGTTGCAGCGGAATAGGCAGCCGACTGATACCGGAGTTTTTGGATCGCGTGGCGTGTCGTTGGGTTTTCCACGGCCACGGTTTACAGGTCATCTCGATCGAAAGGCTTTGTCGGCTATGGCAACGCCGACCCTTCCAACACATCTCCTTTGGTCCGCGCGCAGTGCTGCGCGTGGACGAAACTAGAGCGGTCAATCGCGCTTTGCGTAAAGCTTACGGAATCGGGCTCTGTCCAGTTGAAGAGTTAGGTTCATTCTCCAGCTCATCTTAATCCTCAGCGGCTCCGCCGCATTCAAATAGACATCACAGTTGTTTGGCGTCGATTCTGAGATAACGAAATTGTCGGAAGGATTTCTCTGGGGATCTCCTCCATCCCAACGATCGCGATGAGGTGCGGACTGTAATCAGCTGCGTTTCACCGATATAGTAAGATCGAGATTCTCGACGTAAGAAAAAGCCCCAGAGCTAAAAGGCTTTCAAACAGCTGTTTGACTCTATTCCTAATTTCGACTGGGAGACACGTTTTGATCTCGTCGCAGCCCAACAGATCAGATTCTTCGAGCGTAGGATGGAGCACCTTTGCGATCAGTTTGTGTACTCCGTCCCGGAGCGTATTGCGGTAATGTTCTTACCTGCTGTAATTTCTAGCCAAAATCTGTAACGTTCGGAGGTAGTGATGCGAAGAATGATGCTGGGCATGTTGATCCTGCTTGTTTCGAGGACAACGCAGATTATGACTGGCCGAGTTCAGTCAAAGAGTACACTCGGCGAATCAGGCGTCAAAGATGCAGGTAATTCGGATGCGAGTTCCCAGGTCAATGGGGAGGCACGTCCATATATTTACGTGACCTCCTACGGAGCGAAGGGCGATGGCCGCACGGATGATAGAGCGGCAATTCAGTCTGCCATTACTGCAGCCTGCGCTGCTCAAATCGGTAGATTGAATATATATCCCGAAATTGATTTCCCCGCGGGTTATTACGTGGTGAACCAACCACAGACTCCTTCAACAGCTCCTGTTTTCGAAGTGCCGTGCAATCATTTGACGTTCAGAGGCCTCGGGAGTTCTGCTGGCACCCAACAATTTGCCAGAGCTCCGATGTCGGTTCTAAAGTCCATCCCAGGGTCAAGTCCTAACGCTGCCCCGATTTTTGATTGTCGCTATCTGAACTGCAATGCAGGAATCACCTTCCGCGATTTAGAGATTGATGGGTACAACAAGGCCTTATGGTTCTATGCCAGCACGGATAACAAGCTTGAGAATGTCAACTTGTCTGTCCAGAAAACAGGAATGGTCGACAACTCGGCACTTGAGCTGACCAATTCGTTCTGGTTTGAATGGCATGGCGGCGAGTGCGTTACCGCCGAAGCACCAGGAATGTATTGTGTCTTGATGACGGGAGACACCCGGCTCTCAAGTGAGGATCCGCTCGTGGGACTGGTGGAATTCGATAATTTGCAAGGAATCGGTGGGACATTCCATTACGACCAGCGTGTGAATACCTCTGGCAGCGGACCTGGAACCTTTGTATTCAGAGACATTCGCGCGTGGGAAGTGAACCACACGCCCTTCCTTTACATCACCAACAGTACCGGAAATCCGGGGTCCGCCGCTCTGCCAACCTTATCCAGCGTCACTTTTGATAACGTATCATCGTCGGATTCGCCTGGTAAGCCTGCCCTCATCGAATTGAATTCGTCTGGTACTGTCCTGCAAGGCGTCATAATCGATATGTCCATTGGCGGCAACGGCGGATCGCCTGCAATTCAGTTAGACAATCCAAGAGCCTCCGGCGTTACCAGCTGTAATATCAGGGCTGGTGGAGGGAGCTTCACATCCTGGTGGGTAGTGGATTCGGCTGGCAATCCTCAGCCTGGCTGTTCTATCACGAGTGGAGGCGGCTGGGATTTCATTTTAGGGATGCAAGGTGTCGGAAACGGCGATACACGATTACGTTCCGACATATTCACTGCTTCAGATTCAAGTGGGCCAGCTGTACGTGCTACATTCGCTGGTAAGAGATTTGCCGGCGTCGCTCTAGACCCCGTGCTCGGTTTACTGCTAAATACGGGAAACGATTTCGGATATGGGGCCAGCATTGCGGAAAATGCGCGCGGTAGCATTGACATCCAGTTCCCGAGAACATATCCACCAACTAATGTTGCTCTTTCTCCTATGGCCGGCGGCTCGATCAGAGCGGGGACTTATTACGCGACGATGTACTCAACTACCACAGATTGCAATTCAACAGAGTCGGCGCCCTCTATTCAAAGTGATGGTGTGATCCTATCCGGTGCGAAAAATGCGATAAGTTTCAGTTGGACTCTGCCGATCGCCGGTGTCAAGGATATTTCAGGTTATTGCATCGCCATTTCCACTTCTCCAAACCTGAATAAAGGCATCTGGCAGCCTGATCAGTTTAATTACATATTTGTCCCTGGCGCGAAAACCGTCAGCTATTCTATGTTGGCATTACCGACGGCTGGCGGTCCTGATTCGGTCGTTAGTACGATGGTCCTCGCGCACCGGTTTACCCCTACGTCGCTCGGAGTGAACACCGTTACTCCACGATACAATCTCGATGTAGCGGGGACCGGAAAATTCACCGGCGCACTGATAATAGGAGGGGGTAGTCCAACAAACAAGATTCTCATGGAACGCGGCATTATCACGTATACGGCGATTGCAGCACATACTTGTCAAGAGCAAGACTTCAGATTACCTGAATCGGACACAGCCGGAGTTGCAACGGCATCACCATCAACTTCTCTCGGTAGCGTCAACCTATTCTGGTCAGCATGGGTGAGCACCTCTGGGATTGTTAAGGTACGACTGTGCAATGTTAGTGGAAGTAGCATTACACCATCGGCTGTATCATGGAATGTGAGAGTAGCGCAGTGAAAAAAGCATATATATCGCTTTCTGTTGGGGTAAGAAATGACGGTGTTTCTGTTGTCTACTCGGGTGGGCCCCGGCAGCTTCTCTATGGCTTCAAAATTGGAATCCGCCTCGAACACGTTCCTTCACTGAAAGCGGTTGATAGAAATTCTCCGTGCCCGCTTGAATTTCGGGCAGACGAAAGAGAATTCCCACGAGGAGCCAAAGGTAAATATTGTTGGTGTAATTTTGATAGGCTGATAAACCACCGTAGGTCATTGGATAAAGTAGGAGGAATACAAACCAGAAAATGGCAAACGCAATAGGGAAGAAACGAGTTTGTCGCAACCGGCTTGTTACGCCCCAGGAGTAATACAGGAGCGCACCGGTCCAAAGAATCCACAGAAAAGGCGCGATAATTCCCATTTCCACTATTAATACACCGTATCCTTCTTCGACCCAGAGTTCTGGAACTGGCTGTCTAATGATCTTGGCTACGTATTGCATTCCGATCGAGGCAGTGCCAATGCCGTTTCCCAAGACCCAATTCGGCCTCGTGAAGGTATCGAGAAAGTTTTGGAGCGGGTAGTCCCACGCACGAGTCTGTAACTGATAGGCACTGCTGCTAGGCAAGAGAGTCTCTGTGTAATATGCGATTCGCGAACCGGCCTCCTGCGGAAACAAAAACAGAACTAATGCGAGACCTGTCACACCCATGATGACGGAGCGACGGATTGCCTTGATCATCAGATGGGCTTGTCGATGACGCCATGGTGCGCCCCATACAAAAGCTGCTCCCAGCGCAAAAGCGCAGATCAGCACGTACATGAACGCGCCTCGATTGCCACTTAGCAGAGTCGCTACTCCGATAACACCGATGGCAATAAACACCATTTTGCGACCGCGAAGGTTCCCTATTAACAGGTAACCGCTGGCTCCCAAAGCGAGAATAAACGCTAAGATAAGGAACAGGGCGAACCGTCCTGAACTTACAAAGACGGAGTCGGGGAGCGAGAATATTTGGTTCGTAAGCGGCGTGGACTTTTCAAGATTTCCCAGGTCCTGAAGTTCTGGAGCGAGCTTCGTCGGGTTTAGAAAGGAATTCCCAATAATGGCTTGAGCAATTCCCAATGCTGCAATCAGCCCGCTAAGGCCGGCGTTTAAGACAAGAAATTTTCTAAGATCCTCGTCGCTTCGGATTAAAGCATAACCCACATACATAAGGGGTATGTAGTAGAAGTAAGTCTTAAAACCAAGTAGGCCATAGAGAATATGGGGTGAATTTGGATTAAACATTTGCATAACACCCAACGAAAAGAAGAAACTAAGGAAAAGCAAAAAAGGCGGTTGGAATCGTTTTTCCCGACCCCGTCGAACCGCCGCAAAAAGTGAAATGTATACGAGGGCTATCAGAATATCTTTACCGAAGAAAAGTGCCAGACCATTGCCCATATATTTTCGGAATAGGTCCTCGAAAAGCATCCAGACTAGGAAGAGATAAAAACCAGAGCGCCAATTTCTTAAAATTGTTACGGCCACAACGGTCCCCACAAATCCACCACCGACAAATGTCAATGTGCGCATATCATTAGCCGTGATTTGTTGGGCTAGTTGCCACGCGAGGCAGATCGCGAAAACAAAAACGCTCAGCGTAATCAGCGTCTGATTTCTCATCGCGGGAATGCGCGAAATCATCATTTATGTCTTAGTGCGTTTGCCCGTCATTCCGATCTACGTTTGGCGACGATTCGAATGATTGGCCTCGCGAGGATAGCATCGGCGTCGATGGCCTCTCCACTCAGGGCAAATGTGTCGTACCCAAGCTGCGTGAGTTCATTAAGTGTGACATATGGATCTTCGCCCGCGGAAACAACCATTTCGTTGTGCAGTTCAAGAAATAGAAGCGGCGAAAACCGTTGGAGTGTGGACCTACTCCCGCGCAGAACCGCCGCTTCGTGACCTTCAACATCAATCTTAAGGTGAGTTGGGGCTCCGAACTCAAGAACCATCTGATCTATCGTGACCGCTTGAACCTGCGTCAATTCCCTTTTCGGTCTATGTCTAGTGACTTTGAAATACCCGTCGGAAAACACTCCCGAGCTGAGCATTTCGACGATGCCGCTTTTATCGCTGACGGCTGCATGAAAAACTTTAACCGCATCAACGCAATTGTTTAAGATCGCCTGAATTCCGATCATTTGCACTGCCGCTGGAGACGGATCTACTGCAACAGCTCTACCCCCGAACTTCGCAGCCGATATACTGAAGACCCCGAAATGTGCCCCTATGTCAAAAAGCAACATAGCATCGCTACAGTAAGTGATAAAACTTCGAAATTCCATGCTTTGCTCAGGATCGTCTATTTGGTCGCGGCGATATATCTTGTAGGCACGCGGGTGGCACACAAGGAACGAATTCGGTGATATCTCAAGGGACTCCGTATTCCCAAAAAAGAACCGCGCAGAATCCCACAGCCACTGCGTGGATTTCGAGGGCGAACGCAGCCAGTTCCTTGTCGCCCTAGGTATCACCCTTCGCACGGCATCCTTGAGACAGTCTACTCCCCATTTGCGGTGACGATCATGATTCCGGGTTGCCCTGAGATCATTCAATAGCATCCTCTCTTGGTAAAGTCGTATGCGATCAGTCGTGCGGTCCGTAGCTGCAGCCAACAAAGGTATGCGAATCATGACCGTCAATTATGCCTTCGGTGGTGTAATTCCCGGTACAGCGCGGCATGCTGCGTGATATAACGTCCCGCGGAGAATTGTTTCAACGCTCGCTCACGAGCTAAGGATCCAAGTTGTTTAACCTTCGCTCGGTCTTGGGCCACAACCTTGAGACAAGAATGCAGCTCCTCGGAGCTCCCCGGCCGGAATTTTAGACCGGCGTCTCCTACTACCTCCGAGAGTCCAGCAATATCAGATACGATGACAGCACCGCCCGACATCATCTGCTCTATTGCTGCCAAACCAGCAGTTTCCTCGCAAAGTGACGGCATTACCACCACATCCGTCGAACGCAACGCTTCGTCCACCTCTTGACGCCGCATCTCGCCCACCAATGTTACAGAATCATTGATCCCAATTTCATTCGCGAGGGCTTCAAGATTGCCACGTTGCGGACCATCTCCTATCACTGTAAGTTGAAATGGTAAACCATCCTCCTTAAGCAGTTGAACCGCGCGGAATAAAACAGGTAAGCCCTTTTCAGAAACTAAACGGCCCAAGTAGGCGAGACGTAGCGGGTTTCCTGTATTCTCCGGGCCTCCTATCGGGCGAGGCTCCATACTCTCAATTCCATAATAAATCGTTCGACTACGTGGAAGAGCGATTCGAAACGAGACGTGGTCAGTGATAGTCACGTTAACTTCAATCCTCTGACACAACCATCTTCGTGGGAAGATCAAGAGCAATGTCTTTACGCTCTGCCACGACCCCAAGGTTTTGGAATTGCAGTTCAGACACTTTCGATATCGCTTGGCCATAAAGTGGCCGGGACATTGGGTCTTTTCAGGCTCAAGCAAAAGCATGCCATTCGGGCAAGAGACCTGATAACCATGATGTTCCACGACAGTTGGTTTTCGAAACATTCGCGCGAGTAACAATGGCACCAAACACGGACCCGCCAGGTGCACTACATCTGATTGACGAACGATGCGAAGTAGTTCTATGAATCGCGGGCGTCTTACGATTCGATAAGGCAAAATCGAGTCGTCCCAGCCGTCCGAAGCAGTCTGGGTGACGAGTGTAATTTCGATTCGATCTGCGCTCGATGAATGACCACCCGTAAACCTGTTGGTTAAGCCGCGTGCGAGGAATTCAACCGCGGTTTCTACGCCGCCGACGCTAGGCAAAAAGTAATCGGAATATATTAGAAGCTTCATGGAAGCTGGGACTTTTTCCGTGTTGTACAGTCTTCTTGTATGCCGCCGAGACGGCTTGGAGCGCCTTCACCTTTCAGTGCTTCCACGTATTTGCTTGTAATCGACATCCATGAAAAATGATTCGCCTGCGCTTCGCGACTCTTGCGCCGAAGATAAGATGCAATATCTTCAGTTTGTAACACCTTAATCAGACCACCTCCCAACGCCTTAGCATCACGAAACGGAACCAAGAAAATTCCTGCTTCTTCAATCTGTGTCCCATCTGCACCGCCTCTGTAGCCAACGATGGGAAGTCCGCATGCTATTCCAGTCAGAACGGAACTGCGTCTCTGCGAAACATATCCTGACACAAAAAGTTGGACATCCGCGGCGCTTAAGATATTAGACACCTCATCAGCCGGGACTAAACCCAGTACAGAAACGATCGCCCCAGTGCCTGCCAAACCGCGTTCGATTTCGTCGCGCACGTCTGCACTTCCCACGCCCAATGCAATTAGTCGAACTGGTATTCTTTCCTCACGCACCATGCGAATGGCTGTCACGACGTCCGCCGCTTCTAGAAATCGGTTAGGTCCTCGCGCGAAACAAAAAACTACGACCGTTCTTAGTTGTGCGCTAGGTCGACGCGAATCGAGTCCTGAAACCGGTTCCGGAATATTCGCCCCGATAGGAATGAACACCGCATTGTTTTGACGCTTTGGAAGCCATGCAATTCGATCAAGGGGAACGGTGAAAATAGCTTTCATAGCTCCGGCATAAAGCCTTTGAATGACCCATTCCTGGCACACGCCGCGGATCCGATCAATCCATCTAGTCGAGGCTTCACTCTGCCGCAACGGCTCGTGGAACACAATTGCTAAGCGAGCTCGTCGACTGCGAAGAATCACCAGCGTCGCAACGGCACCCAAAGGGAACCCCCGGAGGGACCACGCGAGCGCAGTGTATTGCAAAAGAACCCATTGCCCCCGCCATTGGGCACTTTGACGCCACAGCTGTTGCAGCCCACGGAACCACCCTCGTTCCATCCAGCACACTTCTGTCAAAGGCATTTGAATGCCTTTGGCTTCCAACGCTTTCGCGAGAAACACACAGTAGTCTCGGACACCGTCTGTAGGTGTGTCTCGTCTCCCCAGAAGGGCAATCCAAACTTTTTCTTCGGTAATGGTCTTTTCCCGGTTGCCAGCATCAGACAGAATTGTTTGAACCAACGGGCGCAACTGAAGAAATTAGAAACGCGTTGAACTAATCGGCGGGTGAAACACCACATCCGCGCCTTTCATCAACATATCTACGGCGCCTGTATCCCGCACATCTCCCTGTATGAGCTGTGCCCGACCTCGATGCCTCACTTTAAGCCAATCGAGATTATGCCGGAGTCCCCTTACGACTAGAATTGTCGAACAAAGTGACTTCGTGTCCATCGCAAAGCGATTTGTTAGATTTGTACCAATGAAGCCGATTTCGCCTGTCACCAAAGCTCGCATTCACGCTCCGATCGCCACAACGGTTAAACTCAGCGCAAACAATTATAACAGGCTAGATTTCATTACACGACGAAGGGATTTTAAGACCATCGGTAGCCCCTTTCAGATACGCGTAGCAAGAGGTTCTCCTCACGCCAATTCCGGCCGGGGCACTTCGAGGGTTTGATCGATCCAACGGGTGGAAATCTTGCTCCGCCGCAGCGCACCTCTGCTTGGCGAAGAATCGCCAGCGCGGCAAGAACGCCGAACGGAAAACCACGCCGAGACCAGGAGGAGGCCGTATATTGCAAGAGAACCCATCGACCGCGCCATTCAGAGCTCGCGCGTGAAAGCTGCCTAAGAGCGGCAACCCAATCCTTTTCCACTCATTGCACGCGTGTTTGCTGAAGATCGATGCCCAGCTCCGCGAGAGCACGCGCCAGAAAGCTACAATACTCTTCGATGCCGTCGGTGGGTTTGTCGCGCGGGCGGAGCAAAGCGACCCACTGGTGCCGTGATTCCATCATTCTCGCTTGACGTTTCGCCTGGGCCGCGAGATGCTTCGTCGCGCAGCACCAGGCCATCGGCATGCCTTCTCCCGAGATTTCAAGGACGCTGCCGCCTGCAGCATTCACTACCTCAGTAACGCTCTTAGTGGTGATGGACGTTCCGTGCCAGCTTTTTCCAGCGATGTCGGGATCGAAACCGAGGATCCGCGCAAGAAGACGGCTCATCGCAGGTAGGTGCATAGACCAAAGACCGTCTATGATCTTCCACGCCAGCTGCCCCTTCCAATTCATGGTGGGCTGGGACATTCCGTTATATTGAAAAAGGCATATACCGGATTCTTTTAATACCCTAAGTAGTTCACGAATGTATCCGCACACGGTCTTCTCGTCCGGCAGGTGCTGCAATACCAGATAGCTGAAAGCAAAATCCACGGATTCGCTGGCTACATTTTCCAAATCCAATCCATTTGCTTGCATCCACTCGATGTTCCCTCGATCCTCGATCGTCTTGCGCGCTCGATCGAGCATCTCCGCAGAAACATCCAATGCGGACACGCGGCCAAAGCGAGCGGCGAAGACATGAGTCATGCGGCCTGCACCACAACCCAGTTCGAGCATAGCCTTGCCCGCCGGTGAGAAACCGATGCGATCCAAAGTGGGTGAAACAAGTCGTTCGTAGTCTTTTTGCCCTGACTCCAGGAAGTCCGAGACGTCCCAATCCTTGCGCCAGGACGCGATGTAATAAAAGGCGTCCTTGCGCGCGCGCGCGTCCCATTCTTGCCGCATGGAATCAACTTTGTTCAAAGCATTCTCCTCAAAACAAGTTGCTCACCGCTTGTTCATCTTACGCTCCGCGATAGCGGTCGTAAGTTCAGATTTGACCGTTGAACCCTGTCGAGCAGATCTTTTCGTTCCTTTGGAGCGGCTACTACATTTTCAAACGAAGTTCCGCGCCGATCATATACGGCTTGTACCGCGTACGCCCACCCTTCCAAAACTTGGACAATCAGCGACACGGATTTTCCGTCACGGGATAGACACGCTGCATTTGCTTCTATCCACATGATGGGCCGTGTCTTTGCAATCGTGGATTGGGCCCCTTCCAGAACCCGGCACTCAGCTCCTTCCACGTCGATCTTTAGAAAATCTATTTTTCCAATCCTCTCGGCCGACATCCAACCGTCCAATGTGCATGCTTGAGCAGAAATTCTTGGGCGTTCGCCATCAGCGTTGAAAATCGCGCCCCAACCCGATTCACCAGCCACGGGACTTCGATAAAAAGGAATTTCGCCTGCGGAATTGGTTACAGCACAATTATGTGTCTTGACCCAGGGGTAGGCGCGGGAATTTCTAACTAGTCGCGGGAAGCTGTCGGGATCGGGCTCGAATGCGTGGACCGCTCCGTGCTCGCCGACCAAAGCAGCGGCGACAATTGAGAAGTAACCGACTTGGGCTCCAACATCAACAAAAACCATGGCCGGATCGAGCATCTCTATTAGAAGCGACACCAGCTCCGGTTCATAGCACCCGGTCCACATAAGGCGGCCGATCCTCTCGCTCAATGCGACTGTTACACAGGCACCTTGGACCGGATTACAATCCGCCTCAGGAGTGAACCGGCTCGCCATGCTGCCAACCGCGTTCGTCAGCCTATGCTTTCCCCGGAATCCCACAGACGCCATGATTTGGCCGACGCGATTTACAAGGTTCCGCGAAAATGAAAAATCACTTCGCGAGTTCAAGACGGCCTTCGGGGCATTCACGACTCTAGCCTCTCCCGATCGACCCTTTGATCATGATGAATGCGTCGAGCACGTCGGACCTCCGGACGAATTTTGTCATCCAGACGCTTAATCCAAAGAAGGCGCACGCTATAAGGGTCTTCATCAGATCAGAGGTGGGAATGATTGTGGCACATCCGACCGCAAAAAGAGCCAAGCCGGCCAGGGGCAACGCAAAGCGAAGTCCCTCCCAGATGACCGATCGCGTCCGTCTAAAAATGAGGAGGCCTATCATCCACGTCATAGTATAACTAATCAAAGTGGCCCAAGCGGCTCCCGTAGCAGCGAAGCGAGGAATCAGAACCAGGTTCAATACGACATTAACGGCTGCGCCCACGAGCGTCGTTACTGGAAGCAACTGTTGTTGGTTTCTTGCAACCAAAACGTTATAAACGATGGTCGCAAAAAATATGGCGATCTCCGACCAGATCAGGACGGCCACCAGCGATGCTGCGGGCAGGAATTGACTCCCATAAAACAGCCGTACCACCAGTCTTGCTCCGGTAGTCATGAACACACACAGAGCACAAGCCAAAACCATGAAGTAGCGAAAGACCGTGTCGGTGTAACTTTTGAATCGTTCAGGGTCGCCCACACTCACGGAAAAGATGGGAGCCATGCTGACGATGAGGGCAGACGGCAGGAATTCAAATAATTCGCTTACCCTCACAGCGGCGACATATTGGCCCAGGACCGAGTCGGAAACCATATTGTGTAGCATGACCTGGTCGATCCGAAGATAGATCATTGAAAGAAGCGTCGTGAATGCGATCGGAATGGAATGCGAAATAATTTTCGCGGAACGCTCGCGAAAAAATTCCTTTGCCTGCGCCAGGAATTGACGGCTATAAGTCCACATCAAGCAGGATTCGACCGTCGCAGCGAACAGACGCCCTAGAACGACGTACAAGAGCGGAGCTCCGCGGAGCCATAGCACGATGACGATTCCAAACCACACGGCTTGTCGCACGACGTTAATTGTTGCTGCATACCATTGGCGCATCTCGACTTGAAAGATCACCTCCGGCAAACGCAGTGGTGTGAGGGCGTATTCCAGTGCCGCCAGGATCACCAGAGTTCGAAGGTAACCGGTATAGCCCGCCCAGGGCGCCAGCAAAACGGTAACCAGAATGGTTCCCACACAAAAGAAGACCGACCAGATTGTGGCCGTGTGCAAAAGACTGCCCGCGTTTTCTCGTTCTCGAGAGATTTCTCGCACCAAGACCGGCTGGACACCGAAGCTCGCCATCCAGGCGAAGAGACCTATATATGCGTAGATCGCACCGTACTGGCCCAGTCTTTCAGTCCCCAGATCTCGCGCGAGTAAGATCGAGGCTCCCGCTGAAAAGGCAATCGAGAGGACGCGCCCGGCTAGTTGCGCGGCCGTGTTCTGCAGTACGCGCGTCCGCACTCTCGGGCTGCCCTTTATTGCTTGGGTTTCCATAGGGTTAAGGCTTGTCGAGCGGTTGAAGCTCAAATCGTGGCCGACAAGTGTATTACTCGCTGTTTTCTTCTGGCGGCGGATTCGAGGGATTGTTGCCGCGTGCCTTAAGCTGCTGCAGATCTTGTCGCTCGATGTGGTTCATTAATCGCCCGCGCCCGGTGAAGTATGCTCTCAAGCTTCGAGCGGTTTGTACCGGCACGACTGCGACTTGGTTGTACGCTGCGTCACGCCAGGAGATTGGGCCGCGCGCCGGGATCAAATGTGTGCCCCATTGAAAGATCAGACCCAAATTCCATACGATAAACAGCGCAGTAATACCGTAGGAGAATGCCGCGGCTGCGCGCTCGTTCCATTGGTTCGCAACCGAATCAAAGAAGGAAGCAACGCCAAGAACAAAGACCGGTGTGAGCGAGATAAAGAACCGGTTTCCAAACGATGATAGCCCGTCCCAATTGGGGTAGAAAGCTATCACGAGATAATAGGCCGCAGTGGCGGCGATTAGGTAGTTGGCTAACGGCTTGTCAACACGCCGGAAGAGCGCAAGACCAACGAGAGCCAATGCCAGTATCGGAGTCCAACTGAGCATTCCATGGTCGGAGGAAAACAGCACGTTCAACAGCGCCGGCGAATGCCAGTGCCAACCTTCAGCCGACGGATAACCGGTGCGGAATGGCCCCCCAAAGATAATTTGGCGTGATATCAAGGTGGGCAGCAGCCCCACGATGAAAACGACGACGAAGAGCAGGTGCCTTATGAATAACCGTGGGATGTTTGCTCTGCCGTTGTGTGAGGATTTCCAGTAATGCCAATAACCCCCAATTCCTTCCAACAGCGGGACCAGCAGCAAAACGCCGTTGGGATAGTAAACATCCACAATTAATCCGGACAGAAGGCCAAGGACGATCCATTGAGCGATCGTCCTTTCACCGCGAGTCCTATTCCAATACCACAGAAAAAGAGCGACGATGAAGCATGAGTGCGCATGGGACCACGAGGGATTGAAGTACATGTACACCGGTAGTGAACTCGCCCACCAGATGCCGAGCGTCGCGAGAAAACTCGAACGCTCTCGAAAATATTTTCGGGCCAGAGAAAATGAAATCCATAGTCCGAGGAAGCCGTAGACCGTGGTGGCGCAAGCCATGGTGATCAAATAAGGGGCTGAGAAGCCGTCCGCCGAGATGTGCGCTCCGAAGTGATCACACAGCAGTACTCCTAGATGGGTTAGAACCAGGAAAGGCGTCCAGAGGATCGCTGGGCCTATTGTCCAGATATTAGCGATGTGTCCGGTGGACGTGTATTGAGCTTCGTTAACCTGGCCTTTGGCATCCAAGCGCCCCAATATGAAGGAATCATTGCCGTGCTGCCAGTCCTTTCGGAAATCGAGATGCCTTTCAATTATCAAGGAGCGCGCATAGGCGTAGTACCCCACCCCATCCCCACGCACCCAGGGATTACTGAGAGGCAAAGTGATAAAGAACAAGAGGATGAGAATGCGCTCGTATTTCGTGAACCTGGACAAGTGCTTTTGTCTTCCTTTACAGAAGCCTGTCTGTTCCGCCTATTGTCCGTCTAGCGAAATGTTTTCGCCATACTCGAAGACCAAGTTCGAGTCGCTGAGGCGAGCCGGTGAAGACTCCGCTCAGCCCTGGGAATGTTCATTCTTCCGTAATATAGCGATAATGGAAAGCGGAGGAAGCGGAAGCCAGTTATCGAGAAGGCGAAAGACCGGCGTCATTAAATTTAACAAACGGATTTGGGCAACGCCAAATTTTTTTCGGCGTAAAATGCGCCCGTTCAACCACCACGCCAGCACACCTGGCCGGTTAAACTCTAAAACCTTCTCGACCCGAAATCCGCTTCGCTCGGCCACTTCGATGAGCTGTTGGCGGGTGTACCGGCGGAAGTGCCCCAGGACTTCATCTAAACTCCCGTAGAGCTTGGGTCCGCAGGGAACCAGGATGATCGCGCGACCGTCTGGCTCCAACACATTCCAGACATTCCGCAAGGCGGTCGCGTCATCCTGAATGTGCTCGACTACGTTCAGGCAGACTACAGTGTCGAACGATTGTCCAACCGGAAATGTCTCCGGATTTTCCGCGTCAGTGTAGGCCACCCGCATGTACGGGCGCGTGGGACAAAGCCTCCGGAGGTGATCCAAATACTGCGAATTAACATCGGTAGCCCAATAGATCGTACGCGGCATCAAGTGCACCGACATATTCCCAATTCCTGCTCCGATTTCCAAAACACGGTCTCCCACGTAGGGCCGGATTACGTCCGCCATCCAACGGGTGAAACGAGGTGCGCGGTTCAAGCGCTCAAGAATCGCTGCGCCATGTTCATCTTCCACATAAATCCGAGAAGACATGGCGTAGTGAACGATGGCCCAGAGCGCACGCACGCCATCCTTCCAGTTGATCTTTTTTCCCTCGCGATAGGTGCGACCGGAATAGCTGATGGGCACTTCAAAAATTCGACTGGCGCGTTTAGCGAGTTTAATGGCCAGTTCGGGTTCGACGTCGAATGTGGAACTCTCGAGCGGGATACTCTTAAGCAAGTTGGCGCGCACCATTTTGTAGCACGTTTCCATGTCGGTGAGATTGACGTCAGAAACTAGATCGCATAAAAAGGTAAGGAACTTGTTTCCGAGCTCATGCCGGAAGAACAGCGCGCGCTTGTATCCGCCGGGCATGAAGCGGGAGCCGAAGACAGCGTCAGCGTCTTCCATCAGGAACAGTTCCACCATCTTCAACAGATCGACGGGGTGATATTCGAGGTCCGCATCGTGCATCACCACGAGCTCGGTGTCTACTTGGGCTAGGCCGGTGCGAATGGCGGCGCCTTTGCCGCTGTTTTTTTCATGATGCAGCCAGACCCATGAGTACTTGGACTCCCCTTCTTCCGTTTCCACCGAGGCGCGGAACTGTTCGATGGCTTCAGCGGTGCCATCTGTAGAGCCGTCGTTCACGACGATGATTTTAATTTGATGCAGCAGCGGCGATTCGCCGAGAACGGCGAGCCGCGAAAGGCTTGTGGCGATCAGATATTGTTCGTTATAGGCAGGGACAATGACGGAGAGTGTGGTGCTCGTGCGCTTTTTTTCTAACCCGTCTCGCACGGAAAGGGAGCCTTCGATTCCCGGCCCCGTTGTTCCTCTTGCTTCCACTCGATTTGTGGCCGATGTTGTGCTCATGGCTTTTTCAGTTGGAAAATTTGAACACATTGCCAAGCATGAGGATTCACAACAATTTTAAGTCGCAACCCGCTTTATAGCGAGATTTTCCGAGTTCACATAAGCGCCGGCATCGGCGTTTTTCGACAGAACTGGCTCTTTCTTTTCCTCGAAGTGGGCGATTACTCGGTCAATAATTTCCACCAGGGGCGTTGTTGGACGGAAACCGGTAAGCCGCTCGAGCTTTCCTAGCGCAGGCACACGGCGCGGCATGTCTTCAAATCCAGGTTCATAAGCTTGATCGTATGGAACGAAAGTAATCGGCGAATGGCTGTTCGTGCGTTGCTTCACGAGAGCGGCGAGTTTTTCAATGGTAATTTCACCGGTATTGCCTATGTTCACTACTTCACCGATTGCAGCTTCCGTGGCCACCAGCCGCATAATGGCCTCAACACAATCCCGGACATCACAGAAGCAGCGCGATTGCTGGCCGGTACCATAAACCGTAATTGGTTCATTATCGAGGGCCTGGCGCACAAAATTGGGCAGCACCATTCCATAACGGCCAGTCTGTCGCGGACCCACCGTATTGAACAGCCGGGCAAGAACGACAGGCTGCTTTTTCTCCTTCCAATACGATAGCGCAAGAAATTCATCGAGCGCTTTTGAAGCTGCATAGCTCCAGCGGCCTTTGCTAGTTGGACCCAATACGAGGTCGGCATCTTCATGGAAAGGCACTTTATCGCTCTTACCGTAAACTTCCGATGTGGAGGCGGCGAAAACCAGTTTTTTCTTTTTAGATGCGGCGTCCAATACGAATTGCGTACCGTGCACGTTCGTTTCAATTGTCCGTACCGGACTTTCAACGATCAGCCGCACGCCTACGGCAGCGGCCAGATGAAAAACAACATCGCACTCGTCCACCATCTCCGCCAGAAGATGCTTATTCATAATCGAATCGAAAACGTAGTAAAAGCGATCGTGTTTTTTCAGATGGCGGATATTTTCTACACTGCCCGTCGAGAGATCGTCGAGGACGGATACGGAGTCGCCGCGCGCGAGCAAAGCTTCGGCGAGATGGGAACCAATGAATCCAGCGCCGCCAGTTATAAGATATCTCAAGACCGCACCTCATTAGGTTGAGGGTCCGTTTGCTTCATCGGGACCCAATGGGAATTTAGAAGGCTTGGCGACGTCTTCTCCATATCCATAGCCATACGCATAGGGATAATACCGGTAAGAGTAATAGTAATCCGGAGCGTTCGAATCAACAGCGTTCAACACCACTCCGAGCAAGCGGCACTTCACTGCTGCGAGCAGATCTCGCGTGCGCGTGAATGCTTCTTTCGGAGTTTCGCCGCTACGCACCACCAGCAAGACTCCATCAGTAAGCGCTGAAAGAATTACGGCGTCGGTGGCGGCCATGACCGGAGGAGAGTCGATCACGATGAATTTAAAGCGTCGCCGCAATTCTGCGATGGCTTCGCGCATACGGTGGGAAGAAAGAAGGTCCGCCGGACTCGGTGGCACTGGTCCCGTTGTAAGCGCTGATAGATTCGTGATAGTGGGATGCTGAATCGTGGCTTCTTCAAGGCTTGTGACGCCCGCGAGATAAGAACTTAAGCCTACATCTTTTCCGATCGTCAGATTCAGAGCGCGGCGGATTCCGGGTTTGCGCAGGTCGGAGTCCACTAGCAGAGTGCGGTCTCCGAGCTGTGCCAAAGTGACCGCGAGATTCACGGCAGCGGTCGTTTTTCCTTCGCGAGGCAGGGCGCTGGTCACCAAGATCACCTGCGGCGGGTGATCTGCCTGGGAGAGCAAAAGAGAAGTGCGCAAAGCGCGGAACGCTTCCGAGATTTGAGACTTAGGTTGTACGTAAGAAAGCAATTCGACGCGCGAGCCCAACCCAGACGCCGCACTGGCTTCTCGAGCAAGTCTTGAAAGCCGTCCGGTGGGAGCATTCATCCCCGGCAAGGAAGGCACCACGGCGAGAGAAGGCAGGCCTGTGAGCGCTTCGATGTCGTCAGGCGACTTCACAGTGTTGTCAAGATATTCGCGGAAGAGAGCCAGGCCAACTCCGCCGACGAGGCCCATTAGAACTGCCAGCAGAATGTTGCGTGCCTTTTGCGGGCGCGACGGACTTGCGGGTGCCAGTGCGGGATCTACGACACGAATATTGCTCGATCGAAGTCCTGCCGTGATGCTGGCCTCTTTCAATTTCTGCAACAATCCATCGTAAAGCTGTTTATTCGATTCCGCGTCGTGCTGGAGGATATGATACTGGACCAGTTTCTCTGCTTGATCGTTGGCTTCGGATTTTTGTTTGTCGAGCGCTTCCTGCAGGAGTTGCACACGGTTGCGCGCGGTGGTGAAATCCTGTTGCACGCTCTCCAATAAAGTCTTTCGAGCGCGATCGAGATCGTCGTCTACTTCCTTTTGCTGCGCAGCGATTCGCAAAACCTTAGGGAAATTCGGGCCATATTGATTGACAGCTTCGGCGTATTGTTCGTCTATATCAGACTTGCGTTTCCTGAGTTCCGTGATGACTTCACTGCCGTGCGCCACTGGTAACGCATCGATATTTCCGGACGCGGCCATGCGGTAGAAAGCTTCCTTTTCGGCCTCGTCGGTTTGCGCTTCGGTGACAGCCTTGCTCAGATCTGAAAGCTTCGAAGTAGCGATGTCCTGTTTTTCGTCAACTTGCCATATTTGATTGGCTCTTTCGTATGCGATCCGAGCGTTTTCAGACTTCTCGACTTTAATCCGAAGCTCCTCGAGCTCCGAAGAGAGCCAGTTGGACGCTTGAATCGTCGCATCGTATTTGCTGCGAAAATTCTGTTCCACATAATTCTGCAAGTGGGTGTTGACAATCTGGGCAGCGAGTTGCGGATCTTCGGCTTCAAAGGTGACTTCAATCAGGCGGCTGTTCGGTACGCGCTTTACGCTGAGCCGTCCTAAAAACGCCCCGAGAATTGCGGGGCGCCTAGCCGCTACTCCGCTGTGCGCAAAGGCTGGAGCGTTTGGATTTCCGCCAAACCCGGGATAGCGTTCCAGATTAAGAGACTTGATCGTTTGTAGCGCTAAGGTTTCGCTCTGAAGAATTTTTGACTGCGTCTCCAGATAATTCTCCAAATCCATGAATTCATCGTAAGAGTTCGAATCTGGAAAAGGCGACATGTTCTGCGATTCTTTGTCCACTTCTACTCGAGCCGACGCTACGTATACCGGCTTCATCTTGAAAGAGGCGATGGTAACAATGGTGACTACGGTCAAGAAGAATGTGAGGATCATCCACTGGTGCTTCCGCAGGATGATGACGTAATCGAGCAGGTGCGGTTCTCTGGGAACTTGCTCCCAGGAAAGGACCGAAGGCGCGGGGATAACGCTTAACGCTTCGGTGGCTTTTCGGTCGCGCAGATTTGCAATCCTAGAAGGCTCTTCCATTTATCCTTTATCTCGCGTTACTGATTTAGCCACCTTCTTTACTCTCCCGCGATCAGTATCTATAGATAGCTACGCCTGTTCCAACCGTCAGAGCTGCCTCGGAGCCCTTGGCCAGAACTTTGAGACCCTTGCTGTCAGGAACATAAAGAACGTCGTTCGATTTCATCGTGACGTCATCGGTTTTCTGGTTTTGGATTTGCTTAATATGTACGGGTATCATGTCTTTCTGGCCTGTATCGGTGTTGTTTCGCATGATCACCGCCTGATCTGCTTTTGCAAACCAGGTTAAGCCATGAGCTAGAGCGACTGCTTTCAGCACTGTAAGTTGCTCTCCGTGACTCTGGAGAACGTAACCTCCGGGTTGAATGACTCCCCCTCCCATTACGTACACGATCCCCGCTCGAGGAACGCTCACCGCGTCGCCGCCGTAAATCTGAATGTTGTAAACAGGGTTTCCGGATTCCAATAAATCCTGCAGGCGAATTGTGATGGTTTGCGTGTCCAAGCCAGTCGCGTCAACTGGCCCAGCCGCGCCATTTCTATTGCCGATCGGATGCCCATTACGCGTGACGATCACTACGCTGCCGGCTTCGTCCGTGACACCTCCGGCCTGTGCAAGCAATTCCAGCAACGTGGTAGGCCGAATAATTTGATAAACCATAGGCCTTTGTATCGCGCCTACCAGGGAAACCGGCTGGCTGTTTTGTTCTCTTACGAAAACGGAAACTTGCGGGTGGGAGACCAACCCGTTTTCGATCAGAAGCTTTGCCAAATTTTGTTCCAGTTGGTCGGGCGTCAATCCATTTGCTGATATTTTCCCCGGAACAAGCGGAAAAGTGACGTCACCTGTTTCACTAACCCGCAAGTCTCGGGAAAGTTCCGGAATATCAAAAACATCCACATGAATAAGATCGCCACTTCCAATCGGCGTATCGGCAGCCCGAGCAGTGGCCAGTCCTGCCAATTCTTGGATTCTTTGATTGGCTTGAGATGCTGGAGGCTTCTGCTGACCGTAAACCTGCACACCCAGCAACAATAATAAGGAGAGCAACAAGGCAGACTTCGCTGTGAGCCGGTCCGGAACGCACTGGACGGATGGAACCATGATAGATAACCCCGCAGACACTATTACCTAGCCCCGCGCTGGTGTCAACCGAGACGTGGGTGCCCAAAACGACAACTATCAATAGTTCCAAAGACCTGCGGGGAATTTGGCCGATATAGAGAAGCTTATATGTCAGCGAGAACTCGGTGCCATGCCCTATTCGCTTGCGAGCATATCCGATTCGCGAGTGCGCACGCGCCGTCGCGTCACGACAGCTTCACTTGCCAACGGGGGTGAAGTCGCCAGATGCGCCAACAATAAGAACAGCAAAGCGTTGGATGGAATGTGCAAATTGAAATCCACGAAACTGTGAAGCAGCATCCCACACAAGCCAGCGACCGCGCCAGCGTGAAGAGCGCGCGAGAAATGTCCTTGCTCTGCGGCGTAACAAGACTTGGCCTCGCGAAATAAAATCCACAAGAACGCGAGGCCGCAAATTCCGCCGAGTAATCCAGTCTCCGCTATCATTTCGATGTAATCGTCGTGAACGTGATCCACAAGCTTCCCGTCATAGACGGTCTCATAATGCGTATAAGCGGCGACAAGGGCACCGAGCCCAACCCCCACGATTGGATGATCCTCAAAAAGGTGGACTGCTCCGCGAAACATCGAAACGCGACGATCCACCGTCACTTCTCCAATATGAATCGTCGAAAATCGCTCGATCGCCCGACCGGCGCCTAACCAGGCGGTCAGCGCCAGGGCCGCTAGGGCTATAATTCCGATTCCCACAAAGTGTGGACGTTCGGATGTTTGCTTACCTCTGGCTAACAGCCACAGAACAGCCATTTCAAATGCGAAGCTGACAATCCCGCCGCGCGAACCGGAGAGAATCAGCGCTCCGGCTGGAACAATGCTTAACAAGCCAACGAGTGGATACACATCCCGTTGCACACCGCGAAAAACGAGCATCGCCAAACCTATCGGCAGCGTCAATTCAACAAACCCGGCGAAATGATTCCGATTCACGTAGGGTCCGAAGGGATCACCGACTTTCAATGGGCGCAGCCAATAAAGCGCCCCTTCGGAGGTGAAATGCTGGATGATGCCGAACAAAGAAACTCCGAAACACAAGAAAATCAGAAACCATGCCAGCTTTTTAAGGTCGGGCCGCTCGCGGAAAACCTGTACGGACAGAAAGAAGATGATTAAGTATGCCCCGAATCTTAGGAGTTCCAGCCGCGTGAGATATCGATACGGTGTTCCTCCAAACAAGAGCTGCAAGCTGCCAATGGCTAGGATGCCTAGAATGGGCCAAATTAATGGGTTCCAATAAATCGTCCCTTTCGAATCCCGGGAAACAATGATGGCCCAAAGAAAAAACAGCATTCCCGCCGCGATTTCGAGAAGCGACTGAGACCAAACTTCCACAGTGCCAAACGCCAGCACGCTAAATGCGAAAAGAATGCAAAGACCTATGCGGACGATCTTCAACGAGGCGCTCCCGTTTCATTCGCACTGACGGGAACCATCGTTAAATCCGCAATCCAAACCGTTCCGCTCAATTTATTGTCAAATAAACGGCTGGTATTCCGACGGAGACAAACAACCAGAAAGTGCGTCTCCGGGCCTGTTACCACCTGGAGTTCCGCAGGACCCCAGAGATGAGTGCCGGTAAGATTCTCGGTTTGCAGATCAACTGCACCTTGATGATGGGGATCGTAGATAAAAAAACGCATTCCACTCTCAGTGGAAATCGATTCCGTCCGCAGATATCCGCGAAAGCGATAAGTGCGGCCAGGCTCTACCGGCACAAACTCAAGCGGTTGAGTGACGTCGGGATTGTTACCGCCGCCGAAATCCAACCGGACGGAACGCCCCTTGCCGTCTGCCATTGCGGCATCAAAGTCGATTGATGTGCCGATGGGATTGTTCCAGCGCCAACCCAGGCCTCCATTTGTAAAATCGCCGGCAAAGTTGCCATTCCATATCACAGATCCATTTTGTGGCTCCTGATTGGACACGCCGGCAGCAACGAGCGCTTGGCGCCAAACTCGGACTGCGTCGGCAGCGCGATCTTCCCGGATGAGTTCATCAAGAAATTGAAATGAATGTGGCAACGCGAAAGGTTTTCCCAAGGAAATCAATCGTTGCCAGACTGTAAGTCCGGCTTCCGGTTGTTGAGCGGATGCGAAAAAATCGAGGGCTTGAAAATAAGCTTCTCGATCGGCCGGAAGCACCTGATTCAGGAGTGTATTTACGTCATGATTGGAGCGCCACGTGCGGGATATCGCCAGAGGTAGAAGCGCTGGATCCGAACGAACGGCCAATTGAATTTCAGCATAACCTTCGGCCAGCTGTTGTTGCCGAAGCAAAAAGTTGCCGTAATTCCAAGCAACCTGCGCGGAGAGAGGGTAAACCTCTCGCGCATGGCTAAATGCATCGCGGGCATGCGCTACATCTCCGACGGATTCATACGCGCCTGCAAGGTTCATCCAGTAATAAGCGGAAAGCGGATTTTCCTGAATGGCTTTTTGAAAGGCGATAATGGCCTGGTTGGGGTCACCGGCTACAAAATCCAATTGCTGGAAGCGTCCTAAAGTGTCCCAGGCAGCGGCATTTTCGGGCTCCAACGCAGCGCCGCTCCTGATGGCATTCAGTTTGTCGGAATTAATGCGATCATCCGCGATCCAAAGGCGGACGGCCTGGTAAGAAAAAAAAACCGCCACGCCAAGCGCGGCAATTAGCAGCGCCGAGCGCGATCCTTTACCTTCGAGTGAGATCTCCACGAACTCGTAATCTGCACCGAGCGTCGGCTCTTCTGCAAGCCCAAATTGGCAGACGTTCAGTAAAGAAAAAATTCGGAACGCGGCAGAGAAGTTATTTTATTTTATTCCAAATCGGTAGACCAAACCGACTGATATTCGATAGTTGCCTTGACTCGGAGAGCCTGAAACAAAGCGGGTCTGTTCATAATCAGCCTGGATAACTCGGATGGCCCAACGCTTCCTTACTCGCCAATCCAAACCACCGCCTCCCATCCACGACGAGCCCGCATAGGTGGTCGTAACGGGATCAAATCCGTTTTGGGTTGGAAGATGATAAAGGAGAGCTCCGCCTCCGAATAGAATTTGACCAAAAACAGTAATCTTGTGTTGATGGCCGAAGGGATATAGCTGCGGCCCCACCAGGAAGTTGTAAATACTCGTGTTTCCAAAATTGCTGTTTCGATTGTAAGTGCCGGAGAAATCCGCAGCGAGATTAATAAACCTCCAGATGCGGCGGTCGCCGTAGGCAGTCCACCCGACCATACTGAGCCGCGAACCATTGAAGTTATCAAACGACCGGTAAGCGAGACCGCCGCCAACTTCGTATTTCGAAGAATCCTGCGCCAAAGCTGGCAGGCAAAAAAGACCGACCATGATGAAAAGCCCCGCAAACTTCTTCATCTCGTATGTCCTCCGAATATTCTTCAGGGCCCTTTGATGCGGGCAGTGGGACTTTAGGTTACCGCGTGGCTAAGAGCAAATGGAAATAGTCAGTGCCTGGTATGAGGCGTAAAGAAGCCGGGACTAGGGACCAGCCGTTTCCAGCACGTTGGGGACTTATTTTTGCCCAAAGCGAATCAGCAGTGCGGCTCCAACTTTGTAGTTATCTTGATATGGACTGCTGGCGGTGCCTGCACTGAAGAAACCTGTTCGTTCATACTCGAATTCGCCCAGGCGAATAGCAACGTGCCGCGACACTGTAAGGTCCACACCACCACCGCCGCCCCAGGCGAACTCGGTGTCTGCGAGGTTGCAGCCGCCGCACTTCCTAGCGCCAATATGCGCGCCTCCCACGAGAACATTCACAAATGGGGTCAGGGTATGGTGTCCCAAAGGGTAAATTTGCGGGCCCGCCATGAAGGAGTAAACGGAATAAGCAGCTCCACTGAAAGTCTTATAGGTCCCATCGAAATCGGCGGTCACACCAAGCCAACGATTGATATTCCCATCTGCGGATGCCTGCCAGCCATTCATGTTAAGTCTTTGCTCTGCCGGGAAATTAAAGGAGCGGTACTGGTATCCAACGCCTGCCTCAAAGACCGGCGTGTCTTGTGCCAACGCCGGCAGCGCAAAAATCATGAATAAAGCCAAGATTCCGAATAACTTCTTCATGCAACAGCCTCCTGGAATTGCGGCTCGGTCAGGGCGATAGCTGGACTCTTTGCGCTAACCAGATTCGCACATTCTGAAGGACACCAAAATAACGAAAAGCCGGAGGTGTGCTGAAGAAAGCACGCGCTAACTCTTAGACGAACGAGGAGATAGGGGTTACTGAACTGCGGCAATGTCGAACGATCGCAGAACCACATCACGGAGCCGATCAATCTGGCTTGGATCCTGGTGAGGTATCAGTCGTTGAACCGGCACGCTTTGAAGCATGCGGCCAAGGAACTCGAATTCGACCGCGCGCATGTCCTTATCTAATAAATTCGTCGCGTAGGAATTCGCTAGCAACGAAAGTAAACCTTCTCTCGGAATCATAGGTTCAACACGCGGCGAATCCGGCAGGGAGTTTCTTTCGCCTAGTATGAAGAGTGCGCCCAACTGAAGTTGCTTGTCCTCAAACTTGAGATTATTTGCCGAAAGGGAAAGCAAGCGCTTATCCCAGTTAGCTGAAAAACTGGGTAATTCTTTCTGCGGGCCATACACCATCGTTACCGAGTCGGGCCACAGACTCAGATATGGATAAGCTGGAAAAACGTAATAAGACCCTTGCCGTTCTGATATTGCTACAACGTCATCGGAAATTACCGGGCAGCCGTTTTGAGCGAACATGGCGGCTGTGGTCGATTTTCCCGCTCCTTCAGACCCGATGAAAGCAATCGCGCGGTCACCGACGGAAATTGCGCTGGCGTGAAGGCAGGTCACGCCTCGCAGGCGCAGAAGAAGTCCAAGCACAGGACCCAATAAGTATGTAGCAGTGTCTTCAATCGTTAAATTGTCCGGCCATTGTGCCCAAAGTTCGGTTCCCTTGCGATCCATCCAAAATTCGGTGCCGTCGAAGTACGCAAGATGAAGAAACTGACCGTCCAAAGTTTTCCAGATTCTAAGCGCTGGCTGGCCGGTGGGATCCGTGTACTCGCTCGTATAGATTAGGGTTTTAGGTTCGAGCGAAGACTCCCGGCGCGGCGATTCATTCATGTGAATATTTACCGCGGGCTCAGAGTTGGAAGCCTCCACAGACACGAGTTCCGGAATTGGAAGATTCGAGCGGAGCAGCAAACCGAAAACGGAATAAGCGAGGTTCACTTCTTCCCGACTTAAAGCTTTGCGATTTGGAAACTATCAGTCGTCCCAGTCTCTTATTGTTTGATTTTGTAAGGTGCAGACATGCTTCTAAGTCAAGTAATAGCAGCGTTACATATGAGTCTTAAACTTCATTCTATTAGACCCGCCATCTCTACTTCCCACTAAACCAACCGTTTTCGTAAGCTGTCGAACAGTTCCATAAATAATTAATGCGGGAGCGGAATAAGGTTTTTTAAGCTCCCTTATGATTTGTTTAGGCATTGCGGACCTCCGCATGCAATTTATACAAGACTGGCCGCGCTGACCGCAACCAAAAGTTGAGACAAAGCGGGCGTACACTCATTGAAACTTGCTCAGGATCTGACGACGCTTGGGGCGGCACCAAAGCTGAACGATTAACATAGCGCTCCATGTCCGTGCTCCAGTGTACCTGATTCCACCGAACCAGGGTGGTCACATTCTTCTGAAGACTTAGGGATAAAGGATCGCCTGACAAAGGTGTCTTTGGTCTAAGTCTGACGTTCTCGGGCAAGCGTCCGACCATCGCGTCGCGCAACAGTCTCTTCTCGAAGAAAAATGGAAAAGGACGCAGCGCGAGAAGAAAATTTACGATCCGTAAATCGAGAAACGGGTAGCGCACCTCCACGGGATACCGCGAGGCGCCAGGACTTTCTTGTTCGAACGCGTTCGTCCATTGCGGAATCGAGAGGGAAGCATGCGCCTTGGGGAGAATGGGATGTGGACGTAAAGCCGGCAATCCGCTCCACTCTTTCCACCGCTCAAGCAGATTCAATCGGCGGGAAAATTCAGCATCCAGCCAGGTCGGAAATAAAGGCAGGTTCGAGCCCTTTCCGAACATTCCGCTTATACGCCGACGAATTCCCGGCCAGATCGAGGAACGCACCCTAAGATAACCAGAGACTTCTCGCACAAAACCCGAGAGATCTCGCTTTCGCAACAGTTGCTTGGCAAAGGGAAGCATCTCGAAATACATCAGGTTGTCCGGGCCTTCACCACATAGAACAACGTTGCAATCAGCCGCAATCATCTTAAATTCCTCGGAAAGTCCCGCAAACAACGGATCGCCGACGGGTTCCGGGCTGATCGACTGCGAATCGTTCCAACGCTCAAATGGCTCGAGCTTGCTCATTTCCAGGAATTGAATCGGGATGTGAAGGTAATCAGCCACCTGCTGGGCGTGTGTCCCATCGCGATCGGAAATTAATAATTTGTTAATGACGGTATATGCGCGCAAATCTCTGGCGCCCAAAGGACTTCCGGAAAGCTCTCGAGCGATCGCCGCGAGCGCTCCGGAATCCAGACCGCCGCTGAGCAGTATTCCGGCGCGGTCTACACGCAAGCGGTCCGCTACAGCCGATTGAATGAGATTTTGAAAATGTTCCACATATTCATCTGCATGGCGATAACGGATGGCGCCGGAAGTAGGAGCCGACCAATATCGTGAAATTCGCACGCCCTCAGCGGAAACGGACAGGCAATACGCCGGCGGCAACCGTCGAATGTCGCGGAACGTTGTGGTGCTCACGTCACAATTAAGTCCAAAGAGCAGAAAATCGCCGATGGCGGCGTCGTTCAGACTTTCGGATAACCCTGGGTGCGCGCGAACGCAATTCAAAACATTGCTGAAAAGAAAAACGTTTCCGATTTCCGCGTAGTAAAAAGGTTTGATTCCAAAATGATCGCGTGCACCAAAAAATGTTTTCCGGCGAGCGTCCCAGATCGCGAATGCAAAATCCCCGCGAAGATGCCGAACGCATTCTTCGCCCCAAACGGCGTACGCATGCAAAATCAGTTCGGAATCAGTAGCGGGAGGCCGGCGGTTTGGTTCTGCTTTTTCAATCTCCCGCTTCAATTCTTCACGACAATCTATTCGGGCGTCGGCGGTGATCCAAAACTGCCCGTTAAGATTCGCAGGCATCCGCTCAAAGAACGACTCCCTAGTAGTTCGCAGCAAAGTGTGGCCTAGACCGACAGAACCGTCTAAATAGGTGTCCAGGTCATCCGGACCGGCATAGGCAATAAAATGAGTGAGTGCACGCAAGAGCGCACGATCTATCGGGACCCCACTTCGATCGAACATGCCGACGATTCCGCTCAATTCGTGCCGATCCAGGTTGCCGATTCTTCGAACGGCGCGAAGTGAAGGTGGTCTTCTCCCCCGCTGTTCAGAGCCATTCCGCAAAATTCGACCCAGGCGTGAGCTTCGAAACGCGGGCCGGCTTTTCGCGCGCCAATTCGTAAATCGGCGCCTATTCCGCGCCTTCGCAGGAGCCACCAAAGCACCAAAGATTGTTCCAGACAATTTGTCGTTACAAACAGATTCCGCGCGGCAGCTTCTTCCATCCGCAAAACTCCGGCTACGGCGCTGTGGGGTTCAGTCTCAGTCGGGATTTCGGTATTGCGTGGCACAGTCCACAGCAGCAAGCTTCTCCAGCGTCGAAATCCGAGGAGACGCAGGCCCACCCAGGTGACTGTCAATCCTGTGGCGGCTTCCAGAACGATGCGCTGCTCACGTCCGGTTAATCGCCAAAACGTTTGCCAATTTCCCATCGTCGATTTCAACCCACCAGCCTGAAGAAAGTCGCCCTAATTGTTACTGATGCTCAATCAACCTGTGAAGTAACGGAGTAGCGCCACCCTAAGCAGCAGCGGCGCCGCCTCGCACTTCAATCAGCCCTTCGCTTTTCATTTTCTCCAACAAAACCAATAGGTCCTGCTCGCACAATTTCTCGTCTACGTCGTATTCGCTTAACAAAGTATCGCGCAGCTGCAGAATGCTCCGCGGTTCTTTCAAGAGAGACCATATGCGCGTACCAATAGGGTTCATGCCGTAATACTTGCTGTTTTTTAGATTTAATATTGCGGACTCGTCACCAAGCGGACACGACACTTGCTCGGCGCTAGCGACCACGACGGAATGCACGGAGAGAGATGCGTCCATTTTTGGCGCCAAAATCCTTCAGGGCTGGAATATATTTTTGTGCCGGCAGGCCCGGCTGTTCGCAAACAGTTCGGAATGCACCAAGCCTAGTGACTTCCCAGCAGTATTCTAACCGCACTTTCTGTTACAGGGCAATGACGGAACTGGATTCGGCTCAGTCATTTCGGATATAAACCCTAGGTGCCTTCGCGTGCTATTTCCGTCCGGGAACTTGAGAAATATTTTCCTCCAGCTCTGTCTGGTTGGCGCGCTTTGACGCATCCTGTGGCGCGGGCAACTGAGAAGGCGCTAGCGGGAGTTTCGTTCGATGTGAGGGAAAATGAGGTGGTCGCGTTGATTGGATCCAACGGCGCCGGAAAATCGACGTTGCTTCGAATTCTCGCCACGCTGGTCATCCCCACGCGGGGGCAGGCATCTGTGGGAGGGTTCGATGTGGAGCGAGAGTCCGCGGATGCGCGGCGACTGTTTGGCTACCACACTGGCGGGGATGAAGGATTTTACGCGCGGTTGAGCGCAAGAGAGAATCTGGCGTTCTTCGCGGCCATGAATAATTTGAGCCGAGCGGATACCCGGCAGAGGATTGAAACCATTGCAGAGTTGATGGGTATCCAGAATGATTTGAGCCGGCAAGTCCGGACCTTCTCTACCGGAATGATGCATCGTCTGGGTCTGGCGCGAGCTTTGCTCCACCAGCCGGCTATTTTGCTGCTCGATGAGCCTACGCGTAGTCTTGATCCGCTCGCCGCGGCGGCATTCCGCCGCTTGTTGAAAGATGAGCTGGTGCGCAAAGGCGGAGCCACTCTTTTGTTTGCTTCCCATACATTAAGCGAAGTTGAGGAACTTGCCGATCGGGTCGTTTTGCTGGCCGGGGGGCTCGTGATTGCGTTCGATTCTCCGAGGAAACTTTGCTCCGCCACAGGCACTATGACCTTGGAAGCGGCGGTTTCTAGTCTGATTGGCCATCTCATATCCCCACAGGATCGCGTGTGAGTGTCGAGCGCTCGATCCGGAAAGTTGCAGCTTTTTTCTGGCGTGATTTTGCGATCGCGCGCGGTTATCGTGGGGCGCTCCTACTGGAAACGCTGGAAGCTCTTTTCGGCGTGGCGACATTTTATTATTTGTCGCGATTCGTGCAAAGTCCGGAACTGAATAGCGAACTGCCTACGGGAACAAATTATTTTGCTTTTGCTTTGGTAGGTTTCGCATTCTTTGATTACTTGAGCGTCTCGCTGGGCGCCTTCGATTCTAGTCTGGAGGAAGCGCGCCAGAACCGCACCTTGGAGGCGCTGCTGGTGACGCAAACCCCGCTTCCCGTAATTATCGCGGGCTCGGCGGTTTATCCTTTTTTTGCGCTGGCGATAAGAACTTGCGTTTATCTTGCCTGGGGCGCATTGCTGTTTGGATTCAGACCGCAGTCGGCCAATTGGCCTGGGGCGCTTGCGATTCTGCTGGTTTCGATTTTGGCTTTCGCGGGACTGGGCATACTTTCTGCCAGCTACTCAATTCTTTTCAAGCGTGGGAACCCGGCTAAATGGCTGGTGATCGGGGTTTCTGGACTGGTGGGCGGGATGATGTACCCGATCTCGGTTTTACCCGCGCCTTTGCAGATGCTGGCCCGGCTGATTCCCGTGACTTACTCTTTGGAAGGGATGCGCGCCGCCCTGTTGGCGGGCGCGGGGTGGAAGGAACTCTTCCCTTCCATATTTGCTTTGCTCGTTTTTGCTGCGGTACTCATCCCGCTATCGTTTGCCGTTTTTTCCTGGGCGCTTCGACGCACAAAAATTACTGGGACACTCACTCATATCTAGCTCGCATAATTCCCTGAACATCTCTAGACCTCACAAATGTTCCTTTTCATGCTGCCCAAAACGGTCCTGCCCTTGTGGCGGCGGCTGCCTTACAGTAGAGTTTTCGTCTGCGCGTAATGCGCTGCTAGATGAAAGTTCCGCTCTTCGATCTCAAGTCTGAGTACGCCGAGCTACGCGATGAAGTACTGCCAGCTCTCGACCGCGTGTGCCAAACCTCAGCGTTCGTTCAAGGCGCTGAGGTGGAAGCGTTTGAAACTGCATTCGCGGAATATTGCGGGACCAAGCACTGTGTCGCCCTCAGCAGCGGGACAGCTGCTCTTCATCTCGGCTTGCTAGCGCTAGGGGTGCAGCCGGGAGACGAAGTGATTACGACTCCCAATACATTCCTGGCTACCGCCGAGGCGATAAGCTATTGCGGCGCGCAACCTGTGCTGGTGGATATTGATCCGGCGACCGCAAATATTGATGCGAATTTGATTGAACGAGCGATCACGCAGCGGACGCGAGCCATACTTCCGGTACATTTGTACGGCCGGCCCGCGGACATGGATGCGATCCGTTCGATCGCGACCCGCCAGAAGATTCGCGTTCTGGAAGATGCGGCACAAGCGCACGGCGCTCGCTATCGCGGTAAGCGAGTAGGCGAACTTGCCGATGCAGCGGCATTCAGCTTTTATCCCGCTAAAAATTTGGGAGCCTATGGCGAAGGTGGGGCGCTCACGACCGATGACGATTTAGTTGCGCAATTCGCGCGGGCGGCACGCTCGCACGGACAAACCGCGCGCTACGACCATGAGTTTGTGGGGTATAACTATCGCATGCAGGGACTTCAGGGGGCCGTCTTGCGTATTAAGTTGCGCTACCTGGAATCATGGACCGGAAAACGACAGGCTATAGCTCGCGAGTATCGACGCGCGCTGGCAAATGCCCGTCTGGATTTGCCTGTGGACGATCCCCGCGACGAATGCGTGTATCACCAATTTGTGATCTACGTGAATAGCAGGTGTTCAGTAATTTCGAAGCTGGCAGACAAAGGTGTGGAAACTTCAGTTCACTATCCAAAGCCGGTACATCTCCAGCCAGCTTATTCTTCCTTAGGAGACCCTATAGGTTCGTATCCTCTCGCAGAGCGGGCGTGCGATCGTGTTTTGAGCTTGCCGATATTCCCGAGCATGACTGCGGAACAAGTGAGCCACGTGGCTAATTCAGTTATGGATGTCGTTGGAAAAAAGTAAACTTCTCCCCCGCAAAAGCCTGCACTGGATCGAAAACCTAAATTACTTCGTTGCGAGGGCCGGAAGATTCCACGTCGCGATTGGGCGGCGGCGGGGCAAAACCGGCTACTCCCGCTCCAGCAGCATTGGCCGATCTTTCGCGCAATATTTCAGCCAGACCTTCGAAAACTTTCGAGCACGAGTCGCGCAGGGCCTGATCGGCGGAACGCAGCATCGATTCGATCACGTTTTGCCCGTGCTCGCTAAGCCGCCGCACGGAAGAGACAATCCATGAATCGCAAGCTGTTTGGAGACGCTCCTGATAGGTCCCGATCGCTTCGCAACCTAGACGGTCCAAATCAGAGGCCCAATTCTGAAGGTGCAGATCACGCTCTGCTCGATAGCCCTCGAGCGCGGTTGCAAACTCGGTGGAAAGAGCGGCGCGCGATTCTCGAATGCTGTTCTCGAGTTGCGAAGACATTTGCACCTGGAGCTGTTCGAGTGAAGTTGCCGCGTTCGCGTCGAACTGGCTAAGAACCTGTTGAGCGGAACGATCGAGCTCTTCGGAACGGCCGCGGACTGTATCGTTTGTTGTCTGCATGAAGTGCTCGGCCTCGCGGCCAGCGATCCCGCGCAACACATGGCCGAACGAACCGGCGGCAGCTTCTGCTGCTTTATCGAATTCGCTGCGAACTCGTCCGGCCGCATCCCCAGCCAGGGTTTCGATTCGTTGATGAACAAGCGCGAGATGGCTTGTGGATTCGTCAGCCAGTTGCGCTGCGTATTTTTTCGTGGCCTCGGCAGTTTTTTCATCGAAACCGGCGGCAGCGGTCGTGACAGTCTGCTCGACCAGCACTTGTAACCGCGCCCGCGCTTCCTGCTGAAACCATTCCGAACTGCGTCCAATGGATTCGGAAGCGGAATGTGCGGCGTGCGTACCGCTTGCCTCCAGCTCTTCATTCCATTTATTTAAAGCTTCTTTCCGCGCGGACTCGAAATCGTTGCGCACTTCAAGCAACGTTGCGGCCAGTTGCGCGCCAACTTCACGTTGATTGTTCTCCGACGCCTGGCGCAAACGTTCGCGATGCAGACGTAAGCTTTCTTCCGCCTGAACCTCACGCGCGGCAAGCTCGCGAAGGAGCTCCGGTACGCGTTCAAAATGCGGAGCAAGTTTTGCCTCCACCTGAACGTGCGCGCGATTTACGAATTCCTGCTGTACTGCATCGAGCGCGGGAGTTACGCGTTGGGAAATACGTGCGGCCAGATTGTCGGCGCGGCGATTCAATTCAGCCGACTGCGCTTCCAGGATCTTTTCCAGACGGCGATGGAGTTCGTTCAAGGTGTCGTGGCTGGCTGCTTCGAGCTGCGCGGAATATTCCTTCGTGCGGCTCGCGACGGACTCGATTTCCGACAAGGACGAGCGCGCTCGCGCGATTTCCTGGTCCAAAGAAGTTTTGATTTGGGCAACGGTCTCGCGCGCTTCGGAAGCGGCCTGGGTCAAAGGTTGGCTTGCCCCGGCGATGCGTTCACGTATCGTTGATTCGGTGGTGCCCAAGATATCTTGAGACCGCTCGGTTACCTGCTCTACCAGGCGTTGGACGTTGTTATCCAATGAAGATTGCAGCAATTCATTCCACTGAGCTCGCGCAACATTCATTTCCTTTGCAATAGCCGCGCGCCATTCTTCCACGACATCTTCTTTGGCAACTGACTCTTCTTCAGGCGGCTCCGGGTCCGCGGGCCTTGCGCTCCTCGCGGTTTCCATGGCCTCGAATTGCGAACGAGCCTGGGCCAAGCGGTTAGCGGCCTCATGCGCGACATCGTTCTCTGCGCGCAACATTTCCATTTGATGGTGAAGGTCGTCCATCAACTTGCGTGCTTGACTGAAATTTTCCTCAAATTCGGATTTGAGGCCGGTTAGAAATTCGTCTTGCCGCTCGGCGAGTTGTTTCGAAAATTCCTCACGCGCGCCGCTCTGGGCCTGCTCGAACTCAGGCTTCCATTGCGCGAAAAACTCCTGAACGGCAGCAGCCCGCCGGCTATCACTTTCTTCAGCGGCGCGACGAACTTCCTCCTGCACTTGCCTGGAGGCTTGCAGAATGGTTTCCCGGGACTGTCTTTCCAGTTCTTTGCGCAGTTCGCGGAAAAGTGGGCTGTTCGCGACATCCGGATCGTTGGCCGAATGAAATTCGGTCGATGCCGGAGGATTGCGAAATTCGTTTGTATGGTCCACCGGGCCCCCCGGAAGGTTTGCATTGTCCAACGAGACCGAATCGTCGCGTTTTTCGAGGCTGGGTTTCGGTTCAGTCTCTTCGTGGATATGAGAAGGTCCCGCGGAAATCGCCGAGTCTTCAGGAAGAGCGTCCAGTCCCCAAATATTTGCGGGGTCTTCCAGTTCCACGGCCACTTGAAAAAAATCTCGAATCGAGTGCGGGCGCTGGACCCAAGCAACGCGCGCCCGTACATTCGGTCGGTTTTGAGTCCGCGGCAACTCCAGGGAGACCCAAGTATTTTTCGGCAGGTGGTGTTTGGAGGAATAGCGGCAACCATGAAGATTCAACGCGAGCGTGGCTGTGCGTTCTTCAAACGGCTGGCCCAAAAGATCGATTCCGCGCACGACTAAAGGCACTGGTTCAAAAAGGCGGTCGCTCCGGCGGCGTTCTGTAGCAGGCTGATTCGAATTCACGTGGTCCATCCAATCCCTCAGGTCTCTTGCGCAAGGATAACACCCCTGCGACGGCGGGTCGAGAGGCGAGAATCAGCTAAAAAATCGTTACGTCAAAACAGAAATGAAATTTCCCGATAGAACTTGGTTGAGTCTACCGAAAAAATTCACTAGCTCTTCTTTTTCTTCTTTGAAACTGTCGTGTCGGTGCCACCAGCGGCGGCTACGGCGCCATCAAGATTTTCCTTGCACTCTTTTCCAAGCGGACTGTTTGGGTCGATATCGATACACTTCTGATAAGCTTCCTGAGTTCCGGGGGCAAGAGTGCAGGTCATCTTTTCGCCTTCCTGCTTGCAATCCATCAACGCGGTCAACGCACTCCCCATCAGATACCAGGCCTGCGCGTCCTTGGGATTTGCTTGTGTGGCTTTCTGAAGTGGTGCGACGGCATCTTTCTGGCGGCCTTTATTGTTGAGGACGATTCCCAAGTTTTTGTAACAGGTGGCTCCTACCGCCGGATCCAGGGCAAGGGCTTTGTCGCAGTCCGCATTCGCGTCCGCGAGTTTGCTGTCCGCTACCTTTGGATCGGTCTGTGCAGCGGCGGAGTTCGCGAGATTGGTGGCCAGTCCGGAATAAGCGGCGGGTTGAGGTTTCAAGTCCACGGCTTTTTGAAATGAAGCGACCGCGTCATCGTAGCGCCCTGCGCATTCATAAGCGGCGCCCAGGTCTTGCCAAACGGTGGCGTGATTACCGACTTCCTTGGCTCCCACGCCTTGTTCCGCCTGCTGGAATTCGGTGACGGCAGTCTGACAATCAGTCGTGCGTTTCTCCTGCAACGGCGCTTTCTGGTCTGCGGTAGCAGTTCTGATCTGCTTCTGGAGGTCGGTGGCTTCGGTCATGGCCGCGAGGCCATTCTGGAAATGGGCTTTCATGGCCTTAAACTTGTCTTCTTCCTCTTCTTTTTTCTTAACTTCCTCTGGGTGCGCGGCGGCAGTTTCAGCGACGATGTCCTTGAAGTTGATCTTAAAGTTGTTGTCCTTCGTGACGTCGACCTGGAATTTCACCGGCCCGTAATTCAACGCGTCCTTCTCATTCGTGAGCGTAATCGTATAAACTGCGTTTCGCAGGCCAAGCTGCACAAACTTTCCGTTCTTGTCGGTCTTCAGGGTGTAAGTTTGTCCAGTATCAGGGTTCTTCATCGTAACGGTGACGTCGGGATACGGCTTCCCTTCTTTGTCCATAATTTGGCCGTCTAATCTTCCGCTGTCTTGCGCTACCGCTACCATGGCGAGCAAAAGGACCAAAGCGAACGCTCCCCAGATACGAACCAGTTTTTTCATGTGATGATCTCCTCGCTTAGTAATTGGGCCGACTATTATTGCGCAACTCGCGCTCGATAGGCGATCGGATCGCTCAGCCCCGCTTCAGCAAAAGCGCGGCGACGCAGCCGACAACTATCGCACGTTCCGCAAGCTTCGTCCTCAAATCGATAACAAGACCAGGTTAAATTTAATGGCGCGCCGAGTTCAACGCCGCGGCGTATGATTTCGGATTTGCGCATGGCAATTACCGGAATCGCCATTTCGATGTGGGTCTCGGGCCTGGTTCCCTGGCGCACCAACTCCGCAAAGGCGCGATAATACTCCGGACGGCAATCGGGATAGCCGGAACTATCTTCCGCGACGGCACCGACGAAAATTGCGTTCGCGCCGATCACTTCCGCCCAACTTACAGCAGCAGAAAGGAAATGAGCGTTGCGAAAGGGAACGTAAGTAACAGGGATTTCGCTGGAGTGCGCGGCGGAGTCACTGGATTCCGGGACGGCTATCTTGCGATCCGTAAGAGCTGAACCGCCGATTTGCGCGAAGGAATCCAGGCGGATCATCAGACGGTCTTTTACTCCGTAGAAATCTGCAATCTCTTCAAACGCGCGACGCTCGCGCGTTTCCGTACGCTGGCCGTAGCTCGCATGCAATAACGCAAGCTGGTGCGACTGATTTGCGATTGCCGCGGTCACGCAGGAATCCATGCCGCCACTCAACAAAACGACCGCTTTGCGTTTTTCCGCTACCATCTATCGATTACGCTCTCAAACACCCTTCATCGCAGGGTCCCAGATAAATTTGTGCAATTGTAATCCCAGGCGCACGCGCAATCCATCGCCGAGTATCCATTCCGCAAGCTCGCGCGCGGTGAGTCCGGGCCAGGCGCCATTGGGATCGGCGAACACGGGCGAAAAAAGAACTTCGCGAACGCGGTCCGCCAACCGGTGCTTCGTTACAAAGTCGCGCGCGAAATCATAATCGCGGCGAGTGGAGATGACAAATTTAATTTCATCGTTGGGGCCAACGGCATCAAGGTTGGCTATGTCAAATGTGTCAGGCTCGCCGGAGTCGGGACACTTTACGTCGACAATTTTGATCACGGCGGTCGGAAGGTCGCCGACGAAACGCTCGCCGCTGGTTTCGATCATGACGGTGTATCCTGCGGACATTAATTCTTGCGCCAGAGCGGGAGTTTCCTGTTGCAGCAGCGGCTCTCCGCCGGTGATTTCCACTAGTGGGACGCGTTGTTGGCCATTTCCGGCCAGTGCATTCACTTTTTCCAGGACTTCTTCAATGGAATATTTCGTGCCGCCGTGGAAGGCGTAGGCCGTATCACACCACGTGCAGCGAAGATTGCATCCCGTAAGACGCACGAAAACGCAGGGCAGACCTGCGCGGGTGCCTTCACCTTGGATTGATTTGAAGATTTCGGTGATGAGCATCGAAAAACCGTAGACGTCGCCTATTCCAAGACTCCGCCACAGCCCGGATTTGGAGGCGGCTTCTTGCGTCTGGAAAAATAATTTACCACTCCGGCCGCAATGGCGAGTTCAATGCAACCGATGACCAATGCGGTGCGCCAGCCCCATCCAAGCGTAAGCCAGAAAATGGACACGAGGAAGGCGGGGATCGCGATTAGTAGAAGCGCTCGATTCATGTTTTAAAACTCCGCTCGTGTGTTCCGCATCTTTGCTCCGCCCGTACCTTTTACCCTAAGATTACTTGCTCGCGATTAGCAGTCACCACTAAGGTCGGTATGTCGCCGCCGTTAGATCTGACTCCCAAACGGTGATGCTGGAAACTGCTGCGCCGTTTGGAGCTTGGTGAAGCTGCTGGGCGGTTTCGTCGTAAATGTAGCGCGCGATATTTTCGGCGGACGGGTTCAGCACGTCAAACGGCGAAAGCTCGTTCAAATATTTGTGATCCAGCGAACGGATTACAGACTGAATTACCTGCTTCAGCTGCACGAAATCGTAGAGAAGCCCTACCGAATCAACTTCTGGGCCGGCCAGGGTCACGCGAACTTTGTAATTATGGCCGTGCAGGTTCTCGCATTTACCTTTGTAGCCACGCAGATTGTGCGCCGCGGCAAATGTTTCATCCACGCTAACTTCGTACATGCATGTCCTTCCCGTTGCGCAAGCCGCCGGTCGCCGGCATTACTTATTCCGAATCCATGAACCGCGCGACTTCGGCTAGATCCTGCGTGGTTTTGTATTCAGGCAGGGACTCGAGAAAAATTCTACCATACTGCATGCGCGAGATACGGTTATCGAGAATAGCCAGGATGCCGCGGTCGGTCTTCGAACGTATCAAGCGCCCGAACCCCTGTTTGAGCGCGAGGACTGCCTCCGGGACTTGGTATTCGGCAAAAGCGTTGCGTCCGTCTTCTTGCAAAGCTCGCACGCGCGCGGCCACGATGGGATCGCTGGGGACGGCAAAAGGCAGCTTATCAACGATGACGCAAGACAGTTGCGCGCCGGGAACGTCAACTCCCTGCCAGAAACTTGCCGTGGCGAACAGCACTGCGTTAGGAGTGGAGCGCAAACGATCCAGCAGAACTGATTTAGGCGCTGTGCCTTGCAGCAGTAGCGGAAATCCTACCGATGCAGACACGCGCTGATACACGTCGCGCATCTGGGCGTAACTGGTGAAAAGACAAAACGCGCGGCCTTGCGAGATCTCCAGTAGTTTCACGATTTCCTGTGCGCAGCGGGCGGAGAATGTTTCGTGGCGCACGTCTGGCATCCCGCTGGGAATGTAAAGGAGGGCTTGTTCGCGGAAGTTGAATTCCTGCGGTAAAACTACCTCTTTTGCAGGCATCACTCCCAGGCGCTGTTTCAAGTAATCAAAGCGGCTACCGACCGCAAGCGTCGCTGACGTGAGCACCACGCTGTCGAACCGGTCAAAAAGCTGTTCGCGCAGGATTTCACTCACATCAATCGGGGTCGCCGTGAGAATCACGCCCTTTCCGCGGCGCTCGTACCAATAGACATAGCTCTTCTCTTCGCTTTCCAGCAAGAATTCAAGTTCGCGCCGCAGTTCGGCTGCACGGCGGGCGAGAGTGATTACCTCCTCGGGTTTCGGTGACATCGCCGATAACTCAGTTTCTATGCGCTTAACTGCAGCAGCCAAATCCTCAAATGCTTCGTGATGCGCCTGCAGAAATGATTTTTTCTCTGCTGCGCCGAAGGCGAAGCGGCCTTCGCGTTCCGGGAAATTTTCGAAGAAACTGCGCCCGCGTTCGCGGACACGAGTGAGGTGCTTGCGCAACGGTGTCGCTTCGATCCGCAGGACACGTAGCATGTTTTCGGTGTCGCGAGATAATTCTTCGAATTGATAACTCGACACGCGGCGGCCAAAGTAATCGCTCGCAACATCTTCAATCTCGTGCGCTTCGTCAAAAACCACCGCCAAGTATTCGGGCAGGATCGAGCCGAAATCATCCTGTCGTATGGCCAAGTCGGCAAAAAACAAATGATGGTTCACGATGATCAGGTCGGCTTCTTGCGCGCGCTGGTGCATGGCGGTGATAAAGCAGCGACTGAAGTCGGGGCATTTCTGGCCGGTACAAAGATCGCTACGCGCGTCGATTCGGTGCCATAGGTCGGCATCATCGGGCAAAAATGTCAGTTCGCTGCGGTCGCCGGTTTCGGTAAGTTTTCCCCAATCTCGAATTTGCGAAAACCAATCGATCTCGTCGATGCCCTTCAATATAGCTTGGCCCTCCATCTGATTCACTTTCGCGCGACAAAGAAAATTGTTGCGGCCTTTCATCAGCGCAGCTTTCAGGTTGGGCGCGAAATGTTTCTGCAGGAACGGAATGTCCTTATTGAAGAGCTGTTCTTGAAGAGATTTCGTCGCGGTGGAAATTACCACGCGCCGGCCGCTGCGAATGGCAGGAATCAGGTAGGCAAGCGTCTTGCCGGTTCCGGTTCCGGCCTCGATGATGGAATGTTGTTTTTTTTGGAAAGCCTCATCGACCATCCTGGCCATCTCGAGCTGGGACGAACGGAACTCATAGCCCGGATGGCTCTGTTCGAGCAGGCCGCCTGCGCCAAAAATATCGTCGATGGTGACTTCAGCGGATTTTGTAGCCGCAGCTTTCTTAGCCATGATGGTTTTCGGACTCAGCGGACGCGAAGGCTCGAACTCCTAAAGTAACACACGGGAAAGCTTTCGTCAGATGCGCTAGACGGCCTCCACGCATTAGAAATCTTCGTTCCAGCGCCATCGATGATAATCTAGTGACCCTCGCCAGCATCCGGTGCGGAACACAATGACCGAAAAACTGCCATCGATAGTGATCGTCGGACGCCCCAACGTGGGCAAATCCACGCTATTTAATCGCCTAACGGGAACGCGCCGTTCCATTGTTACGAACGAGCCGGGAATCACGCGCGACCGCATTTACGGCACCGCAAATTGGGAAGGCCGAAACTTTCAAGTGGTGGATACGGGCGGGATCGTGCCGGAAGACAAGGCCGGCATCCCGGGAGAAATACTGCGCCAGGCTCGCGTAGCTATTAATAACGCAACCCGCGTTGTACAGGTTGTGGACGGCCGCGCTGGCCCAACTCCTCTAGATGAAGAGCTCGCGCTGCTCCTTCGCCGCGCCGGAAAACCTCCAGTTTTGGCGGTGAACAAAGTTGACATACCCAAACAAGCCGAGCTTGCCGCGCAGTTCTACGAATTAGGCGACGAAATTTTCCCCATGTCTGCCGAGCATGGGTTTGGCGTGGACATGTTGCTGGACGCGCTGACCGAAGATTTTCCGCGCGGCGAAACGGTGGAAGAAAAACCGTATGTGAACATTGCGATCATCGGACGGCCTAATGTCGGAAAGTCCACGCTGCTGAATCAACTGGTAGGCGCCGAGCGATCGATTGTTTCGCCGGAACCTGGTACGACGCGCGACGCAGTCGACACAGTTCTGGAGCGCAAAGGCAAACTCTATCGTTTCCTGGATACGGCTGGAATTCGGCGCAAGGGGAAAACCAAACTCATCGCGGAAAAATTAAGCGTGATTATGGCACGGCGTCACTTGGAGCGTGCCGACGTGGCGCTGCTGGTTGCAGATGCCTCCATCGGGATCACCTCGCATGACGCTACGATCGCAAGCTACGCCGAACAGTCAGGCCGCTCTGTTATCATCGTCCTGAATAAATGGGATCGCGCGCTCGAAGCCGCGCAGGAAAAATCTTCAGCCGAAAGGAAACGCGGCGGAAAGGGCGGAGGCGCGAATCCAAACAAGCTGATCCAGGATTACGAACCCTTGGTACGGCAGAGATTGAAATTTCTCTCCTACGCCCCGGTAGTTTTTCTTTCGGCAAAAACAGGCGAGCACATCGACAGGCTGTACACAGTGATCGATCAGGTGGTGGAAGCGCGCAACCGCCGAATCTCTACTGGAGAGCTGAATCGCTGGCTCAAGGAAGTGGACCTGGATCGCGGTACGTCTCCAGCTAGCCGGGAAGTTAAGATTTTCTACATCACCCAGGCTACTACTGCCCCGCCTACGTTCGTTCTTTTCACCAACCAGTTAAAGCCGCTGCATTTCAGCTATCAACGCTTCCTGGAAAACCAATTGCGCGCGAAATTTGGCTTTATCGGCACGCCGATTCGGTTCAACCAGCGCCTAAAGAAGCGCGGCTCACGCCATCGCGAAAGACGCGACCCCCGCGACTCTTAACCGCCTTCTGAATTTAGATCCCAGTGGATCAGAAATCGACATGAAATCGAAGGCCGGGCACGCCTACCGGGCCGCGGTCTTTGTTATAACCGGGATTGTTGATGTGCTGGATGTCGAGCGACGCGAAGAAACCTCGCCATAGATGCGCGGTGTAAAACGCTTCAAAGATTATTTCGTGGCCGTAGTCCAGCCCACCATCGCCGAGCAGGAACCCGCGCCCTCCTAGCGCGAGATATTCTTGATGGGCAGCGACGATTCCGTTCATTACGAAGACGGCACCGGCGCGATCATTTTTCCGCTTCCATTTTTCGGCTTTAGTAAAAACGCCGAGCTCGAGCGTGCGGTCCACTTCTGTATAAGCAAACGATTCATTGCGGCCATCACCCCAACCCAGTCGTCCGAAAAAGGCCAGTTGCGAGGTTAGCTCCTGCTCGAAATTAAGGCTGAAGCCATACTTGTGACGCCCCTGCTTACGCGTAGAAATAATGTCGGGGACGGGCGTTTCACCTTCCTGGAAATCGCGGATAGCTTGTTCATAGTTCCCCATGTTTGCGTGATTCAGAAAACTAATCAGGCGAACGGTGCCGGCGCGGTGAAGGAAAAGACTCCCCGTAGCATCGAGTTCAAGATTCTCAGAGCGCGCTCTAGCCAGATCGGCATCAAGGAAAATGCCATTGGCTACTTTGGGCATCATTGCTTCACCAAACCGAGCCGTGAACCAATGGTCGTCGTACTCAATGATGGCTGCGTCCGTATAGCCACGCGTGTTGGCGGCGTAGTCGTAGGCCCCGTTATTGTCCACGGTCCAATTCAGAAATTGCAGGTGGCTGTCGGTTCCGTAAGTATTTGTATCGAAGAAATCGACCAACCCCATTTTGCCTACGCGAAATTCCAGCCGCCGTGCGGGAAGCGAGGTTGCCAGCCCAAAGGTGGTGGCTCCGCGCTCGGCGGGAACGCGTTCGTCACTCAGCGGAATAATCTGGCGCACCATGGCGCGCGCCAGGTAGGGCGTAGCGCCCAATTCAGGATTGCGAACAACGTCAAGATTGACGAATCCCGCCAATCCAAGGGCCGCACTCAGGCCGTGGCCCCCGGCACTTTCCACATCCATGAAAACTTCGGTGTTGTGGGTAAGCTCGTATCCGAGGTACAGCGTATAAACTTTCGACGTCGCATTTTCTCCATAAGAATGGAAACTGTTGACGCCGCTATATTTCGAAGGAAACGAAGGATGCCACTGGAAAATGATGTTGGCTTGGCCGGAAATCCAGAATGGGGCTGTGTCTGAATGCGGAAATAGCGTCAACATGTCTTCGGAATCGGAACTGTCGTCGGTTGCGACAGGCGCAGGATTCGGCGTACCGGGCCGATTGGGATTATCGGGTTTTGATTGCTGCGCGCTTGCAATCCGGGGGCAGATCAAATACACAAACAGCAGACAAAACGCGAGGCGAGCGAGTTGGGCAAAAGGCCAGCGCATTTGACAAGTGGAACAGGGGCTCCGTGCGAGTTCATTTCCACGGCGGGCAGATTAGATTGCTCGCCGATATTCGTCAAGAAAATTGCGAAGGAAAAGCTGAGAAAGTTGTTAATGTTTTGTAAAGATACTAAAGCCGTTGATGAAGAGCCCAGACTGGCACATTGTCTCTGTTTTTCGCATGCGTGGGAGCGACCGCGCGTGACGTCACGATAGATATGCGCCAGGATAATCTAAGGGCTAGGCATCCCGATTGCTCGATGGAGTCATCTTTAGTAGTCTCTACTATTGTGCTTACGCCGGTAGTTCCAACCTATCGACCAGGGGTGAGTAATTTGCGGGGACTATTTCGACTGCCTTTCTGGCTTCTGATTGTTGCGGCCATCGTTCTGCCATCTTGCGGGCAGAATGTGAATTATCCTTCACCCACGTTGACGTCGATCAGTCCCACAAGCACCACCACGAACCAGACGAATCCGTTCGTTCTCACGGTAATTGGAAAAAACTTCGTGCAGCAGTCTCAGATAGAGTGGAACGGTACTCCAGTGAACACCACTTTTGTGAATACGGGGCAGATGACCTCCATTATTCCGCCGTCATTTTACGCGGCGCCCGGAACAGCGATGATAACCGTGATTACACCTCAGCCGGGCGGCGGGACCACTCAAGCGATTACTTTCAGCGTGGCGCCCACAGTAAGCCCCGTTCCGCATATTTCTTCGCTGTCTCCATCTGGTATCTTGACCGGAGGCTCGGGATTCACGCTTCGCGTGTTCGGCTCAAATTTTGTGCAACAGTCGACTGTCGCCGTGAATGGCAGCAACCGCCAGAGTGGTTATGTGAATTCCACGGAGATTGATACTGCCTTGAACGCCACCGATATCGCGACAGCCGGAATCCTACAGATCACAGTGACAAATCCTGTGAATCCTCCACCGGGAGGCGGCTCTTCAAATTCCTATCCACTAAGCGTGTTGAATCCGCTTCCGACAGCAACCAGCGTCAGTCCCGCTAGCGCGCTGGCAGGCGGCACGCCGTCCACTCTGACTGTGACGGGGACAGGTTTCATCAATCAAAGCTCGTTCATTACGGTAAATGGAACGCTGCGCCCAACTACATTTGTTAGCGCCACGCAAGTGAGCACGCCGCTGACTGGCTCCGATTTGCTGGTTGGCGGCGTAAACCAAGTGCAGGTGGTGAACTCGACGCCCGGCGGCGGAGCGTCGAACACTCTGACATTTGCGGTGAACCCTACTCATTTACTTGGTTTGCCAGTGCTTGTGGATCTTGCTGCTGACGGATCACAGGCAAACCAGGGAATCTGCGGGGGCCTCACCAATTGTGAGAACGGGACGCTCGGTCTGAAATTAATAACAGTAGGCCCTTCCACGAGCACGACCGGGCAGTACGTAGCTTTTGCCTCGGTATCCAATAATTTGATCTTGAACGAGCCCAATAATGGCGGCGTCGTCTTCGTTCGTAACACATGCTTAGGGGTTGCGTCATGCACGCCGGCAACCACCGCCGTGAGCACGGATCCCAATGGCAATGCAGCTAACGGCGCGAGCTTCGAGCCTTCGCTGGATTCAGCAGCAACCGATGCTGCTTTCACTTCACTGGCGACGAATTTGGTTACAAGTGTAGGAGTGCCTGCTGGAATAAGCCAAGTCTATTGGCGGCCTGTGTGCCTGCCGACTTCTACCACCACCGTGTGCGATGTGACGCCCACCACGTTTGTAACTCAACTCGTTTCCGTATCAGCGGATGGACTGACCGCCGGAAATGGCGACAGTTATAATCCATCGATTAGTCCCGACGGAAGGTTCGTCGCATTCGTTTCGCTGGCGACGAACCTTGTCTCCGGTATTTCTCCCGACGGAGTCACGCCTCAGGTGTATTTGCGCGATACGTGCAGCGGAGTGACCGGGACGACTTGTACCGGCACAACGTATCTAATATCCACACCGGATGGGACGACACCGGGCAATGGCGCGAGTTCGAACCCTTCCACAGCTACGAGCGGGTTGTATGTTTCGTTTACATCCGTGGCGACAAATCTGGGAGCAACTGCCCCCAACTCGGACGGCGCCCAAGAAGTTTTTGAGCGCAGTACGTGCCTAACAGAGGAATGCACGGCAAACACGACTCTGATATCCACGCCCGACGGCGTGACTCCGGCCGACGGCGTTAGTTCGGAGTCCTCCATTTCGAATACGGGCCGGTTCGTTGTTTTCGCGTCCACGGGAACGAATCTGGTGACCGGGGCAGGTCCTACACAGCAAATTTATTTGCGCGATACGTGCATTGCAATCGTGACGGCGTGCACGCCTTCGACCACGCTAATTTCCATTACCACCAGTGGCGTCCCTGGAAACGGTACAAGCGAATATCCCAGCATCAACAGCACGGGTCAATACGTGGCCTTCGCTTCTTTCTCGTCCAATATCGCCAGCACCACGAATGGCGTCGAGAATATTTTTGCGCGCAATACCTGCGAAACGATTACGACCGAGTGCACGACGAGTACCGTATTGGTGACTCAAGGAGCGGGCTCGGGTTCGACACCTGCTAACGGTAATAGCCTGGTGCCGTCAATTAGTCAGGACGGCACTACGGTTAGCTTGCTTTCCTTCGCCAGCAACTTGGTTCCGCGTGACAATAATGGACTCGAAGACATCTTTCTGGGTTCCACTACTTTCACGGCTTCCACTACTACTGCGGAACTCTCTCCGCAGGATGTGCCGCCAGCCGCTGAAGCTCGGCATCGCGCGCAGTAACCAGCGTGAAGGTGAGTGACTCGCGCGGAACGCTGGTGACGAATGGGCCGACTACCCAGCCAAGTCCGGTGGGAATATCGCGCGTCAGCGAAACCGACTGGCACTCCACGTAAGTTCCCCCATTTTTTTCTTGGAATCTCCAGAAGGTATCCATACCCCACAAGAACCCGCGGTCATGGCCTTGTGGATCTAGGCGCTCGTTGGACTCGCCGGGATTTTCTACTTCCTGAATGCGTGTGGCGTGTGAGCGGCTCCAGGCGTGTGTGGCGTCCACGAGGTGGTAATGAACCTGGTGATCCGTGTCGTCCACAATGGTGATTATTTTCTTCTTGTAAAAGCGCAGGTTCACCAGGAAATCGTCGCCTTGATGTTGCAGGATTTTTGAGCGTTGAATATCGGGACGGAAATAATCCTTTTTATGATCGTAGTCCTGCATGAATTCCAAGGTTTGCGCCAGCGTGGCTCCGGGAATGAAAACGGTACCAATCCAGTGATGAATTAGGGCTCCAGGAGCTGCGATTGCCTTGCGATTGTCCAGCGTTTCAAGTCGTTCGATTACGACCCCACCTTTGCGTAATTCGGCATAGTAGGCATCGCGTTGTGTTGCTTGGGACTGTGCATCGATCCATAGATATGGAGTTGCTTGCGCGAGTTCGGTATCGATCTTGGCTTGGGTGAGTTGGAGGTAATGGTTATACGCTGCGAGCGCCTCCGGTGCCAGGTCGTCAGCGCCAGCCGAACCCGATATAGAGAAAAAACAGGCGAGAACGATTGCGAGCGGCTTTCGGGCAATGCGGGTCATTGTTGTTTTCGTTTTGCGCAAGCCGAAGTTCCTCGCGATTTCAGTTTCAAATACTCCAAGAGTTCGGGCGATCAGCTATAACCACATTACGTCGTCAGTTGTTAATACGCAATCCGGCCGCAAAAGGGATGTGTAGAACGGAAGAAGGTTTTGCTGGTATGGGCAGACCCCGCCGCCGGTGGGGTCAGGAGGAATTACGCCGGCAGGAGGGGTGGACGGGTTGGCTAGCGTGCCCGGCTCCTTTTTTTTTGGAACCGTCGTCCCCGCATCGCAGCCATCCAACCCGCAGAGCAATTTTGGGATGTGGAGTGGAAGCGGCCAATGGCTCCGCTGGTTCATTTCTTAAGGTACCGGGGTTTTAGTACTGTCTTTCTATCCGTGCCAAGGAGAAACGAATGAATCCGTCGATGGAAATACTGCAGGGCACGCTGGATTTGCTAATCCTCAAAACGCTCGCGCTGGAACCGATGCACGGTTGGGGCGTGGCGCAACGTATCCAGCAAGTTTCGCGCGAGGCGCTCCAAGTACAGCAAGGCTCGCTCTATCCTGCGTTGTACCGCCTGGAACGCAAGAAATGGATTCGCGCCGAATGGGGCGCCTCGGAGAATAATCGTCGTGCAAAGTTTTATTCCCTCACCAAGGCCGGGCGCCAGCAGCTCGAGAAAGAAATGGCGGACTGGGAACGCCTTCCTTCGGAAGTTGCGTTGATTCTTCAAAGGGCTGAACTTCACGAGGGAGTCATGAGTTAGGGAGCGCAAGCCATGAATTTCTTGCGACGGCAAAATCCCGACACTCAGTGGGAGGAAAATCCCAACGAAGAGTTGCGTTTTCATTTGGAAAAACAGATGGCGCTTTACATCACTGCCAGCATGTCGCCAGTAGAAGCACGCCGCCAAGCTTTGCTGGAATTCGGCGGCGTGGAATCAGTGAAAGAAGAATGCCGCGAACATCGCAAGACACTTTTGCTGGAAACACTATGGGCTGACTTGCGCTACGGTATGCGTATGTTGCGCATGAA
>Ga0182015_10000648_pt1 | contig 49655 bp, 42 predicted proteins | sample 712P3MmetaG_FD_120478 | JGI IMG/M metagenome (GOLD analysis project Ga0182015, IMG submission 120478) | Permafrost microbial communities from Stordalen Mire, Sweden - 712P3M metaG | ecosystem: Environmental > Terrestrial > Soil > Wetlands > Permafrost | place: Sweden: Stordalen | collected...
CCTAATTAGGCAGTTCGGTGAGGAATTCCAGGCCGAAGCAGTAGCCGGTACGGTTGCGCACAATTGCCGTAACCCGTGTCTTGCCGTTCGGAAATTCAATTTCGGTCAGATCTCCGGGGTTGAGGTGCGCCCCGGCGCAAAGTGACATTCCGCCTTTGCTCATTTCCAGTCCCAGGCCGGGGACGACCACTTCAGAGGTGCCGCGGTATACGGTGATTCCGATAGGGATGTCGATGGGGTATCGCTCCCAGCGGCGGTTCTTATCGGAGGAGGGCATGTGTGCCTGCTGGACTCGGTTCAACGAACCTATCTTAATTAGCATTAAGAATGAGGACCAGTTACAGGGGTACGACACGGATTTCTGAATTCGCCACTATTTTTGTACGGACCAGCATCGTCCTTCAGTCACCCCAATGTGGTAGAACCCTTGCGTAGGGACTCGGCCAGGCCCGGCTTGGGCGTCTTGGGGGTTTTTCGGACCCCGTTCGCGGTGCCACCTTAATCGGTCATTTCGAAGCTCCCACGCTTTCTCCAGCGGGGCGCGGGATGTGGCGCACAACTTGTGGATGAGACTCCGAACGGACTGACAGCGCGGCAATCTACTTGCGTTTGCCGCCTTGAAGTAATTTCAAGCCGTCGGATTGCAGGATACGCTGGATTTGATTCCTGGCGTGCACCGCCCATGGACCTGCGGTATCAAGCTTCACGTAAGCCCGCCAATGCCGCAAAGCATTGCGTGGCTGCTTGAGCTTCTCATAAGCCAGGGCCAGGTTGTAATGCGCGTCGGCGTAAGTAGGAGCGAGTTGCAAAGCGGTGCTATACGTCTTAACCGCCTCTGCGACCCGGCCGGTTTCATCGAGAACGTTGCCCAAATCAAAATAGGCCAGAGCGTAACGGGGATCAATCTTGATCGCGCTCCGATAGTGTTCTTCGGCGGCAACATAATTTTGACGATTGTAATTCAGTGTTCCCAGATTAATGCGCGCCGCGGCGTGATCGGGATCAAGTTCGAGCACCCGCTCGTACAGCGCAACCGCTTGCAACTGATTGTTGGGATCGTCTTCCAGGGCAATTGCGTGCGAGAATAACTCAGCAACATCCGGGTCGCTAACGGTCTCCGGCGAAGAGTTATTACGAGCATCTTTCTGAGCGTCGCTATGAAGCGGCCTGGTGACCAGACGGGTTGCAGGATTGAAATCGAACATGAACTGACCCGCAATGGGTTCCACAAGCGTGCCTTGATGCCGGAAGGCTATTCGGTGTCCCGCGGTAAAGGTCCCGGCCTCGAGTAAAGGATTCGTCATGCCCGACACTTGCTTCTGCATGGCAGCCAGCGATTGGCGAATTGTCTCGGGACGGACCTTGAAGGCACAAAGGTCGCGGATCTTTTTGACTTGAACGAGGTCCGAGAAAGAATAGTTTTCCCGCGCCGCCACCAATTCAGCTTTTTCCCAAGCTGCCAACTGGCGCGCCGTGAGCCGAAGAATTCGAAGCAGATCCGCTCGATTGTATCGGTACACTGTGGTATGGGAGCGTGCTGTGATTATTATCCGCAAGTGTTCCCCAGGTCCGCAAGGGGAAAGCATCAAAAAAACGAACCATATCGGTAAACTTGCAGCGCGACTGGTGCAAAAGAGCCGTTCGACAAAACTTTACAGGGGTCGAGAGATTCTTTACGACCTTGATCGCGGGCGGCATGATTGAATCTAATATTGAATATAACGAGTTCCTGGGAAGCGATACAGATGTTGTTGACGTCATCCTGAGCTTGCGAAGGATCTGGCGCGCAGCGTCAAGAACGCCAACGGTTCGCGCTAGATCCTTCGGAACTGAAGTTCCTCAGGATGACGTCAAAAGCTGGAAAATAGATGAAGATGTACTCACAGTTTAAGGTAACGATCCACGCCGTCGCCTTGGCAGCTTTATTTGCGGGGTCGAATGTCGCCATCCACGCGCAGACAAACACTTCCGTCTCTCGCGCGGTGGGAGTGGTGAAGGCGATTAACGGCAATCAAGTGACTCTCACGACTGATTCTGGTTCCGAAGCAACGATTACGATTCAGGATTCAACCCGCATGGTGCGTACTGCTCCGGGACAAACCAGCCTCAAGGATGCGACGCCTATGACGTTGCAGGAATTGCAGGTAGGAGACCGAGTGCTGGCGCGCGGCACCCTTTCGGAGGATGGGAAGTCCGTAGTCGCATCTTCCGCAATCGTGATGAAACAGTCGGACGTAGCCGCACACCAGCAACAACAACGCGAAGACTGGCAAAAGCGCGGCGTTGGCGGACTGGTGAAAGGGGTTGACCCGGCCAGCGGCACAATTCAAATCTCCGCCGCAAGTTTCGCCGGGACGAAAAATATTGCCATACAAACCACGAAGTCGACGATCATCCGCCGCTATTCCCCGGATTCGGTGAAGTTCGACGATGCCAAGCCGGGAACTCTAGACCAGATCAAACCGGGCGATCAGCTCCGTGCGCGTGGGGCGCGCAATGACGACGGTTCGCAGCTTCAGGCGGAAGAGATCGTTTCGGGATCGTTCCGCAACATCGCGGGTACGGTATCCTCCGTCGACGCCGGACAAAAAACAGTCAGCGTCATGGACTTAATCTCGAAAAGGCCGATAACAATTAAGATCGGACCTGATTCGCAAATGAAACAACTTCCAGCGATGTTTGCGCAGAGGATCGCCATGCGACTTAAAGGCGGAGGAGCGCAAGATGTTGGGACCGGGAACGGCAGCGCTCCGTCGGCGCCCGGATCGCAACCTTACTCCGGAGCGAATCGTGCTGGAGGCCCTCCTGATTTCCAGCAAATGCTCAGCCGGCTCCCCGCGGCCGCGCTGACCGATCTGCACAAAGGCGACGCCGTGATAATCGTAACTACCGAGGGATCAGGGAACTCAGCGCCTATGGCCATTACTTTGTTGAGCGGCGTCGAGCCACTCTTGACTGCATCGCCCGATAGCAGCCGTGCTTCGACCCTGCTTTCGCCATGGAATCTTGGATCCTCTCCAGGCGGAGATGCCGCAGCGCAATAAATAATAATCGCAATATAAGGAGAATCGGTGAGGGCCTGGCCAGTTAAGACGCGAGTAATTGTTTCCGCGATCATTTTATTTCTTGGCGCGTGTTCATCGTCTGTGCTTCTCGCCCAGACACCGTCGGGCAGCTTGCACGGAACGGTTGCCGATCCAACGGGCGCAGTCATCCCCCAGGCGGTGGTCACGGCTACTTCTGCCAGCGGACAGAAAGCCACGGCAACGACTGATAATGTCGGCAACTATGTGATCAAAGGGCTCGGTCCCGGGTCTTATACGGTGAGCGCGAATGCCAAAGGATTTGCCGCGTCGAACGCGCAAAGCACGGCGATCGCTCCTGGACAGGCGCAAAAATTGGATATTGCACTGGCTATCCAAGTCGAGCAGGAGAAGGTCGACGTACAGGAACAGGGCACCACGGTCGACGTGAATCCTGAAAATAACGCGAGTGCCATTATCATTAAGGGAAAAGACCTCGAAGCTCTGTCGGACGATCCCGACGAACTGCAAACGGAATTGCAGGCTTTAGCCGGGCCGTCCGCCGGTCCAAACGGCGGCCAGATTTACATTGATGGATTTACCGGCGGACAGATTCCTCCGAAGGCTTCGATTCGCGAGATTCGCATCAATCAGAATCCCTTCTCTGCCGAATATGACAAAGTGGGTTATGGACGCATCGAAATTTTTACCAAGCCTGGCAGCGATCATTTCCACGGGCAGTTCATGCTCAGTGGAAACGACTCCGCATTTAATTCGAATTGGAATCCTTACCACACTGACGAGCCCGATTATCACTCCGAGCTTTTCAGCGGAAACATTAGCGGGCCGCTTGGCAAGAAGGCGTCGTTTTTCTTTACCGGGGAACGTCGGGACATAAATCAAGATGCAGTGATTGACGCCACGGTACTCGATTCGAATTTCAACCCGGCACCATTCAGCCAGGCGATTGCCACTCCCAGCACGCGCACCAACATATCTCCCCGCGTGGATATTCAGTTGTCACAGAACAATACGCTGACGGCCCGATACCAGTTTGAACAGAACGATCAGAATAATCAGGGGGTTGGACAGTTTTCCCTGGCGTCGCAGGCGTACACCGATGATGAGACCGAGCATTCCCTGCAAATCAGCGATACGCAAATCATCAATTCACACGTAGTGAACGAAACCCGGTTTCAATACAACCGCGACATCGAGAGCGAAACTCCGCAGAACGCCGCGCCCTCAATATCAGTACTCGGGGCATTCAACGGGGGGGGGAGTCCGCAGGGCAATCTTAAAGACACTCAAAATCATTACGAATTGCAGAATTACACCTCGGTTGTTCACGGCAAGCACTTCATAAAATTTGGGGCGCGTCTGCGGTCGGTTACCGACAATAATGAATCCACGCAGAATTTCAACGGCACCTTTACCTTTCCTTCCATTCAGGCCTACCGGGTTTCGCAAATGGGACAAACTGTGGCGTGTTTGGCGACTTCTCCGAATCCCCAAACCGCGCAATGCGGGCCCAGCCAATTTTCGATCACAACGGGGTCGCCTCAGGACTCCGTCACGCTGGTCGATGTCGGCCCCTATGCCGAAGACGATTGGAGAATCCGGCCCAATCTGACTCTAAGTTACGGATTACGTTTCGAAAGCCAGAATGACCTTCACGACCACGCCGATTTTGCTCCCCGTTTGGGCGTCGCCTGGGGGTTAGGCGGAGGAAAGAAACCGCCGAAAACAGTGCTGCGCGCCGGATACGGAATTTTTTACGACCGCTTCACGTACGACTTGGACTTGCAGCAGGAGCGCCTGAACGGCATCACCGAGCAGAGCACTTTAGCCCAGTCGCCGGATTTTTATCCCAATATTCCTACTCCGGGAACGGTTCAAGCTACTCAGTCTCCGACGATCTATCAGGTAAATCCGAATCTGCGGTCGCCTTCAACCATGCAAACCGCTGCCAGCGTCGAGCGCCAGTTGTCTAAATCGGCAACGGTTGCAGTTACTTATTTAAATTCGCGCGGCGACCATCAATTTTTGACGGCGAATATAAACGCGCCGGAGCCGGGAACATTCGACCCCACGGTGCCGGGCAGCGGAATCAGGCCGTTCGGCGGTACGACTAACATTTATCAATATCAGTCCGACGCCATATTCCGGCAGAACCAGCTGATCGTAAATTCCAGAGTCAGCCTTGGAACCCGCCTCTCGCTGTTCGGCTTTTATACGCTGAGTTACGCCAATAGCAACACGGCTGGTCCCACCAGTTTTCCTTCCAATCAATACAACATCATGCAGGATTATGGCAGGGCGGCGTTCGACGTGCGGCATCGTCTTTTTCTTGGCGGAACGGTTTCGTTGCCGTACGCGTGGCGGTTGAATCCTTTCCTTGTCGTCACTTCAGGCAAGCCGTTCAATATCACGGTAGGACAAGATCTCAACGGCGACTCGGTATTCAATGACCGCCCAAGTTTTGCCACGAGTTCAACCCCGGCCAACGATGTCCGGGATACATCGCTGGGTGATTTTAATCTCTCTCCGGCCCCGGGCGATGTGGTCCCGGTCAATTACGGTGACGGTCCAGCGTCATTCGCTCTGAATCTCCGGTTGAGCAGAACATTTGGTTTTGGACCCGAGGTGAAGGGTGGTGCCGCGCGCCAGGGAGGCGGTGGCCCTCCCGGAGGCGGCGGACGGGGCGGCGGCCCTCCCGGCGGAGGGTTGGGCGGACGCGGACTGACCGGCGCGGGTGGAAATCCTTTCGGTCCCGGCGCTGCGGTCAATCGCCGCTACAACTTGACCTTAAGCGCCTCGGCGAGAAATATTTTCAATCACGTGAATTACGCGCCACAGGTCGGCAATCTCAATTCGCCATTGTTCGATACATCCAATTCGCTCGTAACCGGACCGTTTTCTTCGGGCAACGCAATTCGCCGCATCGATCTGCAACTAATCTTTGCCTTCTGATCACGCATTGTGAGATGACTGAGGATAGTTCATTCAATTCCTTGCGATCGGCTTCCTCATAGGAGTCGCCCGAACTGCATATGGGGATTGCCGACGCACGAAATGTGGGCGTTCGACATCCGACCTTTAGCCTGGAAGCTTTTTTAGGATCTCGGACAAAGAGCGAGAGATATTCAGGTAGACGGGAAAGATTGATGCGGATTCGGCGACCGCCCTTCGCAACTCAACTCACATGACGACCACTACAAAGCCTCAACATCTGTTTTAGCCGGGCCTGACGACCGAGCCATTGGCGCGGCGGGCGACAAGTCTGCCACCTTTCAGCAATTCGTAGTTGTTGTCGCGCCACAGGCTGCGTTTGCCCATGTAGCTGGCGCACCAGACGATAAATCCCAGAAGGTCCCGCAGGGGATAGAGCAATACGTCGCGCCGCGCGACCGGGTCGCGGGCGGCCCACCAGCCGACGATCCAACACTCCGCCATCCGGTTCACGAGAGACGCGGCTAACAACGCGACACCCAGCCAGGGATGTTTCAACAGCGACGCGCCGATTAAGCCTAGAATTCCATACGGGACGGCGAAGGTCAGTCCGGTGCCCAAATGGCCTTTCGGGCGCGAATAACGCGTTCCCATCGCCCAACGCAGTTGCCGTTCCCACATTCGATGGAAGGTCATGCGCGGCGCCACATGGTCGACCACATGACTCGACAGCACGACGCGGAATCCGGCCTTGTGAATGAAATTTCCTACGACGAAGTCGTTTGAAAGATATTCACGAACCGCAGCATAGCCGCCAATTCGCGCTATGGAATCCTTGCGGAGCGCAATGGTCGGGCCCAGTCCAAATTTCATGCCTTCCAAAAGATTGGCGATCAGCACACCGGCGGTAAATTCGACGGACATGCCGATGGCATCGAGACCGGCCCAAATTCCGCCAGCGCTCTTGCCGCGAAATACGCAGGTTACCGCCCCAACTTTTGGATCAAGCAAAGGCGCAACCACATCCCGCAAATAATTGGGGCCGACTTCGACGTCGCTGTCGCTCGTGACAAGGATGTCGTGCGTCGCGATTTCCGTCAGGCGATGGAAGCAGTAGTTGGGCGCGTTCGGCCAGGGCGGCTGCCCGGTCACCAGTATTCGGCTGGGGATGCGAGGATAGCGCGCGCAAATCTCCCGGATGACGGGCAATGCGGGATCGTCCGCCTCATCGGCCGCAAACAGCATTTCAAATTCGGCATAGTTCTGGCGAAAGAAGCTTTTGATATTCTCTTTCAGCCGCGCCTCATTGCCATGAACAGGCTTTAGAACCGACACCGGCGGCATCACGACCGGTAATTTTTCGTAGATTATTCGGTCGCGATCAGCAATGCGCCGGAATTCGATCACTCCGAAAACGGCAAGAAAGAAAACAACCGTCGAGGCGATGGTCCCGACGATGGCCACGCCCAGGATGAGGTAAGCAATCAACAAGCACGTGTTCCTTGTGCAGGAAGTTGGCAAAAGGCGGCAGAAGATGGCTTGCAGCATAGCCGGTAGTTCGAGAGTGAATGCGGCGCTAAAATTCATCGCGGAGACTACATTGTACCGAGCAGCCGCGTTCCCAGTCCACGATCCCGACAATTTCCGCGTGGTGCCTGTTAGTCCGGCTAGGAGCGGGTGAGCAACAGAACTCCACAGCAGACGAAGATGGTGGCGAACCAGCGGCGGCGGTCGACATTCTCATGCAGGAAGAATTTGGCGCCGAGGGCATTAGCAACAAAGGTAAGCGCGGCCGATGCCGGACCCACAACGCTGAGGTCGGCCCATGAGAGTCCGATGAGATTGCTGAAGAAGGCGACGGCCATGAAGAACACTCCGCCGAACAACACTCCACTCGAGAGGAGACGCGCCATTACGGCAAAGAAGCCGTGACGCCGGCGAAAAGCACCCAAGTCGCCGATGCGCCGCATGGCCAAAGCTACTAGGACATCTCCAGCGGCGGCGGCAAAGACGGTAGTGAAGATGCAGGCCCAAGTGTAGAAGGTTCTCATGCGCTCTCCACCTGGTTCTTGCAGTCGGAGGGCGCTGGCAGATCCTCAGTGCGAGATGGGCCTCCGGCGACCAGGCCCACCCCGATAACAATGAAGGCGACGCCGGCCCAGCGCTGCGGGCTAACGTGTTCATGCAGCCAAAAGATGGAGAGTAGAACCATCACCACATAGCTGATGGCAGTAGCGGGAAGCACGTAGGTGAGATCGGCAAACGAGAGCGCGGTCATGTAGCTGGCCATGAAGCCGAAGAGAGAAAAGATTCCGATGATGACAAAGGGATTGGCGAGGGCCCAGAAAACATTGCCCAGATGGTGAATGTCGATCGAGCGGGAATGCTGCATTCCGCGCGCGAGAAACGCATCTCCGAAGGAGCCGAAGAGCACGACGGAAAGAATCACCAGATACTTACGAAGTGTCAAGAAGAGATTCCTGGAAAGGTGAAAATTGAATAATCTGCCGGCGATGCGCCCACGCCTCAAACTCTATAAGCTTTGTGGTCGCACGCTATCCATCATATAGATTACTTTTCCTGGAGCAACACGACATCGGAGGTGTCGTGAGTGCGGGAAACGGCGAGCGTCTTAGTATCTGGCGACCACTGGAATTGGGAGATATGATCTGACGTGAAATTCGTGATCTGGTGTCCCGGCGAGCCGTCGAGAGACTGCACAAAAATATTATCCACTCCCTGGTCGCGAATAATGTAGGCCACGGATTTTCCGTCGGGAGTGAAGGTCATGCTGTTGGTGAACCCGTTACCGCCGCTTACGGCGATGCGCGGATCCGGCTTTATCAAGCGGAGAGACGAGGGCGATCCTGGATCGAGGGTCACGATCGCCAACTCACTTGCAACTGTGTTGTCGGGGAGATTCAGGTCGGCGTTGAAAACCAGCCGGCTTCCATCAGGCGAAATCGCTTCTCCCGCGCCGAATCCAAACATTCCACGAACGTCGCTCGCCGGCGTCGGTTCCGCTTGGCCGCCTTCCACGGGTACCCTCTTGGAAAAGTGCGGGCCTTCAACGTCGTAGTAGTAGACCCATTTGCCGTCTGGCGAACATACGGGAACGCGATCAAAAGTCCCTTGGGTCAACTGCTTCGGATTAGAGCCATCGGCATTGGCCCGCCAGATGTGAGCCTGATTCGTGCCTCCGTGAAAGGGCCAGGAGAGAACAATATAGCGGTCTCCGCAGCGGCCCAAGTCTGCAATCCAAGCGTTTGGATCACTGAGTATTGTGGATTGTTGCCCACCGCCTGCGCTCATCCGTTGCACTCTCTGCCCGTCTGCGACCAGCAGGTTTCCGTCATTGGTCCAGGCCACGGTTTGAATAACCCCGGCTTGCGTCACCGGTTCGGCGGGATTATTTCCTTGGGTCCCGGAACCGGAAATGAGGCTAACGTTGCTTGTAGTTCTTACCTGCACGGTTGCAGCAGTCTTGCCATCGGCCGATAGAGTGAGCGTGTCATAAGTATTTGCATCCCGGGTGACAGGCTGGATATTGCCGCCCCCGTGAGGGATGAGGCCGATTTGCGAACGCAGATAGCTGGGCCCTTTTTCCTCGTACCTGGCAAGCAGCCACTTGCCGCTGGGCAGCCACGCTAGATCGAAGACGAGTTCGTTCTTGTAGGAGGCCAGCGTTTTGACCTGCTTGCTCGCGATATCAAAGCTTTTGATGGTGCCCAAAGCATCGCCGAGAGTGAAAACATTGAAAGTGATTTGCTTGCCGTCGGGCGACCATGCGAGATTGCGAGGGAAATCGTCTTGCGTATTAGGGGACATTTGCAGGATGGTTTCTTCGCCGCCATCCAGATCGGCCACGAGCAGGCGAACCTTCCCCACGTCGGGATCGTTGGCGCGGGCGTAGGCCATGTGATGGCCGTCGGGCGAAAATGTAATACCTGTATCGATATCGTGAACGATGACCTGCGGTGTGCCTCCAAGTACTGGAGTGCGATATAGATCCCACTCGCTCTGTGTACTGATTCCGGCTTTACGAAAGTAGACGTAATCTCCATCCGGCGAAAAAGTCAGGGAACGGTAGACCGCTGCGGACGGAGGGACAATCTGCGTATCGCTGCTGGTCGGGACATTGCGCAGCCACAGGCTTTGCAGACCGTTATCGTTCTGCACATTCAAAATATATTTCCCGTCGGGTGAAATCGCGGCCTGTTCCGCCTTCCCGGTGTTGGTAATTTGCGTAATCGTGAAATTCTGAAACGGCACGGCCCCGCTGCGGCTGATTAGCGAGTAAATTCCGAACCCACTGCCGATCACGAGAACCAATGCGATAACGACAATGGCCGCGACGCTGAACTTGTGCTCCCTGGCGACTGCGCTCACGCTCGAACCACTCGGCGTGACGTGCGATGACGATAATGAGGCCTGAGCCGCGATCCCGCCACTTCCGCCTGCCGCTGGTAGCACTGACGACGATGTCGCATCTTGGCGCGGCAAGCTTTCCGCCGTTTCCTGAGTCTCGACCGCAGGCCGGCGCCCGGAGCCACTGTCCCGCTGCAACCGTTTTAGGTCGCTGCGAATCTCGGAGGCGTGCTGATAGCGCATCTCCCGGTCTTTCTCAAGGGCCTTATTGACGACCTCGTCGAGCCTGGCGGGTACATTGGGATTAAAGCGCAACGGCGCTAACGGAGCGCGATTCAGGATGGCATCAAAGATGACAGCCGAGGTCTCGCCCCGAAAGGGCACGGTTCCCGTGACCATTTCGTACAACACGGCACCAAAGGAAAACAGGTCCGTCCGCGAATCCAGATCTTTTCCTTTGGCCTGCTCCGGCGACATGTAGGCGACGGTTCCGATAGCTGTGCCCGGACTAGTGAGGAATTCCTGACTGACGCCTTCAGTTACATCAATTTCTCCTCCGGTTTTTCCTGTCGCTAGCGTCTGCTTGGCGAGGCCGAAATCGAGAATCTTGGCGTGTCCGCGCTTGGTGACGAAGATGTTGGCGGGCTTAATATCGCGATGAACAATGCCTTCGCTATGGGCGGCATCCAGAGCGTCGGCGACTTCAATGGCTAGAGAGAGGACGGCCTCAATCTCCATGGGCCGGCCAGCTATGCGATGTTTCAGCGTTAGGCCGTCCAGAAATTCCATGGCGATAAATGCCTGACCGTCGTGCTCGCCAATATCGTAAATCGTGCAGATGTTGGGATGGTTCAGCGCTGATGCCGCCTGCGCTTCACGTTGAAAGCGGGCAAGGGCCTGCGGATCGCGAGCAACATCCTCGGGAAGAAACTTGAGCGCAACAAAACGGTGCAGCCGGGTATCCTCGGCTTTGTAGACAACACCCATCCCTCCGCCGCCGAGCTTCTCGACAATGCGGTAATGGGAAATAGTTTGACCGATCATAGGAATTTTAGATCGCGAATATTCCGGATCACCGATATTCGGGTCACGATATCTAAATCCCGAGGCCTGAATCCGCGGAGTGATGGCCGGATTTTCGGATTGACCCATCTTACGAACGCGACATCCATGAGTCAACGAGCCAAGGCAGAAACTACGTGGTAGCGCAGTAAAAAGGCCGCCCGGTCTTCAAAGCGCGGTGTCACTTCATGTCGGCGCGCGTAGTTCATCAATCACATCCCGTTTGTGATGGATGTACTTAACACCGTCGGATTCCGCGCCTAGACTTCCCAAATGAGGAGCGGTCCAGATCGGGAAGCGATAGTGAAGATTCCCATAGCAGGAATATTGAACGGACTTGGCACCTCGCTCTCGAACTGCCAGATTACTTCCATGGAATTTCACTATAAATATGAGTGCTAACCCGCAGCTTCGCCGCCACGAGTATCCTTTCGACCCCGGCATTTTGATGGCGGCGTTGGAGGCATGTCCTGCAAGCCTTGCGGTCGCCGAAAATGGCCGTATTCTGTTCGCCGACACGGCCTTTGGCGCGGCTCTTTCCGTGTCCCACAGTTCGCCAGTACAGGGCCGCTTGCTGAGCGATTTGCTGCCGCAAAATACGAAGTATATCGATTCATGGGACGGGCAGCCCCACCCCGGCGCGGTCATGCAGGTTGAGGCATTTTTAGCGGATTTCGAAGAAAATCGCCGCGCTTTCCAGGTTATTCGCATCCGCTCGGTTCCACGTAAAGAAAACACTGAGGTTCCTCTATGGGAATCTCAAAAGATGGAAGCCATTGGGAGGTTGACGGCGGGAATTGCCTACGATTTCAATAACCTGCTCACCGGAATTCTGCTTTACAGCGACTTGCTGATCGCCCAGTTCGAGCCCGGCAGCCGGGTCGGCCGCCATGCGCAAGCGATCCACAAGGCGGCCACTGATGGAATGGCCCTGATTCAGCAACTGATGAATCCCGTGCATGACACGGACGAAGACGTAAAGCCGCTGTCCTGGAGTCAGGTCATCTCCGACATGGGAAGCGTGCTAACGCTGCTGGTTGGCGCAGACGTCGAGATAGAGACGAAACTGGCCGAAAGTCTCAGTTTGGTGAAACTGGATCGTGGACAGGCGGAACGAATCATTCTCAACCTGGTGATGAATGCGCGCCACGCCATCCCTGAGGTGGGAAAAATCACGTTATCCACCGAAGATCGTACTTCCCCGGCTGGAGACTTCGACCGAACCAAGCCGGTATCGTGCGTGGAATTTTCCGTGACCGACACCGGCACCGGCATGGACAAGAAGACCTTGGCGAAGGTATTTCGCCCGCTTTTTTACCACCAAGCCAAGAAGCGCCGGCAGCGGGTTGGGACTGACCGCGGTGCGAGATATTGTGGAGCGCGCGGGGGGCAAGGTCAAGATCGACAGCAAATTGGGGGAAGGCCACGCGAGTCACCATCCGTATGCCGGGAGTTGGGGTCCAGACCAATTAGAGGTCAAGTACCAATAAGGAATTGCCGAAGATAAGAAAGCAAAAAACAAATAAAAGTAAAGGGCCATTTAGGGCCAGAAAAGCGGGTCGCCATGAGCAGCGCAGTCGCTCTAGCTCCATCAGTTCAAAATTCACAGATAGAAGGTGCAAATTTCCTGAACCTGTTGATCGTGGACGATGAGCGGGCATTCGGGAAGTTTGCCGTGAGGTGGCTCAATCCCTGGGCTTTAACACGTCGGTTGCAGATTCCGCGGAACACGCTTACCGCTTGTTAGATGCTCAAAATATCGACGTGCTGTTGCTCGATTTGAAACTGCCGGGCGCAAATGGGCTCGAAGCCCTCAATCAGATTAAACAGCGACGTCCCGACGCGGCAATTGTGGTGGTCACCGGCTACGGCACCGTGCAATCGGCGGTGCACGCCATGAAAAATGGCGCGTACGATTATGTGACCAAGCCCTTCAGCATGGAGGAGCTAAAGATGCTATTGCAGCGAGTCGCCGGGCATTTGAAGCTGAAAACCGAAAATCGGGTCCTAAGAGAGAAAATCAAGTCTAAACACGGATTTGGCAACATGATCGGGCGCGCTCCGGAAATGGAGAAGTTATATCGCATCATTGCCAAGGCGGCCTATAGCACTCATCCAGTACTGATTCTCGGAGAGAGCGGCACGGGAAAGGAAATCGTGGCGCGGTCGATACACTTTTCGGGGCCATTTCGCGACAAACCGTTCATCCCCATCGACTGCGGTTCATTGGTTCCCACGCTGATCGAAAGTGAACTGTTCGGCTACGTAAAGGGCGCATTCACCGGAGCCACACAATCCAAAGAGGGCCTGCTTGCGATTGCCGAGGGGGGAACGATATTTCTCGATGAAGTAGGGGAATTGCCAGTCGATCTTCAGGCAAAATTGTTGCGCGCGATTCAGGAAAAGGAGATTCGCCAGGTCGGCAGCACCAAACGCACCAACATTAATGTGCGAATTCTGGCAGCCACTAATCGTGATTTGGAACTATCGGTCGCGCAAGGTACCTTCCGCAGAGACTTATATTTTCGACTCAATGTTCTGAGTCTGCGGATCCCCGCATTGCGTGAGCGGCGCCAGGATATTCCCTTGCTGGCGGCCCATTTCCTGGAGCGGATTTCGCAAAGCGGAGGGCACGAACGAACGTTGAGCGACGATACGCTAAAGACGATGCTGGCCTACGATTGGCCGGGCAATGTGCGGGAACTGGAAAACTGTCTGGAACGGGCGTGCGCGCTGGCCAGCGGTCCGGTAATTCATACCTGCGATTTGCCGGCTGGCATTCAAGGCGGGACGATTACGTTTTCGGCAAATGACGCGACCACCAAGATTATTCCCATGACGGAGTTGGAACGCCAGACGATCCTCAGCACGATCACGCAGTTGAATGGGGACAAATTGATGGCGGCTCGTCTTCTGGGTATTGGAAAGACGACCCTGTACCGGAAGCTGAAGGAGTACGCTTCCCAAGATAGTTAGGAAACGCGATGAGATTCCCGTTACCGAACACGGCGATGCGGCTATTCGCCAGAAGTATCCTTGCTTTCAATACTGAGTGTCTGGCACGCGGAATGCAACTAAACTGGCGATGATACTCCTAATGACCACTTCTCCGAGAGCACAGGAATGCGCCAACTCTATACTCAAGCCACTTCTGAACCCGTGATGATTGCCGCGACCCTCGGCCAGCCGGCGACGTTACTGAAAGCCAACGAATTCGCAGCCCTCATTGTGGACCAGCAACTTCAGGAAGCCGATCCAGACGAAGCCGAACGCGTGCTACGGCTGGTGGGGATGGCGACGGTGGTTTACCTCAATCTCGCAATCAGCGGGATTGAACGGGTCGTCCGCGAGTTGAGAATGGCGTTGCACCGCCGGCAGAAGGAAATCCATATCGCGCGGCAAGGCGCGGAACAGAGGTTGCGCAATGATCTGAAAGATACGGTGACTGCGCTTTTGCTTTCCTGCGAGATGGCCTTACAGGTTCCTTCGCTGCCTTCCGCCGCGGAGGCCAAGCTGCGCAGTGTAGATTCCCTGGCCCGGGAAATGCGTGCGAAGATCGGACTGCCTGCATGACGGTTTTTGATGACCGAGAGAAAAGTATTCTCTCCGCTGGACCTAAGCGATAGCGTCGGACAGTTCCAGGGCGATATCTTCCGGTCCTTCTTCCACGATGAAGATCAGTTTCTCCTGCTGGACCGGATTGTTCCACACTGGGGCGAAGGATTGCCGGTGGAGCGGACACGGGCCATGCTCGCGCAAAGCCGCTATGTGGCGGGGAGTGCTATAGCCTTTATTTGAGGCCAAGCCGTAAACGGGAAATACCGGGTCCCACTCGCGCACCATGCGATCTCGCTCGACCTTGGCAACAATGGAAGCGGCTGCGATCGAAGCCGACAAAGCATCTCCATGGATAATCGCGTTTTGGGGCAATTCGCAATCGAGCCTTAGAGCATCAACCAACAGATGATCGGGCCCCGGTTGCAATTGGGCCACCGCCAGTTTCATGGCAACCCGTGATGCCTGATAAATATTGATCTGGTCGATCCGGGCGGCATCCACCGCCGCCACGGCCCATGCAATAGCAAACTCACGGATTCGCTGCGATAGTATTTCGCGGCGCTCCGGCAACAGCAGTTTGGAATCCCGGAGCCCGCGAATTCGATACGCGGGGTCGAGGATCACCGCGGCGGCTACCACGGGACCGAACAAGGAGCCGCGCCCCACTTCATCTACGCCTGCGATCAGGGTCGCGCCGTTGGCCCAGGCTGTCTTTTCATACTTTAGCGTGCAACGCAGCCGTTTTAGCAGCCGGAGCTTGGCGGCCGAGGCCGATAGAAGTTTTTGGCGCGATGGTTTCGCGGTGGCAGGCATAGGCAAGGACTGAACCGGCTGAGGGCATCTTCGCCGACACTGGGGCTGTGCAGCAAGCAGGAAAACTGGCGGTCATCGGGGACCGAACCAATTCAGGTATTTGGTCTCTTCTGGCACTCTTCGAGCGCTGGGCCGATCACTAGAGCGTCGCTACCGCGGTAACCCCCGTCGGTAACCCCCGGGAATTACCCCAGTAAATTGACCGCGCTTCGACAGACTGTTACTTTCGCCTTTGTACTCAGACGAACGCGAATGACGGAACTCCATTCCAGCCCTGCCGAACGTGTGGACACGCGCATAAAGGTAGCCATGCCTCTCCGCGTCACATTTTGGGACACGGAAAACAAACCTTTGCTGGATATGGCCTGCACCTACGATATTTCTGAGCAAGGGGCGCGCATCAGCGGACTGCGCGCGGTAGTACAAACCGGCGAGATCGTTGCCATCGAGCGTGGACGGAACAAGACTTTCTGTCGCGTGGTTTGGACCGGCGACCCAGATTCCGAGCAGCGCGGACAAGTCGGGGTGCAGAACGTCGAAACCGATCATCCCATGTGGGACAGCGAATTAAAGGAAATGGCCGGCGTCTTGGAGCCGATCGTGCGGGAAAAGAAAGCTAGAGACAAGTCGTCCGATCCCCGCTTTCGCGACGAGAATCGCAGATACCACTCGCGATTCAAAGTCGATGGGCGGGTGGAGATGAGCCCGCAAAGCTCGAAGAAAACTCAACTTCAGGGTATCTTGAAAGATTTGTCTGAAGTCGGATGCCTGGTCAGCATTGAGAATGCGCCGCCGCTGGGAACCGATATTAGTCTTGTCCTGAAGGTCGACAACTACGAATTCACATTGACCGGTCAGGTCAAGCGCAATGCCGGAGAACAGGGAACTGGAATTCAATTTCACAAGATCCGCAAAGGCGACCGCCAAATGCTCCAATTCCTGCTCCGGAAACTGGCGGAACAGCAACTCGAAGACTCGTTTGAAGTAGAACTCCAGCCTTGATCTTATTCACGGTCTTTAAAGATAAACACAATTAGGTGATTGTTGGGGGCCACTCCTCCAGCCTCATGGACTCAGCCGCGGATCGTGGCTAGACTCATGGGATGGAGCGTCCGTGGAAATAACAGTTCTGGAGCAGATTCCGAAAGACCCGGAAATCGTCGCCGCCTGGAACAATCTGGTATTTCGAATGGAGCGCCCCGAAGTCTTTTTCACCCATCAATGGGCTCTGGCTGCGAGCCGCGCTTTCTGCGATAGTCTATGCCCCTTGACCCTGTTGGTTTATGAGTCCGGGCGGCTCGATGGAGTGGCGGCCATGGCGACCAATCGAGAATCACGCGACAGAGCCTTCTTCTTGTCGGAAAGTACCGCGGATTACTGCGATATCGTAAGTGAGCCTGAGATTCGCCCGGCCGTGTTGGCGGCCGTGCTCGCGGAGATGCAAAATCGGCGTGTGCGGGATATCGTATTGGCCAACGTTCCCTCGGAGTCGCATACCCTTCGGACCATAAAAGAAGTTGCTGACTCTCACGGCTTCCATCTGCACGAGCGGCCTGCCTACGATTGCAGGGTCATCTCACTGCGTGACGAGGACCAAAGGCACGCCGTCCTGCAATCCGTCTTACGAAAGGAGCGTGAGAAGCGCGGGCTAAACAAACTCCGCCAATTAGGTTCGATCCACATTACTCACTTGAGTAAAGGGCAATTGGAGATTGCCTTGCACTCGATCTTTTCCGCCCAGATTTCCCGTTTTTTCGCGACCGGCCGCTTTAGTCCTCTAATTCGTGAGCCGCGACGCTGTTTCTTAATCGAGCTGGGGAGGCTGCTGGGCTCCACGGGTTGGTTGAAAGTCAGTCAGATAGAAGTCAACGGCCGGCCTGTGGCATGGAACTACGGATTCCGGTTTGGCGATAGTTGGTTTTGGTATTTACCGACCTTCGACATGCAGTGGGAGGAATGGTCTCCGGGAACATGTCTGCTCAGGCTTTTAACGGAGGAAGCATGCGCCGATTCCTCAGTGAGAAGATTGGACCTTGGACTGGGCGATGAGGCTTACAAAGATCGCTTTGCCAATTCCATATCCTCGACCCGCTACTTGCAGCTTTCCGGGAGCATCCCTGGTCATCTGTCAACTACTGTCCGGCATGGACTGGCCGCTGCCGCCCGAAGATTTTCCTTTGTTGATAAGCGGCTTCGTGGCGGGAAAGACTTTTTTCTCGGCGTGAAGAGCAGAATTGACAGAAGGGGCGTGGCCGCGACCGTCAAGCACGCATTGATCAGGGCAAAAAGAAGCGTGGCATCAATGGACGAGATTGCCTTTTTTAAAGCTTCTGAAATGCAAGTATCGGAAAGTGAGAGTACGGCTCTGCACTCTCTGGGCTGGCAGGACATTGCAATTGCCGCGATGAACAACGCTGACGACAATGAGACATTGCAATATCTTGTGCGTTGCGCAAAACGCCTGAGACAAGGTCGCGCAGCCGGTTATTTCCTACAGAATGAATCAACGCAGGGACCGGCACACCTGGTTTGGGTTGACTCTTATGATGGATTCCACTTGTCGGAGATCAATTCCAGCCTTGAAAGCATCGACTCCGATGCCGCCATAATATTTGATTGCTGGACTCCTGTCGCGCAGCGAGGCCACGGCAACTACACGAGAGCAATTCAATGGACGGCTGCTCGTTTACAGAGGCAACAAAAGCAAGTGTGGATTTTCAGCGCGGTAGAGAATGAGTCCTCCGTTCGGGCGATTCTTAAAGCCGGTTTCGTGTATAACTTTTCGATGGTTCGGCGTAGAACTCTGTGGCGCACAACTGTATCTCGGTCTGAAGTAACTGGGCGTCAAACTGTCAGCCTGGCGAACTAGCAAACTCCGCTGCCCAATTGATCCGAGAATTCTGCGAGGCCACCTGTGAGATTTGTCAGCCCTGCTCTGAAGCGCATCGTGTTTCCAGCCCTATCTCGCAGCGGCTACCTTCGCTGCTCGGCAGGTGTTGGTCCAACGATCGTGACATACCACGGTGTGTTGCCAGCCGGATACCGGGTTCAAAATCGGGCTTTGGACTGTAATCTAATCAGCGTCGATTCGCTGCGGCAACAGTTGGGGCTGCTGAAGAAGAGCTACAACGTGATCACTCCCGAAGATTTTCTCCATTGGTTGGAAGAGAAAATGCCATTGCCTCCCCATTCTGTCTTGCTGACATGCGACGATGCGTTGCGGAATACCCTGACAGAAATGGTCCCGGTACTGCACGAGCTTGGCATGTCTTGCCTGTTCTTCGCGACTGGCGCGTCCGGGGATGAAACATCGTCCATGCTTTGGTACGAGGAACTTTATCTGATGTTGTTGGAAGCTAGGGAACCCATCACTATCAGTCTCTCCGAAGCGGGTGTTAGCGTTGGCGGTATTCCGTCGAATAAGCAACATGCGTCCTGGTGGAACCTGGTCGAACAGCTTTCCCGATTCGATGGAGAACTGAGGCGTAATTTCCTCGATCAGATAGGAGAACAGCTTGGCCTTTCGGGAAACTGGAGAGAGCGGTTCCTTCAAGACCAGACCCTCGCTGGCAGATTCCTCGTGCTTGATGTAGCCGGCTTACGGCAACTTGTCGCCGCGGGAATGACGATCGGCGCTCATTCTCTTTCCCACCCGATTCTCGCCCGTGTGTCCGAGGAATTAGCTTGGCGGGAGATCTCAGAAAGCCGAAGCGTCACAGAGAACGCCCTTGGGCAGGCGGTCTGGGCCTTTGCGTATCCCTTTGGTAATCCCGCAATGGTTACAGCGCGAGACGTGCGGCTAGCCGAACAAGCCGGTTTCCAGTGTGCCTTTATGAACACTGAAGCAGGGCTTGCGGAAAAGACCAATCGCTTCGCGTTGCCGCGAGTTCACATCACCGGCGACATGAGCTTGTTTGAGTTTGAGGCCCACATCTCGGGCTTCTACAGCTCGCTGCGTAAGAGGCTGCTCGGCGGCGATCCATGACATTACCCATCTGGACATTCCGGACGCTTCCATGTTCTTTTCGGCAGGCGATCCACTTGACCGGATATATTTTTCACACAATCTTTTTGTTATGGTTGCGCGAAAGACTGCTTTATGGCCTTTCGGTCATCTTTTAAGAGGTCGATTCGAGTCGGAACATTAGCTGCCATTTGTGTTTGGGGAATGGTTGCGTGGCGAACATTCGGCGTTAAAACACTCGCGCGCCTGCCGATAAAGCCGGAATTGTTGCCGATTGAAGATAAGCCCCCGAGTTGGGACGGGTCTTATCCCGCCATGGTAGCTACTTTAGAAGCGCCCATGCCGGGAAATTAAATTCCAATGCGCAGATTTTAATGAAGACGCCTTCCCTCCGGCATGACATTCCTATCAATGAATTTGAAGTCAACCTCGATTCGGGGCTATTTGTTCTTCGCCAGACCGATCTGTTCGTACCCGACGTTATGCCGTTGTCGCTCACGCGCCCCTACCGGCCATGGGATCTGCGCAGTCAAGCATTCGGTACTGGCGGAAATCATCCTTATGACATCTGCCCCACAGGAACCAGAAATCCGTATACCTACATGGACTTGAATCTGGAAGATGGATGCGCGATTCATCTCCGCCGCATTTCAAAGGGCACAGGATATGCCGATGCAGTGTTTAGATACGTCGACAGCTCATCTGATTTCTATGGATCGCAGGTCGCTTGGAACGGAAATGGATGGACACTGGATTTCAAAGATCACCGTCGCTTTCTCTTCCCGGAGTCTTACTACGCCAAAAACTGCGCTCAAGGCGCACCAGTAGAGATTGAGGATGGAGAAGGCCACAGCATTCAACTCAAGCGAAACGCATTGCGAAATCTCGAGGAACTAATTTCGCCAACCGGGAATAGCATAAAGTTCAAATACGATAGCTCTGATCGCATCGTTGAAGCGCGCGATAGCATGGGAAACCTCCGGAAATATTCCTACGATCCCAGCGGCCATTTGGAAACGGTATCGGATGAGTCACAGGTGCTTTATCGATTCGAGTACGCACGTTTGCTTTCGCAATCGGGGTTTGATCCGTACCTGCTGACCGGGGTAATGAATGGGGATTGGCAAGTACTTTTGCGAAATGACTACCGCTACGGTCGCGTCTCAGTAGAGACACTGGGCGACGGCAGAATCTACAAATATCAGTACATGTTGGACGCGAGGGCTCGTGTCACCAGGACTAAAGTGACTCTGCCCGGTGGAGAGGTGCGCGAGTTCAATTTTCAGAACGGCATCCTGGTGAAATAACTGACACTGATCAAGAGCTACGCTTTTTCGGCGCTGCGGCACTTGCATGTTCGCGGTCCACATCTTTCAGGCGGGCAGCTTTGCCGCGCAATCCGCGCAGGTAGTAGAGCTTGGCGCGCCGCACCTTCGACGAGCGGACCAGTTCCACTTTATCGATCACTCGGGAATTGTCGGGGAAAATACGTTCCACGCCTTGTCCGAAGCTTATTTTGCGGACGGTGAAGCTGCCTTGCGAGCCATGACTGCGCGAAATTACCACGCCCTCAAAAGCCTGCGAACGTTCTTTGTCGCCTTCTTTAATTCGCACGTGCACCCGCACGGTATCACCCGGAACAAAATTTGGCAGGTCGGTGCGTTTGGCTTTCGCGAGAAGTTTTTCGATGATTAGACTCGTCATGATGGGGCTCTCTTTCTTTTCTGTTGTAAATCGGATACTGGCTTCTAGCTACTGGCTCCTAGCTAAACCAACAGCGAATTAAGCAGGAAGCTAGCAGCTAGAAGCGTTCTTATCGTCGATTAGATCGGGACGATTCCGCAATGTCTTCTCAATTGCCATGCGCCGCCGCCATCGCCGAATCTGCTCATGATTTCCCGACGACAGCACTTCCGGAACTTCCCAGCCGCGAAAGTTCGCCGGACGGGTGTAATGCGGGTAATCCAGCAAACCCCCCGAAGCACAGGTCGAACTCGGTCCATTACCATTGGCGGTTTGAGGCTCGGAACTGAACGACTCCTGCCGCGACGACGCTTCGTTACCGAGGGCACCCGGAATAAGCCTGACGATGGCGTCAACGATCACCGCAGCGCCCAACTCGCCTCCGCTCAGGACATAGTCGCCAATCGAAAGCTCGCGGTCCGCAAGATGCTCACCGACCCGTTCATCCACTCCTTCGTAGCGCCCGCAGATCAATATCACGTGCTCCATAGTTGAGAGTTCCTGCGCAATATCCTGAGTGAAGCGCTTGCCTTGAGCCGAAAGCAATATTACCGTCTGTCTTGATCCCGGATCGAGACGCGTCTGCCGCTCCGCCACTCCCAAGCCTTCGACGCATTCAAAAATCGGCTCCGGCTTGAGCAACATGCCCTCCCCGCCGCCGAATGGGCGGTCATCCACCGTCTTATGCCGGTCATGAGCAAAGGCTCTGAGGTCATGGACTTCGATCCGAACTAATCCCGCTTCACGGGCGCGCCGAATAATGCCGAAATCCAAGGGCCCGCGAAAGAAATCAGGAAAGATCGTAACAATATCGACCTTCATTGCCCCCCAAGGACCTGGCCGGAAATCATTTTCCGCCGGACTTCCTCTCTGCGCCCTGTTCCCGTTTCTCTTCCGCGGTCAGAGGGCTATTCAGGTCGAGCATTCCTTCAGGAAGCGACATATCGATCCGTTTACCTTCCACATCGACATGCTTCAAATACGCGCCGGCATAAGGAATTTCGTGACGCTGCGCCGCCGTCCTTACGATCAGCAGCGGCGCTTCTCCCGCGCCAAACTGCACATCCTCAACCGCGCCGATTTCGATGTTGTCATTAAAGACTCGACACCCGGCTAGATCGCTAACGTAATTCCATCCCGCATCAAGTTGCGCGCGTTGCTCCCAGGGAACCTGCAACTCGCATCCCAGCAAAGTTTCCGCTGCGGAGATGGAATCGATTCCCGCAAACTTCAAAACCAACGCTCCCTTGTGCGGCCAAAGGCCTTCTATTTCAAGTTCGCGCGGTTTTGAATTTTGATTTGTCGCCAACAGCTGCATGCCTGCCTGAAACCTATCGGGAATGCTGCTGTGTAACTCCACCGCCACTTCGCCGTGCCGCCCCTGCGTTTTGAGGACGCGGGCGAGAGTGATGTACCTGTCTGCGATCGGAAACTCCGGGATGAGGCACGTTTAATTAAACGGTATCGCTCTGCGGCTGCGCTTCCTCGATTTCGTCTTCAATGATTTCGAGCGCGTAGCGCTTATTGGCCCTCGCTCCGGCAGCCGATAAAAGATTTCTCATCGCGCGAATAGTACGTCCCTGCCGGCCAATCACTTTGCCCACGTCTCGCGGGGCAACCTCCAGCTCCAGCACAGTTTCTCCCGGCTCTTCGACCACGGTGACAGAAACTTTCTCGGCGTCATCCACCAGCGACTTGACGATCTCCTCGATCATTGTCGTGACGGCCATGGCGCGTGAATTAGGCGCCTGATTAGTGTCAGTTTGCCCCGTCATATATTTATTTTCAGCTTAGAGATGAAACGCGCGGATTCAGGAAGCGGAGGCAACCGGCACCGGCTGCGACATTATCTTCGATACGCGAGACGACATTTGCGCGCCCTTCGATATCCAGTATTCAATCCGTGGCCGCTTGAGCTCGATGCTAGCCGGGTTGGTTCGCGGATTGTAGGTTCCCACAATCTCGACCGGACGCCCATTCCGAGCCCGTTCCTTCTCAATCACCACCACACGATAATAAGGTTGCTTGCGCGCACCAATGCGCGACAGTCGAATCATCAACACAGAGCTGGTTCCTTTCTAAATCCTTCGGCAGGGTTAAGACAAACCATCATTATGCCGGACCGAAGCTGCAATAGCAAGATCGGCGAGGGTACTATGGCAATGAACGGCCGAGTCCCGCTTTTTCTTGCGAGGGTACGGTTAAAGCAGGTTCCCGTCAGGATGACGGAGTTTACGTGAACTTGTAATGAAAACAATATGGCATACCTTTTTACAAGTGCGGAAACTATTGGGTCGGCGATCATTGCTAAGGCGATTCCTGCGACTCCATGTCAGTTATACATATTCAATCTGACCTGAAGTCAGATATTAATAACCTAAAGATTATATACTTTACTCAGGGTTGCCTTCCTGCTACAGTTTCTATGTGATTCATTTCGCTGATTTCCGAATCTTCCCGCCAGCGTTTAGCCTCTTGATGTGCCGCTTTGCGTGTCTTAGAACCTTCGGGTGGAACACTGCGGCTGCTACTTCTTCGGTTGTCATCTCGATTGCACGTTTCGGTTGCTTCTTCTTTGGCATGGTAACCTTATGAAAGAGATTCGGGGCGCGGTTGATTTGCTTTCTGTGATAAGTCGGTACGGTACTGACGATCAATGCCGCGAGTATATTGCTCAATTGCGCTGGCCGGACGGTGTGAAATGTCCAGAGTGCCAATCCACGAAAATCTCGCGCGTGAAAGCCCGTCATATATACGATTGCGATTCATGCCGTTATCAGTTCTCCGCACTGGTAGGGACCAGCTTCCACGATACGCATCTGCCCCTTACTAAATGGTTTTACGCGACGTACATCATGTGCGAGAGCCGCAAGGGCGTATCTGCGAATCAACTTAAGCGCATGTTGCGCGTTAGCTATAAGACGGCGTGGTATCTGTGCCATCGCATCCGTCACGCCATGATCGAGGCGCAACCGCTTCCCAAACTCAAAGGCACGGTAGAAATTGATGAGACTTACGTCGGCGGTCGCATCAAGGGGCGGGGCGTTCAAGCAGGGCGCGATAACAAAGAATGCGTGGTTGGCATCCGTCAACGTGGCGGCACTCTGAGATTCTTCCATGCCGAGGATGCGAAGTCGGGCACGCTGGCACGATACATCCGAGAGAACATTGACACTGATGTCGAAGTCATGGTCACTGATGAGTTTTCCAGTTATCCCTTCGCAATCGAGAAAGCGGGGCTGGCAAAAGGTAAGCACAAGACGATTGAGCACAAACGTCGGCATTACGTTGACGGAGACATTCACACCAATACCGTAGAGTCGGCGTTTTCTCTGCCTAAGCGCGGCATTATTGGCTCGTGGCATCGTGTCTCTGCAAAGCATCTTGCGGCTTACCTTGACGAAATGACGTGGCGATTTAATAACCGTAAAAACCCTTTTCTTTTTCGAGATACGATCTTAAAGCTCATCGCGTCAGACAACCTCGAATACAAAGAATTAACAAAGGCTGCGTAGTCTAATGTGAACCCCACGCGACCGAGCAAACGGTTGAAACGTGAGAACCGGTCAAATCTTGATGTTGTAACTTGTCACGATCAAGAGAGCCGAGCTGTAAGAGTGCCATTTCAATCTGTGGCCACTGGGAACATTCGTTATCAACGATCGACTCGCCGATCTTTACTTTTGCCGCGAAATATAATGCTAGGTTTTGATTTCTGCCCTCCGCTGGGTTATCAGCCGCGGCCTTTAACGTAGCCGCCACTAAATGATCCGTAAAGTCCTTCCCGAGGCACTGTCTGAGCCGCCAAAACACTTGCGTAAAGTCATATCCAGGCGCTAATGGAGGGCGTTTATTCCAAAAGCTGTAACTGAGGTACGAACTAAAAATTACGTCGAGCGAAAATCCTTCGATAATTTGATTATCACCATCCGAGAGCGGGATCATCGTTTGAACGAGATATTGAATGTAACAAAGGGTCACAATTTGACGGCTTCTTACGGAGAATTGCCCAATTACAATTTCAGATCTATAAAGAGGTAATTCTCTCGGCGTAACCGAACCACAATTCGAAGCGCCTGTTTGGATACCAAGAGGAGGCATACCGTTAGGCATAGAGAGATTCAAGCCGTTCAGGTACTCATTGGCATTTGTAAGATCGTGCCTAATTACTTGCTTCCTCCACCACGTAAAGTAGGGAGACATCTTAAAAGTTACGTCGATATTGTTTTCTTTTTAATACTGATGATTAATAGGGAAAGCGAGAAATCCCCAATACACGACGAAGATGATTGCCATCCCTAGCAGCTTGCGCCGCAAGTTCCATTTAGAAGCGGTCTCCCACCGCCATACGCTGTATAAGATCGCGACAATCGCCCCCACATATACAGTGCAGTTGAAGAATAGGGGAAACATTTCCGTCAACCCCACAAAGGCGAGTACGACGCCGACGCCGAGGGCAACGATGGTAAGCAACCTATCGGTAGTAATTGTTGTTCTACCCATCGTTCTAGCTTCCATTGGAGGTTTTGTGGCCAAGAGTTGAGGATGTTTCCGGTAATACTTCGGACTGTGACCCTCTGGATTCTTAGCCATCCTATTGTCGAACCACTGAAATATCGCAGCTTCGGCCACGAGTGTTGCGATGCCGACCCACTGAACCCATTCCAATAACCCGCCTCCGAAATCTCGGAGGGAATTGTACTCTGCCTTGAGTGAAGTATACAATCCTGAATAACCTCGGTAGCTTCTCTCACGATCCGGCCAGCGGCTTGGCTGGCGTCCTCACGGCGTGCTTTGTATTCATGTGGACGCCAAAGCTGCCTTGAGCTTCACCCCTTGCTCTTTGGCTGACCCCACATCATTGCCCAGTTCAAGCCGTTCACCACAGAGGGAGCATTGACCTTCCGTTCATGGGCTTAAAAAGACCTGTCAGCCTCCGATTTCAAACTGCACCACGACCGCAATGCCACTGCGGCGCTAGAAATCGGCTTTGGAGTGGTAGACTTTCCGGCCTATGCGCAAATTGATATTGTTGTGCGTCCTTCTGATCGGCATTTGGGTTGGACTTCGCTCTGTTCGCCGGGGCACATTGGCGGCTCTTCCGGCGGTGCGGAATCAACCGGTGGTTTTAGTTGCAAACCAGGGCGACCGGACGCTTAGCATCATTGATCCCGTCAGCGACAAGCAAATTGCGGCAGTACCGGAAGGCGGTATTACAGGTCACGAAGTTGCCGCGTCTCCCGACGGTCACACCGCATATGTGCCTATCTATGGCGATTCGGGAGTAGGCAAGCCGGGCAGCGATGGCCGCAATATGGTCGTGATTGATATCCCAAGCCACAAAGTCGTTGGCAGTGTCGACTTTGGACACGGCGTGCGCCCGCATTGTGCGATCTACGACACTAAAGACGGCATGCTGTACGTCACAACTGAACTGGATCAGAGCATCACGATCATCGATCCGACGGCACTCAAAATCGTAGGATCGATTCCGACCGGACAACCTGAGTCGCACATGCTGGCCATTTCCCACGACGGCCGGCGGGGATATACCGCGAACGTCGGGCCGGGCACGGTATCTGTTCTTGATATGAACGGAAGAAAAACGATCACGGTGATTCCAATTTCGAAGACGACGCAACGCATTTCCATTTCGAACGACGACCGCATGGTGTTCACGGCGGACCAAACCAAACCGCAACTCGCGGTTATTAATGCCGCCTCAAATCAACTTAAAACGTGGATAGCTTTGCCCGCAGTCGGCTATGGGACCACCCCGACCACGGACGGAAAGTGGCTGCTGGTGGCGATGCCCTCCGCCGGTAAGGTTGCGGTCGTCGATCTCGGCACATTGACGGTGGTGCGAACTATCGATGTTCCCGCGGGGCCAGGCGAGATTCTGGCGCGGCCGGATGGACAGGTCGCCTACGTCTCATGTCCACCGGCGCATCAAGTCGCGGTGATTGATTTGTCGGACTGGAAGGTAAAAACGATGATCGAGGCTGGCGCAGGCGCGGATGGACTTGGGTGGGCGGGCAAATCAGATTGACGAAGCGTAGAACTTCTCGCCGCGCAAGACCGTCTCGATACAATTTACGATCTGCCCGGCATTACTTTTTGACAGGATCCCAGCAATGCCGGCCTCCCGCGCCAGTCCCGCCAGTTGCGAATCGAGATACATCGAGCATAGGACAACCGCAGTCTTGGGACACTTCTCCGCTATCTCGCGCGCAACCACAATCCCATTGGTGGCCGGCATGAAAAAATCCAAAACAATTACGTCGGGACAAAGTTCGTAAGTTTTTAGCAGCGCTTCGTGACCGTCTTTGGCCTCGCCGCAAATTTCCCAATCCTCGTGTCGCTCAATCATGCGGCGGATGCCGGTGCGGACCTGCGGAGAATCGTCGGCGATCAGAATGCGATGGGGCACGGTTCTCCTGTTGAGGAACTTGAAGGACGACCATCCGATGATAGACGGGATTTGAGTCTGCTGAAATATTATTTCCTCGTAAATTAATTTGGCCAACTTTTCAATACCCGCACAAGCGGAGCTTAGACATGGCCTTCTACGATTCTGGGATAGAATTTCAAGCGCCGCCACTTTTTATGTCCTCTTTTACGAGAACTATTTTTCACGTCGATATGGACGCGTTTTTCGTGTCGGTGGAAGAATTGTTCGACCCTGCGCTGAAGGGCAAGCCGGTTGTGGTTGGCGGCCAGCGGCACGAGCGCGGAGTGGTTTCGGCTGCGTCGTATGAGGCGCGAAAATTTGGAGTCCATTCGGCGATGCCGTTGCGAACCGCCGCGAATTTATGCCCGCAGGCAATTTTCGTCGATGGACATCCAGATCGATACCGGCAGTGTTCCGAACGAGTGTACGGAGTGCTCGGTAAATTTACGCCGCTGGTTGAGATGGCGTCCGTGGATGAGGCTTATCTCGACATGACAGGAACCGAACGGTTGCACGGTCCGGTGTTGGGGGCGGCTCATGCACTGCATCAGAAGATGAAAGCCGAGACACAGCTGAATTGCTCGATAGGAATCGGCAGTTCACGACTGGTGGCGAAAGTGGCGTCGGCCAAGGCGAAGCCGCATGGAATCCTCTGGGTCGTCACCGGACAGGAAGCAAATTTTCTGGCGCCGCTTGATGTGCGTGACATTCCTGGAGTGGGGAAAGTTACGGAGAAAAGCTTGCAGGACCTAGGGATCCTCAAAGTCGGCGATTTTGCCCGCTTCGAGACTTCTTTTCTCGAGGACAGATTTGGTAAATGGGGACTGGCATTGGCCGGAAAGGCGCGTGGGGAAGATGCCGGGGGATGGTTTGACAGCGAAGTGGGCGCCGACGTTGCGGCGAAATCCATCAGCCACGAACATACGTATAACGAAGACACTGGCGACCTGGCGCAGCTCGAATCCACGCTGATGCGGTTGTCGGAGATGGTCGGACGGCGATTACGCGAGCATGGGTTTTATGCGCGCACGGTGCAACTCAAGTTGCGCTACAAGGATTTTTCAACGATTACGCGAGCGCATAGCCTGTCGTCCCCGACGCAATTGGATACGGAAATCTTCGAGCAGATTCGAATGCTTTTCCGGACGAATTGGAAGAAGAATGCCGCGGTGCGTTTGTTGGGCGTGCATGCTTCGGGCTTCGAGAAATTAGCAGGCCAGGGCGATTTATTGGACGGCGGCCGGCGGCATCGTTGGGAGCGAGCATTGTCGGCGGCGGACCGGTTGCGGGATAAGTTTGGCGAATCGAGCGTCTCACTGGCGGGCGGAATGAAAGGCGGATTCCGGGAGCGGACGCATGAGAATCCTGCCGGCTTGCCGGGTAAGGGCAAGAATTCGTAGGGCGACTGCCAAGGCGAAAATTGAGGCAAGGCTGTAAGTCAAAGGCGCAAGGCCAAGGCTACGGACGGGAGTGTCCGCACCACACGGGCAAAATATGATTCTTGATCTCAGCGACGAGTCGTTTCATGCTGGCGCTCTGGGACGGATTCAACGTGGAATGATTTTTATTGGCGTCGGGTTCAGTGTCGTGGCGTGGGCGGTTTTGGGATGGCGACTCGCGGCTGGATTCGCTTGTGGATGTGGCATCGGTTATGCAAATTTTCATTTGTTGAAGCGAGTCGTCGGAGGGGTTGTCGAGCGCACCGTTGCCTCGGGGCATCGGCAGTCGGGCAAGGGAATCATCCTTCGTTTTGTGCTGCGCTACTTCGCCGTCGCCTGCGCAGCCTATGTTATTCTGACAAGTTATCCCGCGAGTTTGCGCGGCTTTTTGGTGGGATTATTTCTGCCTGTGGCGGCGATTCTGTGCGAAGCGGCGTATGAGTTGTACATGGCCCTCGCGCGCGGAATTTGAATCTGGGTCGACCTTCTATAGCTTTTGAAGTCATCCTGATCTTGCGAAGCGCGGGGAGAGTCGAACCATCGGCGTACCGGTTCGCGCCAGATCCCTCGGGCATCAAGGCCCTCAGATGACGTCAAAGACTTTCTGCCCTTAAAAAGACTATGCCTGAACAGCTTTGGTTTACCGAAATCCTCAATCGTCTCTTTGCCAGTCCGGTGACGGCCTTGTTGCGGGCGTTGCATATTGAGCCGAAGTATCCGCAGGCTCCAATTACGAATGCGTTTTCGATGGAGTTGGTGGTCTTTCTTTTTCTATTGTTGATGTTCGGGTTGCTGCGGTCGCGGCTTTCGGTCGACAGGCCGGGAGGAGTGCAGCATACTTTTGAATTGCTTCATGGATTTGTGAATGGGCAGAGTGAAGAAATTATCGGCCACCACAGTGAGCGCTTCACCCCGTTCCTCGCGGCTCTGTTTCTGTTCATTCTGCTTTCTAATTTAATCGGCTTGATTCCAGGATTCGAATCGCCTACCGCCTCCGCCGAAGTGCCGTTTGGCTGCGCGATTCTGGCTTTTCTCTATTATCACGCGCAGGGAATTCGAAAGAAGGGCGTGGTTCATTACGCGGCGCATTTTTTGGGCCCGTCCGATTCAAGCATCTCCTTGGCGATTCGCATCCCGCTGGCGATTCTAATGTTGCCAATTGAAATCATCAGTCATTTGGCGCGGGTGCTTTCGCTCACTATACGGTTATGGGCGAACATGTTTGCCGGGGATCTTGTGATTATGGCGTTTTTTTCCATGGTCGCTCTCGGTGTGCCCATTATTTTTCTGGGATTACATATTTTTGTCGCGCTGCTTCAGACCTATATTTTTGTTCTGCTCACGACCGTGTACCTGGCCGGCGCTGTGGCTGAGGAGCACTAACAGAAAGCAGTTTCTAGTTTCAGGTTTCGAGCGGGCATTCGGATCAAGCCAGCTTGAGCGGAAACTGGCAAGGCAGTTCTTAGTTGGGAGTTCCTGGTTCTAAGTGCGATATCGAATCTGTTGCTACATCCGTTCAGCGTGAGGGCGTTTGTAAGGTAAACGTCAACCACCCACTGGCGGAATTTCATAGAAATAAAGGAGAAAAACAATGCGTGCAATGAGTTATGTATTTATGGCCCTCGCGGTGATGTGCTTTGCGGTTCCGGCATTCGCACAAGGCGGCGGCACGTCGAATCCGGTGAACTGGGTGGCGCTCAGCGCGGGATTCTCAATGGCGATTGCCTCGGCCGGTTGCGGCATTGGTCAAGGCCGAGCTACAGCCGCGGCTACGGAAGCGCTGGCGCGCAATCCTGCTGCCCGACCGGGAATTTCTTTTGCGCTGATTCTTGGATTGGCGCTCATCGAATCGCTGGCCCTCTACACTCTGGCCATCATCATCGTAAAAGTAAAATAGTTCGCGAAGGCAAAAGAAAAGCCTCTACAAGCGTAGAGGCTTTTGATTGCAGATTTTCGCCCGCGGCGCGTTAGCTTTTGCGGCTTTCACTCCACTCGTCTTCTTTGGCTTCGATAGCGTTTCCCATGGCTTCGAGCAAAATGCGCCGCAAGCGATAACGGCTTTCGAGGTCGGTGTTCACGATTTCGAAACCTACTTCGTTGACGCGGGCACGCCGCAGCAAAACATCAGCGCGAATGTGGCTCATGCCGACCTTCATGTCGAGGAGGGCTTCGGATCCTACGCGAAGATTGTCCTGCTTCGTTCCCATGCCGCCGCCGAGACTGAGTTCGTGAACCGAAATGCTTGACTTGCCCCATGAGCTGCTGATGGTCGCGGAAATCGGTTTCCGAAGGACGATCCTTTCGTAGCGCCGTTGGCGAACCCAGGGACACGCAGGCGCGGCGTCGAGCGCCGCAACCGCCAGTTCCGCGGGCTCAAGGCCACTCTCAGACATAATCTTGCCGCTGTATGTGGGATCGATTTTGGTCAACGCCTGGGCCGCGGCAATTCTTAATTCCCGGGGATGAATCCACTTCCACATCTTTTTTGCTTCCAGAATATTCCGTAGAACGGTGATCGAATCGCCTTCGCGCAATCTTCCCAGCGATTCGACCGCCTTCAATTGCAGCAATGGCGAGCGGCCTTCGGTCTCGCCGGATTCTGCCATCACGATCAGCGGGGGAACGGCCGAGCGATCGCCGCTCATGCCAATTTCATCCAGCGCCTGGGGCAATACCAGCGGATCGAGAATTTCGAGGAGTTCGAGCAGCGAGCGTCCGCGATCGGGCGCTGCGCCGTAAGCGATTTGGCGAACGACCAGGTCGTGATAAAAACGATTCCACTCCGGCAGCCGGGTGGGAAGCAATTCCAAAAGCGTTGGAACGTCGAGTCGGCTCAGCAAACCAATTACAGAAGATGCCTGGCGGGGCGCGCCCATGCGGAGCATTTCGCGCAGGTGCACCATTCCCGGAGGACCCAGATCCTTTACCAGCGTGACCATGCGGTCACATTCGTCGCGACGCATGCAGCGAAAGAAACGATCTGCCAGATGTTCGACTGCCGCTTGCGAGGTTCGCCGCAACACAATGACCAACTCCGGCGGCACCTGTGGCAGACGCAGCGCCTCTTCAAGAAACTCAGGCAAACGATTTTCGATGCCGATACGAGGCCGCAAATCGTCGGCCAGAACTGGGCGCTGTCTCGCAACGACTTCCATGGCATCGCACACCTCATTCAGCGCCGAATAGCGCTTACGGGCGCTCGCCTCAGAACTCATGCGGACGAATGCGGCACTTAACAAGCTTTGCATTTCGGAGTCAGGCTCTTTAACCAACGTGTCTGCAAGATTCCGCACCGTGGCCCCGAGAACCTTCTCGTCGGAACTGGCGTAGAGATCGGCCAATTGGCTTAACCCGGTTGCTATTTTGCGGCGAGGCTCGGGATCCTTGGCATTCAGACAGGAAGCGTAATTCTGAAGGATTTCCGCCGCCGTCTCGTTGTCGTCGCGATCGAGCAGCAGTTCCACAAACTGCCGAACATTCCGCGCCGGAACGCAAGGCGCTTCGTCGGAAAGAAGCACGCTTTTCTTGCCCGCATCAGGAACTTCGGCCCAGAACATCCGATCCAGAATGTCGGCGTGCGACTCGACCAGGATGCCGGCCTTGCTCATCTTGTCTTCTTGCAACTTTAAAATCTGGCGCAGGCTGTCCATTTGCCGGCTCATGTGTTCCAACATCTGGTGAACGGCGTTCACTTTTACTTCACCCTTCGCGAAGCGCTCGAGGGCGAAGCGGATCGCCATGTGTTCAGCCGCCTTCATGAGTAAAGGGGTGTCGTTTTGTTGCGCCGGGACAGTGGCGGATAAACTCTGGAGCAATTGTTGCAGGTTGATTTTTGTGTTGGCGTCCGTTTTGGTCAGTTCGCCCTGTAGGCTTTCCGTCTTGGCGGTTGGATCGCTTCCTACTTCGCCAAATCGGGTCAACAGGCGAATGGCCTGAATGACCTCTTCTTCTTGCAGCGGAACTGTGCCGCCCATCCAGTTACCGCCCCCACTGCCGGGGCCTGTACCGCCGCCGACTGTACCGCCGCCTGATTCTCCACCAGCAGCCATAACTGGAAAACTTCCAGGAGGCAGGCTAGATCCAACGCCGCCAGTTTGGGCACCCTCCGCGGCCGCGATGAGTTGCATCAATTTCTGCGGATCATTCAGCCATTGTTTGAATTCGGGCCCCAGAGATTGCGCCGCCAATTGCGCGGCGATGCTCACATCTCCGGTTGCAGGATCGGCCGCAACAAATTTCACTTCATTAATTCTGATGGTGGCCTGTTTGTTATCTCCGAATGTGTCTTTAATTTGTTTAGTGACGTCTTGGGCTCTCGATCCGGCAGTAGAGAATGCTTTTACGAGCTGCTCAAAATCGCCGATCGTGACCTGATTGGAAAAGTGAATACTGGCGAGTCCCGCGGTCGTAAGTAGTTTGGCGAAGCTTTGCTCGGCCTGACCTGTTTCGAGCGCAATGCCGTCGAGCAATAGCCGATTTTCGGAAACGCCTAAGAGAAAATTGCCGTCCCGATCCTTGGGTAGGCCTTGCTGCAATTCGTTCCAGGTAATTTCAAATTGTCCTGTTGTGCGCTTATGGTCAAAGCCATAAAGGCGCACATACTTAATTAGAATATTCAAACTATGGATGAAGGCACGGGCGGACGCTGTGCGGGTCCCTTTAGTTGTTTCGGCGGTGAAAATACGCGGCTCCCGTAGTTCGGATTGCCACTTCAGCCTAACGGGTAACGGTAGCGACGCGCACATTACGTAGGTAATGGGACCATTAGCGTAATGAAACTCATTTGGAGTCACTCGCATCCGGGGCGTGAAGGCGCCGCTGGCGTCCCCTATTCCCGGCAATATTGCTTGCAGTAGGGATGTTTCGACTGCGAACGAGGTTCGCTAACGCGACCCTCGTTCTGCGCTCAACATGACAAGGCTTTAGCTTGATGTTTAGCCGGAGATTCTTCGATTTCACCCAGTGACTTCTTCCCATCGCCCACGTATTCACTGTAAATATCCCTATTGCGGTTCTTTGCCTTACCACTGCACGACCCTGGGAGCAATGTTTCCGAAGTGTGCCGAATGCTAGACTTCCATCCTGGCCTGAAGCCAATGCGAATTCTTACCCGCTACATTCTTCGCGAAGTCACATCGCATGCCTTGCTTGGGCTCCTGGTTTTTACTTTTATTTTGTTTACCAGGGATCTGGGACATATTCTCGAGTTAATCATTCGTCATAGCGCGCCATTGCCAGCCGTAGCTGAACTTTTTGTCTTAACATTGCCTTCGACGCTTACCTACACCATCCCAATGGCCGTTCTCGTCGGCATTCTTATTGGATTCAGCAGGCTCGCTGCCGACAGCGAAATTACCGCCATGCGTGCGAGCGGGATCGGCGTCTGGTCATTCCTCTCGATTATCTCGATTTTCGTCGCTGTCGCATTCGCACTGGCCCTCTTGAACGGACTTTACCTGGTTCCGCGCTCGCAGGCCGCGCTAGCCGGTTTGCAGGGGCAATTAAAAGGGTCGCAGGTCTCTTTTGAAGTGCAGCCACGAGTTTTTTATGAGGGATTTCCGAAACTTGTGCTTTATGTCGAAGATGTAAAAGGCGCTCAAAAGGCTGCGATTTGGAAGGGTGTGTTTATTGCCGATATCAGCACGCCATCCGCGCCGGTCATAACTGTGGCCCAGCAAGGGGTTTTGATCAGCGAGGGACCGCATACATTACACCTTCACTTGACCAATGGCTCCGTGCATGAAAGCGATGTGGGATCTGCGGATCGCTATCAAGTCTCGACATTTCAGCAGACGGACCGGCCGATTGAACTGCCGCAAGCTGAAAATTCCCGGGAACAGGAACCTGCTCCGCTGGCGCAATTATCCACCCGCCAATTGTTCTTGCAGGCTAGAGCAAAACACGATCCGGAAGCGCGTTGGTATGACATTGAACTGCATCGTCGCTTTGCCCTGCCGGCCGCCTGTGTGGTTCTGGCGCTGGTTGGCATTCCGCTAGGACTCTCTTCCAAGAAGGGAGGCAAATCCAGTGGATTCGTGCTGACAATCCTGCTGGTTTTTGCATATTACTTTGTTTCCTTGTTAGGAGTTTCTTTGGCTCGGCAAGGAAAAATTCCTCCCGGAGTCGGGGTTTGGCTGGCGGATTTTGCGTTTCTGGTGTGTGGCTCCTTTTTATTGTGGAGGGTAGAGCGGCGTCCGTTTGAAATCAGCTGGCTGCGCAGTTGGGGCGCTTTTAAAACAAAGTTCCGGGACAGAAGGAAGATCCCACGAGCTGGCGGCAACGGAGATTCTTATCAAAGGATTGGGTCGCGGCGGCGTGTATTCAGCGCACGTTTTCCGATGATTTTGGATGACTATGTTTTGCGCGGCTTCTTCGTCAATCTGGCACTGGTGCTCTCCGCTTTCATAATGCTGCTTCTGGTGTTCACGTTATTCGAACTGCTGGGAGATATTCTTCGCAACCGAGTTTCGCCAGTCATAGTGGGAGAATACTTATGGAATGTGACTCCGTATTTTCTTTACACCACCGTCCACTACGGAATTTTGCTGGCGGTACTAATCACTCTGGGGTGGATGCAGCGGTCAAATGAGATCACCGCGATGAAGGCTACGGGAATCAGCATTTACCGCATCATCGTCCCGCTACTCATTGCGGCAACTCTGTTGGCTGGAGGGCTTTTTTTCTTCGATCAATTCTATTTGCCTCGGGCGAACAAGCGACAGGACGCGCTGCGGAACCGCATTAAAGGCAAGCCACCACAGACTTATCTGGATCCTGACCGGAGATGGATATTCGGACAGCACTCCACGATTTATTACTACCGTCTGTTCGATCCAGAGCGAGCGCAGTTCGGAAGTCTATCTGTATTTCAGTTTGATCCCGCAACGTTTCAATTGACCACCAGGATTTATGCGGATCGCGCTCATTGGGACGACAGCCTGCAACGGTGGGTCTGCACGCAAGGATGGGAGCGGTCTTTCCGAGGATCCGCAATTGAGAAGTATCGCACGTTCGATGTGTCTACTTTCGCCGCCATCAGTGAGCCACCTTCTTATTTCCAAAAGGAAGTCAGACAATCCTCGGAGATGAACTACGAAGAATTGCGGCGCTACATTCATGATTTGCAGCAGAGCGGATTCGATGTGGTTCGACTGCGAGTGCAACTCCAAAAGAAACTTGCGTTTCCAATCATCGCTCTAGTGATGGCGGTTCTGGCCGTGCCGTTTTCTCTTTCTGGCGGAAAGCGTGGGGCAGTCGCGGGCGTGGCCGTAGCCGTGGGCATTGCGGTGGTGTATTCAGTCACGTCCGACATGTTCGAAGCCATGGGAAACATCAGCCAATTGCCGCCGGCTCTGGCGGCGTGGTCTCCGGACCTGATATTTGCATTGTTAGGCGGCTACTTGCTTTTAAAAGTGCCGACTTGAACTGGCAAACCGCTTACGGACGGGCGTTCTTGTGAATTTCTACTGTGGTCCAGGTCTTGTCCGAGGCGTGGCAAATATTTTCCAGCAGGCATTCTGCACACTTCGGTTTCCGCGCGATGCATAGCCGTCGTCCATGCCAAATGATCTGATGCGAAAAAAGTATTCTTCTCTGCTGCGGGATAATCTTAATTAAGTCCTGTTCGATGGACTTGGGATCGTCATTGCGCGTGAGTTCGAGCCGTCGAGATATGCGATGCACATGAGTGTCAACGACTACCCCTTCACCAATCTTGAACCAGGTGCCCAGCACTACATTGGCGGTCTTGCGGGCGACGCCGGGGATGGTGAGGAGATCATCCATATTTTCCGGAACCTTGCCTCTAAAATCGGCAAGAATTTTCTTTGCCGCCCCCACAACCGACTTCGACTTATTGCGGAAGAAGCCGGTGGAGCGGATGTCTGGTTCAAGTTGCTCGGGCTTGAGCGCGGCGAAATGCTGCATCGTGGGATATTTCTCGAAGATTATCGGCGTCACCATATTCACTCGCACGTCTGTGGCTTGGGCGGAAAGAATGGTCGCGACTAGTAGTTCCCACGCATCTTTATGAGTGAGCGCGCAGGTGACATCGGGATAAAGTTTGTCCAACCGTTTGAGGATTTCAGCAACTCTCTCGGGCGAAACCGGGTTGTATTTCTCGCTTGAGGATCGTCGACGCCCGAATGAACTGGTACTGCTTGCCGATGTCGCCTTCGGCCTTGTCGAAACAGAAGTCCTACGAATGGCGGCGTCCGGGATCGGCTTGCCGCGTTTTTCTTTCTGAGTGCTGCGTGCCATAAAGGTTCCGAATTCTATGATGGTAGCAAATCCCGCCGTCCTCTTTCGGAACGCGTCTACCAAGCCAAATATCCTTGTGCGAGCCCGTCCACATTTGACGGCTGTATGTCCTCTCGGTACTCTTGAGGCTAAGCTGTTATCTCTATTCAAGGAAAATGCGTGGCAGTTAAATCTATTCAGCTCGGGCAAGTCTGGCGTAAAGATGAAGGTGGACAGGATTATCTCGTCACCAAGGTATACAGCGAAGTGTTCTCGCACTACGCAGTGTTGCGTCCAGCCGAGGTGACCGCGCCGGACGCGCCAACGATTCGAGTCAAAGTCGTCAAGACCAGTGACGGCGCATCGCTTCCCGGATTTACATTTACTCAAGAAGGATCGTTTTAAATCCGGGGCTTCCTTAATGTATGTCCCCAAACAGCTTGAGTAAGCCTCTGCACCCTAAACCGCGGGACATGACTTCCAATAAATGACCGAGAAGATTTTAGGCGCGCTTTTCGTTTTCATCAGCTCGTTGATTGCGGCCATGGGATATGGCGGCATAGCACTGCTGATGGCGATTGAGTCAGCATGCATTCCGTTGCCGTCGGAGTTGATCATGCCGTTTGCGGGATATCTGGTCTCGACCGGCACGATGAAATTAGCGTGGGTCGCAACTGCGGGAGCTATCGGGTGCAACCTGGGATCGTTGATCGCGTATGAAATTGGCAGCTACGGCGGGCGTCCGTTAGTCGAAAAATATGGGAGATGGATTTTCATGGGTCAGCGTGAGATGGCTTGGGCGGATTACTTTTTCCTGCGATGGGGATATCTCGCGGTCTTGATCGGCCGTGTGCTGCCGGTCATACGGACGTTTATCGCGCTTCCTGCCGGAATCGCCAGAATGCCGCGAGGCCGCTTCCATATTTATACATTTCTCGGTTCGTGGCCGTGGTGTCTTGCACTCGCCTGGTTTGGGATGAAGCTCGGCCAAAACTGGCGGAGCATCGGAAAGTATTTCCATCGAGCGGACCAAGTGATAGGGGCACTCCTAGTCGTGGGGATAGTCTGGTTCTTGTGGTCGCATTGGCAGAATCGTGCGAATACATCTTTGGCTGGTCGACCTTGACGGTCGGGAATAACCCTGCCCCGAAGCGGACGACAGCGGAGGCTACGCCACCGGAAGCGCATAGAGATGTTCGATCAGCATTCGCGTCTTTCCTACAATCTCTTGCAGTTTGCTAGGCGGATACTTTTGCTCGAAAATATCGGCATGGTGAACGGCATAGTTGCCTGCAATTCGCACCTCGTCGGCAAACCCGCAGAGTCCTCCAAGCAACCTTTTGGCACCTTGAAGGCCTAACATGCCGTAAAGGTCTGTTTCACTCGTTATATCCTTTTCTGTCACTGCTCTAAGTGCTTCCCGGAGTGCGGCCTCAAGGGTCGTGCGGCACAAGGCAGCAGATGCTATCGGGAACCCGTAAAGGTAACAGCGATGTGCCTCGTCGAAGGCAGCTCTCACCGAACGATTTGGCGTGGTCAGCGGCGGGAGCTTGTCGAGTGTACCAACACGCGCGACGATTTTTCGAAGAACCTCCAGCACTTCGTGCGAGTAGCGAGAGTCTAGGCTCTCGGTTGCTCCAAAATCCATTAGCTCGAGGACGGATCCTAATGAGTTTTTTGCTTCTGGCGACAAACTGTCGAGGCAGTTCTGCCACACTTCCAGGATGCGGTCGTTTTGCCATCTTGGCGCAACTGAAACTTTCTCGGCGGATATTCCACGCCCGAAAAGCCGTTTCAATTCCTTTCCCATCTCGCCGAGCAATTGGCGGTCGTTTTCGCTGAAGTCTGTATTGCCTTCCCGCCACCAAAGAAAGGGCCAGAAGGTTTGTTGCCAGTCATTAGCCACATCCATCATCTTTACGAAATCGGCACTATCAAATGCATCAAGCATTTCCATAAGGAATTGTGCTCGCGTAGAACCTTGAGCTATCTTCGTCACAGTATCGACCTTCCAGTCGCATTAGGGAATCGCTCTAATTAAGGTCTTGAGGGGCACCGCTTCCAGCGGTGCCGTTAACCCGGTTTTGGTTCTTCGGTGCGGCTAAAGCCGCACCCCTTCAAAGCTCGACGCTTTCCGTCGAGAGTCCCATCCACGCAAGGCTCGAGAGATAGCCGACCGCAAACGTTACGGTCGTGCCGATGGCCACGTACCACGTCCACGGCACTTGCGTTCCAACCCACAAAAAAACTTCGGCGGATAATCCAAAGAACATACCCACCATCGCACCCGCCTGATTCGCGCGCTTGGTCAAAACACCCAGCAAAAATACTCCGAGTAGCGCTCCATAAGCGACGGAAGCGATTTGCAATCCCACCTCGATGACGCGTCCTACTTTATGCAGCGATAAGATGGCGATCGCAAAAAGAATCAGTGCCCAGCACAGAGTCGAGATTCGGGACAAGCGAATTTTTCGCCGCTCAGATCTTTCAGGATTTGTGCGCAGGTAAAAATCCATCATGGAGCTTGAAGAAAGAGAATTCAACGCCGCACTCAAATTTGACATTGCCGCGGCGAGGATTGCAGCAATAAGCAATCCGCTAATGCCATGCGGCATATGTGTGACGATGAATGTTGGGAAGATTCTGTCTGCCTTGCCGAAAGTTGCGGACGGGACGCGGTAGTAGACAAACAACATCACTCCTACGAGCAGGAATAATGCAAATTGAAACAAGACGGCGATCCCACTGGAAAGCAGCGCAGCCACGGACTGCCGTTGATTGCGCGCGGCCAGCAGTCTTTGCACGATCAGTTGATCTGTGCCGTGACTTGCGGTGGTCAGGAAGGCTCCGCCGATAAGTCCAGCCCAGAATGTATATGGCTTCCAGAAATCAGGGTGGAAGTCGAAGACTTGCAGCTTACCGGCATTCATCGCGACATTGTGTATGCTTTCCCAACCTCCTGGCACCAGATGCAAAATGGTGAAAGCGCCCACCAGAGTTCCCGCAACGTAAATGACAGTTTGGACTACATCGGTCCAGATAACGGCAGCTAATCCCCCCTCGAATGTGTAAATCAATGTGAGAGCGGCGATGATGGCGATAGATGCGATTTCTCCGGTGCCCAATGCAATCGTCACTACGATCGATACGGCGTATACGCGTACTCCTTCCGCAGCAGCGCGAGTCAGCAGGAAAAGGCCGGCAGTGAGGGTTCTCAAACCACCGCCAAAGCGGCGCTCAATTAATTGGTAAGCCGTATAAAGCTCGCCGCGAAAATACTGTGGCAACAAGACGAAGCTGATGATCACCCGTCCTACCAAATAACCTAGAACCACTTGCAGGAAAGTAAAATTCGTATCGTAGGCAAGTCCAGGAATACTAATAATGGTGAGCGTGCTGGTCTCGGCGGCAACGATGGAGAGAGCGATTGCCCACCATGGAATATTGCGGTCAGCAAGAAAATAGTCGCGCATCGAGCGCTGCCGCTTGCGAAAACGTAATCCGAAAAGCGTAATGCCAGCGAGGTAAAGGGCGATGATCGCGAGATCGAGATGATTCAATCCCATTGCTGGCGTGATGGCTGAGTTCTCCTTAGACTAGCCGCACATTAAAACTTTTTGAATGTTTATAGACGGAGGTATCCACGTCGTAAGCGTTGCAAAAACTATTAAGCTACGCGGAATTTGTAAGCGGACAATCCTATAAGGCAGGAGTGAGGAAGCTCACGATTTGAGAATGGCATCCCCGTGAAGGTTCGCGAGGTTGGATTTTGAGTTCTCTTTTTCCAAAAGATTCATCGCGTTCAAGATAGTCTCGATGACATTTTCATTTCCGATCGCGGTGTTGATCATCAGATGATAGAGCCAGCGGCTCGGCCAGTCGGCGTCGAAATAATGTTTTATAAAGGCGATGCGCTCACGATCTACGCTCTCCAGCAGCTCGTTTGCTTCCTGCTCTGGTTTTCCCAGCGCCATTACCCGGCGCAGTTTCTCGGCGCGGGCTGCATAAAGAAAAACGTGAAAAGCATTGGAATGCTCTCGCAAAAAATAAGGAGCCCCACGCCCTACGATCACACATTTGCCGGCTTGGGCCACATCTTCCATCACCTGTTGGCCGATTTCGACCATTTGATCGGCATCGAAATTGTGCCACCCCGGAAGGGCCATGCTGCGCTCATTGCTGCCCCGCCAAAAAACTTTCGCCATCCGGTAAAACGTACCGTCCACACGCTCTTCGCAGCGCTGGACGGTGGAACACTCCACGTTGGCGACTCTGGCAATCTCTTCCGTGAGTGCGTGGTCCCAAAGCTTCCAGCCGAGGCGGCTGGCTAGTTCCTGCGCAATCTCACCGCCCCCGGAACCGTATTCTCGTTCGATCGTGATAATTCGATACAAAGGATTCTCCAGCTTACAACACTCAATAATCAATCCAAACAGCCATACCCTTAGATGTTAGCCATCGAGCCAAAGAATTCATTATCTTCGGCGTATCCCCCCTCCCCTTTGTAGATGGGTTTGACATTTTCGACGAACTCTATCGCCTGTATCCACTTGACCATCTTAAACCCGAGCTCATTTTCGGCGCGCAGCCGCAGAGGCGCGCCATGCGGAATTGTGAGCGGCTGAAAATTCATTTCATAGGCGAGCAAGGCTTGAGGATGGCGAAGATTTGCGATGGTATGGCTGTCATAGTACTGTCCGCCCTCGCCCCCTTCGCCAAAGGAATAGAAAATTGCGACCCGCGCTTGGGGCTTCGGCTTTACCAGCGCCATCAAGTCCAACATCTGTAGACCGCCCCATGCGGCGATTCCAGACCAACCCTGAATGCAGTTATGGAGAGTGATCTGGCTCTTCTTCCCCAGGCCATAAATATCTTCCAACGATAATTCCACAGGATGTTCGACCAACCCGTAAACTTTAAGCCGATACTGCGAAAAGCCGCCGGCAACAAGCGCCGCCCATTCATCGGAAACCGGTTGCTTGCCATTAATCCAAAGGTAAGGGGATATATCCTTCTCTGTGTATTCGGTCTGGGTGGCATAGCGGTTCAGCAAGACAGAAAAAACAGGGTTCAATATCGCCTCGCTGAAATGTTGCACTGTACGCGAACGCCGCCATGACGCCCAGTTGGCGAAAACGTTCACCACCACTATAACGCCCAGGCCCGCCAATCCCAGATAGGATCCGGTTCGGTTCATATCGTCTGTGCCCCTTACGATGTGATTCATATTTCGCGCAAAGCCGCTGATAACGACCATGGAAACGTGCGCGACGATGAACGCGATATACCCGCACAAACCCAGGAAGTGAATTGAACGGCCTATCTGCCGATTGCCGGGCAGCCGCGGATACCAGGTAAAACGGTTCACCAGCGCAGGCGACATTGAGGGTCCAGTCAAAATACTGATTGGCGCGAGAATGAACACGACCGCAAAATACGAAAGTTGCTGGAGTGCGTTGTAGTGCCAAAACGTATTTGGCTCGGCTGGCAGATGGAAAGTAACGTAATGCACAAAAATCGCCCATGCCTCCGGCAGAATATGCCACGACGTCGGAACCAATCGGCGCCATTGCCGGGCGATAAACAATAAAGCGATATAAACAGCGCCGTTTCCCACCCAGAATATGACGCTCAGAAAGTGCCAATGGCGCGACATGCCCAGCGTGTGCCGTCCACCCGGCAGGCCGATCCATGGCGACAGGTATCGGGCATCATCCTTAGCGGTCCAAACCCGATCAGCCTCAACTTCCGGCGGTGGCATTTTCACGGGAGTGAACCGAATCCACTCCGTGCCCGGTTGGCAGCCGACGTTCCAATATAAGCGGGGATGATCCAACAAAATTTGCAAGCCGCTTCGTATTAGTAGAATGATGAAAAATAGATTGATGTAATGAGTAATACCGATCCAAAGCGGAAAGCCTTGTTGATGCAGAGAATTGAAAAAACCATCAGAGCCGGCTGGCACTGGCGGAAGACCAACAATTGCCCATTGCGCGTATGCAGCAACGGCAGCTACGAGAAATGGTAATACGATGATCAGGAATGCTGCACGCCGAATGTGCATGTTCCGTCCATTACTCAGTTGCGAGCGTCAAGAGGAAGGCACTCTCCTCCAAGGACTGCACGCCATGATCCAATCCGCCATCCAGCGTGAGCAGTCCCCCGGCACCCAATTCTATTTTCTGGCCGCCCACATGAATACAGATTCTTCCTTGAACAGCCTGGATTGAAATCGGCCTTTGAGCCCGGTGCTCACTAATGTGAGTATTTGCTTTCATTGCGATGAGAACAACGCGAAAATTCTTGTACTTTACCAAAGTTTCGGAGCTTCGTCCGGTTTCCCGAGTCCAGGATTCTTTCGTGTGGAGCTTTTCGATTTCCTTCGACAGATCAAAGGGAAGGGGAAGCATAGAATTCGCCAATTCCGGCAATCGCGGATGATCATCGCGGTTCGTGTTCGCGGTGTCTTTCATCTTTGTGCTAGTTCGGCGTCGGAACGCCTATCTGATCCAAACCTTCGGTTCCACCGACATTCCGGGCCGTAGAATATGGTCCCGCGTTTCTCCCTGGTCGAAAATAATCTTGACCGGCACTCGCTGCACAACCTTGACGAAGTTACCGGTTGCATTTTCGGGAGGAAGCAGGCTTGTGATTGATCCGCTGGCTCCGGCGAGACTTTGCAGATGTCCTTTATAGTCTTTTCCGTTAACGTCGGCATGAATCGTTACCGGCTGATTCACGGCCATTCGATGCAGCTGAGTTTCCTTGAAGTTTGCGGTCACCCAAATATCGTCAAGGTTTATCACCTTCATTAAATCCTGTCCGATCTGGACGTTCTGGCCGACTTCAACCGTGCGGTTGGTAACGATGCCACTCACCGGAGCGACAATTTGCGTGTATCCCAAATTAAGTTTGGCCTGGTCCAGTGCAGCTTTCTGCTGCTGCACTTCTGCCTCCGCCGACTGTGCGCGAGCACGCATAACAGCCAACTGCTGCGGGCCTGTGGCTGCGGCCCGAGCATTGGCTTCCGCTTGGGCGAGCTTTGCCTCTGCTTGGCGCACCTGATCCTGTGCGCCGGCAGCCGCGTCCTTCGCCGCATCCACTCCCGCGGCATCAGCTTGCGCGGCGGCGATGGCCTGTTCGTATTGCTGCTGCGAAATCTCCTGCTTGTCCACTAATAACCTATACCGGGCGACGTCGCTTTGCGCTTTCACATTATTGGCTTGAGCTTGCGCCAACTGCGCTAACGCCGCGGAGTGGTGCTGGCGCGCAGCGGCTATTCCGGCGCGGGCATTTTCCACATCCGCTTGTGCCGTGCTCAATTGGCTGCCGGTATTTACCGAGGTGATGGGGATGTTTACCTGCGACGCCCGCGCGGTTGCCAAGGCCGAATCATAATTAGCCTGGGCGCGATCAAGGGCCACCTGGTAATCGCTCGGGTCGATCACAATCAGCGGCGTGCCAGCATCGACATATTGGTTGTCAGCGACCAGCAATTTCTCCACATGGCCCGACACTCTTGCACTTACTGAATTTAAGTGGCCATCGACCTGGGCATCGTCAGTACTTTCATAACTGGAAAAATATCGCCACAAGAAGAAGAGAGCGACGACAAGAACAATCGCCGCAATGATGATCGCCATGCGCACGCGGGGGTTGCGCAAGTTCACGGACTTTCGGTGGAGATCCCGATCGGCAGCCGGAAGCGGAGCATGTTGCCGGTCGGCTTGAGGCTCGGGGCTCTGCGTGCCAGCTTTGTCTCGTTCGATGGTCTCTGTATTTTGTGCCATATTACTTGCTCTGTAGATATTCTTTGACGCCTTCTTCCGCAAAGCCAATGGCGCGCGCCAATGAAATCTTGGCGACATTATGCGCGTATAAACTGGAAATATAACTTTCACTGGTCGCAGTCACGGCTTCCTGCGCCTGTATTACTTCCAGATTATCGGCTACACCGGCCGCAAAACGGTCGCGGGCCTGATTCAAAGTCTGATTCGACAGATCGACGGAACTGCGCGCGACTTCAACCTGATCGGCCGCTGCGGCTAAGTCCAGTAAAGAGGTGCGGACGTCGTAGTCGATTTGAGCGCGCAGGTTTTCGAGTTGCTGCTGGCTCTGCTTGAGCGTGGCCTCCGCTTCCAGGGCATCGGCGCGGGACCGTCCTCCCGCAAAAATTGGAATATCCAAAGTCGCACCCACCTGAAATTCGCCGTGAGAGCTGCCGGGGCGAATTCCCGCGTCCCCGTAATTTCCGGCCAAGTTTAGCGACGGATAATGCTCGGCGGTAGCGGCATCGCGAAAATATTCCGCGCCGCGAACTTTCTGTATGGCGGCCTGGTAATCCGAACGGGAGGCATAGGCTCGCCGCAACGCCTCTTCGATGGTTATTTGGGCCAGCGGTGCATAGGGAACCTTGTCCGTGAGAATGAATTCCTGTCCGGGAGGCAGTCCGATAACCCGGGCCAGCGTCAATTTCTGTTTCGCATAATTGTTTCTGGCTACGATCAATTGTTGCTGCTCATTCTGCAATTCAACCCGCGCACGCAGGCTGTCTATGGCGGGGATCACGCCGGCATTCTGCTGATCGACGGACTTGGTATAGAGAGCCTGCGCCGTCTGCACTTGAGCTTGAGTGGTTTCCACGCGAGCCGCGCCCGAAAGCGTTTGTAAATAAGCATTGCCGACGGCGAGGACGACTATCTCTCTGGCGTCTTTGTAATTGAATTGCGCTGCCCGCTCGTTGGCGGACGCTCCCCGATTGCGATCAATCGCGTGAATGTCGAAGACGGATTGCGAGAAATAAGTGTTGGCCTGGAAAATTCCTATCGGTCCAATTACATTAGGAATCCCTGGAATCGCGAATCTGAATCCTTCAGCGGCCAAGTCAATTTGCGCCACGCTTTCAGAAATAGCCGCGCTGACATTGGGGAGAAGCGCGCTCAGTTCTTTCCACTTTTCGCCTCTGGCTTGCAGTGTGTTGTCATTCTGAAGCAGCGCTCCAAGATTATTTCTCAATCCGCGCTCCATCGCGTCTTTGATGGACAACGATAAGACGTAGGGCGACGCTTTGCCTTCGGGCACGCTTCCGTAAAAGGGCGACTGACTGGTGCTCTCGCCGGTCTGTCCCATAGAAGATTGCGACGAGCCGCCATTGTACGATTCGGATGATCCGCCAGAGGAACTGGACTGGGCCGCAGGAGCGCCATTCTGAGGGGATCCGAGCTGCGCTGGCACGGGCTCGCAAAAAACCATTCCTAAGGTGACCATGTAAGCCGCTATTCCAAGATTTGATGATGGAAATCGCTTCATCGCCCTCAAGTCTTTCACGCCCCATCGGATCGCTGGCAAGTTATGTTGATTCCAGGCAACCGTCAATAGATGCAAAGGATTACCGTTGCGCTTCCAGCGCCTGTGATTTTGCAATGAATTGTACCTTCCCGCAGTGGGTCCGCATTTCTGGGTCGCGGCATGGCCCGTCTCGGGTGGTGAAGGTTTTAGACTTGGAGGATGTCGCCTTCGCTGGCGACCAACTCGTAGAGAACGGGGTTGACGAAGAATCCTATAAATAGGCGCGAAATGAGACCGGCGACGATCACAATGGCGAATGGCCTTTGCGTGTCCGATCCAATACCGGTGGAAAGCGCGGCTGGCAGAAGGCCCAGGCACGCAACCAGCGCGGTCATCATAATCGGACGCAATCTGAGGAGCGAAGCCTCGCGGGTTGCGGTGCGGATATCTTTGCCTTCCAGGCGAAGCTTATTGATGTAGGAAACCAGAATGACCGCGGTTTCAACCGAAACTCCGAGAAGCGCCAGCAGTCCCAGGACAGAAGAAACGCTGAATGGCGTGTGAGTGAGTTTTAACGCGACCAATGCCCCGACAGGTTCCGTCATGATTACTCCCAAAGCGATGCTGACGGGAAATTTCAGGTTTCCGTAGAGCGCGAACAGAATCATGAATATCAGCGCGATGGCTAATGGCCCGATAATCGAGAGCTGCGATCTCGCTTCCAAAAATTGGCTGTACTCGCCTCCCCAAGCCAATGTATAGCCTTGCGGAAGAGTCACTGCCTTGCTCACGGCGGCTTGCCCATCTTCAACCGCCCGCGCCAGATCTCTTCCTTCAATGCTGTATTGCACGCCGATGTAGCGGGAATTATTTTCGCGGTAAATGAACGATGCACCGTTCCCCTGTGTGATCGAAGCCAGTTGCGACAAAGGAATTTGTTGGCCGTCGGGTGTCCCGACCAGCAGGTTGCCGATCTCGCCCGCGCTGCTCCGAAATTCGGGCTGCATCCTGACTACCAGGTCAAATAGTTTTTCACCCTGGATAACCTGCGTCACTGCCTGACCACCGACAGCGGCGGAAATAACAGCTTCGACGTCAGCAACGTTGATTCCATAACGCGCGATCTTGTCGCGATCAACATCGATCAGCAAACTCGGCTGTCCTAGTTCGCGGACTACGGTCAGCCCGGTGAAGCCGGGAACATGACTGAGCGCGTTCTTGATCTGCACGGCTTTGTCTTGCAGCACATTCAGATCCTCGCCGTAAATTTTAACGGCGAGTGAACTTTTTAATCCGGTGAGCGCCTCATCCACCGCGTCTTCCGCCGGCTGTGTGTAATTGAACATGATCCCGGGGAAGGCGGTAAATTTCTTATTGATCGATTCGATCAGCGCTTCTTTATTCTCGCCGCCCCACGATTTGTCTTTATAGGGCTTTAGTCCCACATAGAATTCGCAATTGAAGAAGCCGGTGGCATCGGTGCCATCGTCGGGACGCCCGAGTTCCGAACCCACCACGGTTACCTGCGGATACGACATCAAAATTGCGCGAAGTTGCGGCGCGATGCTGCTGGCTTCCTCAAAGGAAATTGTGTAGGGCATGGTGGCCCGCACCCACAGCGCGCCTTCATCCAGATGAGGCATGAATTCACCGCCGATAAACGGAATCAGCAATAACGTCGCGCCGAAAATCAGCGTGGCGATCAGCATTACCAGCTTGGGACGCCCCAAAGCCCAATCCAATTGCTTCGCGTATTTTTCTTTCATCCACTCATACGGACGATTCGGCTTCTCGCGGATTCCTTTCTTGAACCAATAGGAGGCCAGTACCGGAGTCAGCGTTAGGGTCAGAATCAGCGCGCCGATCAGCGCGAAGGACATGGTCTCGGCCATGGGGTGAAACAGTTTTCCCGCCGGCCCGCTGAGGGCGTAGATAGGCAAGTATCCCGCGATAATGACGGCAACGGAATAAAAGATGGGGCGGTCAACATCTTTGGCGGCAGCCAGGATGACTTCGTTCAACGAATATTTTTGCCCTTCCCTGAGCGCCAGCTCGCGATAAATGTTTTCCATCATCACGACGGTACCGTCGATGACGATACCGAAATCGATGGCTCCGATCGACAGCAAATTGGCCGCGACATCGTGCGCGTGCAGCACGATGAATGCGAACAACAATGAGAGAGGGATGGTAACGGCGACAATAATTGCCGCGCGGAAGCTGACCAGAAAGAAAATCAGCACCACAAGGACCAGCAACATGCCGCGGAGAAGATTGTTTTCGACAGTGTCGGTGGTGAGGTTTACCAGTTCGCTGCGGTCGTAATAGGGATAAATCTTCACATCCGGCGGAAGAATGTGACGGTTCAATTGTTCAGTCTGAGCTTCGACGCCCTTTAGAACATTCTGCGTCTGCTCGCCGCGCAGCATCAGAATTACGCCTTCAACGGCGTCGTCGTTTTTCTGAAAGCCAAATTCGCCCAGGCGCGGGGCGTAGCCGATTACGACGTTTCCGATATCGTGAACTCGAACCGGAACGCCCTTATTCTCCCCGACCACGACATTGCCTATGTCATTCGTGTTGCGGAGCAATCCAATCCCACGAACATAATAAAATTGGCCGCCCTGAGAGTAGAACCCTCCGCCGGCGTTAGCGTTGTTGGCCGATAAAGCGGCGATTACCTGGGGGATGGTGAGGTGGTATCCATAAATGCGCGCCGGGTCAAGCAGCACCTGATATTGCATGACGGTGCCACC